>Ga0180438_10000140_pt1 | contig 151924 bp, 113 predicted proteins | sample SS_ome_12_FD_132455 | JGI IMG/M metagenome (GOLD analysis project Ga0180438, IMG submission 132455) | Hypersaline lake sediment archaeal communities from the Salton Sea, California, USA - SS_3_D_2 metaG | ecosystem: Environmental > Aquatic > Non-marine Saline and Alkaline > Hypersaline >... | reverse complement strand
GAAGCGATTTGATGTTGTGATAAGTAAAGTTCCTTTCAGTTTTAGAAGAAAATGTGTGTTGAGAAAAGTTGGATGAAGAATAATCTGTATAAAGGAAAACACTGACTTTTTCAACAGCCCCACGTTTACCTATTTATATTACCTTAATCAATTCTTTTACTTTAGCTTATTAACATCCCAAGCCTCTCGGTATAAATCAAGAAATCACAAACTACGCCGCTGCCGCTTCAAAGCTGCCAAATCCGCTATGTTTAATTATAGATGCAGTCTTCCTTTCGAGCAAAGAAAAAAGGGATGAAAAACAGAATTCAGAATAAAAAACGGTGTTTTTTGCGTAGATCCCTCGGCGATGCTCGGGACGACTGTGCGCGCAGGCCCGAACGGCGCGGACCGCGTGCTCGTCGGTTAAAGAACGCCGTGTAACGGACATTTTTGAGGAATATACCGGAATATGCCCGCTTTTTTGGATTCCCGGTCGTAGAATAAATAACTGATTAGTATCTAGTGTATAGTATTTGGTATATAGTGAATGTTAAGTTGATTGGTGGATTGAGTGAATTAGAGAATTTGGAGTAGATTCGATTAAAAAACTTAAAAATCGGTGTTTATTAGTGTTCATTCGTGGTTCAATTTAGAGTGTTTTGAAAAAACAAAGCCAATTTCCAAATGAGTCAAATGAATTTAAGGTCAATTATAACAAGGAGATACGATAAAAATGTTGGATTGGATACTTGGTGAAAACAAAGCCAAACAAAGCCAATGATATGGTTAATGGTTGTTAGTTATTGGTTATTAGCAAAGAAAAGGAAAGGCTACTTGAAAAAACAAAGCCAATTTGCCAGAGGGCAAATCGGCGTAAAGTATTATATGAAAGGGGATTATGAAGAATTTCACGCTTTGAGACGGCGAAAAAACAAAGCCAAACAAAGCCAATTTCAATTAGCCCCCTGCACTGCTGAGGGTTGAAAAGGCAAGTTGAAAAAACAAAGCCAATTTGCGGCGGGGCAAATAGGCGGACTTGTGCTTTGGATATGAATTAGGTTATTTTGGTGTTGCTATGTCACTCGCTTATCGGAAAAAGCTCTCGAACAGGAACGCTTAGCGATTTATGAGATAGAAAAATCAATACCCCCTAATCGGTGAGAGTTTGGATTGATAGACTTCTGAGACAACTTGAACACCTATAAATACCTTGTCCCCAAGGACACTGTGTCACCGTGTAAATTGTGGCGCCTATAGGCTCTGAATAAGACGACTGATTCGGTATTCTTATTAATAGGTAATTTTTTCCTTATCGGTCTCGATAGTATTCCAATCGGGTGGTCTGATTTCGAGCAGATGATATACGAAGAAATCATAAAGCTTCCGCGTGCCATAGGCTCCACCCATACCATGGCCCCCGCCGGGAATAACCAGAAGGTCGAATGTCTTGTTAGCCTTTATCAATGCGTCGACAACCTGCATGGTCGAAGCTGGATCGACATTCGTATCCGTTTCGCCAACTATCAGCAGAAGATTGCCCTGGAGTCGGTAGGCGTTATCCACATTGGAGGAAGCAGCGTACTCGGGTCCTAACGGCCAGCTCATCCACTGTTCGTTCCACCATAATTTATCCATACGGTTGTCGTGACAGCCGCAGGAGGAAACACCAACTTTGTAAAATTCGGGATGAAAAAGGAGCCCCCCCAGAGCATTCTGGCCACCAGCGGAATTTCCATAGATTCCTACCCGGCTGATGTCATAATAGGGATATTTCGCAGCCACGGCCTTGTGCCACAGAATTCTGTCCAGGAAACCCGCATCTCCCAGGTTCTTAAAGCAGACATCGTGGAAGGCCTTGGATCGATTGCTTGTACCCATCCCGTCTATCTGTACGACGATGAATCCCATCTCAGCCAAGGGTTGCATACGTTGGCAGGCACTGAATCTCTTAGGGACGAATGAGCCCTGTGGCCCGGCATAAATATACTCGATTACAGGGTACTTCTTTTCGGGATCAAAATTCATAGGGCGGTTTATGATGCCCCAGATGTCGGTCTTGCCATCACGAGCCTTTGCAACAAAGACTTCAGGTGCTTTCCAGCCCGCCTCGATGAGTTCCCGGATGTCGGCTTTTTCAACCTGCATGACAGTTTTCGCGTCAGAACTCCTGCGAAGCTCAGTAATAGGCGGCTGGTCAACTCGGGACCACGTATCAAGAAAATAATCCATACTCGGTGGGTAATTCAGGGAATGGTTGCCGTCACCTTCAGTGAGTGTCACAAGATCAGTCCCGTCGAAGTTGATGCGATACCCATGGATGAAATAAGGATCTTTGCCGGGGTACATGCCGCTTGCACTAAAATAGATCTGGCGTTTTTCTTCGTCGACTTTGTCCACGCCGCGAATAACCCACTTGCCTTTTGTAATCTGGTTTTTAACCGTACCGGTAGCACCATTGTAGAGATAGAGATGGTTCCATCCGTCCCGCTCGGACATCCAGATGATCTCTTCTCCGTCCTTAATGTCGTGACGATATTTTTTCCCGGAATAACAGAAAAATGTATCTGCTACTTCGTTGATGACGGCACGGGCTTTTCCCGTCGCGGCATCGATCTCGATGATTCGGAAGACCTGGTGGCCGCGCTGATTATATTCGAAGGTGAATGCCTGGCTGTCCTGACGCCAGGTTAAACGCGACATGTCATAGGGATTAGAGAACAAAGTGTCGTCGATATCGATTTTCTTTTTTGCATCTACATGGAACAGAACGGGCTTTTCTATATCGAGTGCGTCGCCCGGTTTAGCATATTCCATATTGTGATACTTCGGCTGGAGCTGGTCGTCTGGAGACGACTCGATGTATTGGATGATCCGGTGATAACCACGTCTAAGACGATAGGCGGCGATTTTTTTCGAATCGGGCGACCAGGCAATCGAGGCAAAGGTGTAGTAGTTACCCTCAGAACCGTCATGGCTCAGAACAAATTCTTCCTTATTTTCTTTTGACCGGATATATATGTTGTAGTTTTTGATGAAGGCCTCCCACTTTTCGTCCGGAGATGTTTTCGTCTCTTCGGAAACTGCCTGCGAAGCAACACCTCTTTCCCACATTGTGAATCTTCTTCTGCGTCTACGCCGCTCGACTTGACCGACCTTCTTGCAAACATAGGTTGTTAGGTCACAGGAATATTTCGATTCCCCAACATTGAATTCGACTAACTTCTCGTTATCTTTAAATTCAATAGATCTAAATGGCAGGTTATTGGCGTCGATCTCGTCCTCAAGTACCAGAGCCAGAGCAGCGGCTAATCTCTCATGATCAAAAGCGATTTTCTTCTCCGCAGTGGAAGCATCCACAACATTAAACTCGTTCCCGCCCTTGACTGACTTGCGGTACCAGAAACGGGGTGTTTTCTCGATCCATCCACTCCGGTTCACGATGTTCAAGGCCAAAGGCTGAAGTTTTTCTCTGAGGTTGGCGGAGCGTTCGTAATCGACTTGTTGTCCTTGGCCAAAAATTACTACTGGTAGAGAAACCAGAATCATAGCCGACAGGGTGATAGTGGATAGATGATTATTTTTCATGACAACTCCTTAGATTAAAATTTTTGATATATTACACTTAATTCCTGATCACCCGAATCCGACATAAACCATGCAGTCCCTGTTTCCACGGATCGGTACTGATATTAACCGGAATTTCAGAAATAGCCTTGCGTATATTTTCCAGATACGCGATTGGGCTTCTTTTGCGATAAAATATCAAATCTGTCTCGAAAGTTCAAACATCTGTGATTGAGCTGCTGTGACAGCATTATTTTGATAACGATTCACCTGGAGTCACTCCTGACGTTAGCGTTGTAAAATTGTGAGAAAACGGCTTCTTTATACAAGTGTTCAACTTTATTGGTGTCCTTTGCGAGACAACTCGCTGGGGTGGCCAGAGAATTGGTGTAATCTCGTTAAGATTTTGATATTATGAGGTTTCAAGTGTATCTGAGTTTTTTGGTGAAGTGCATATGGGAAATCTTGATTGAAGGGAGTTGAACATGGACATAAGTCAATTGGAGGCACGAATAGTGGCTCGTGGGAAGGAATTCTTTGCCCTACTTGGTGATGAGATACCCTCGATATTCAACAAGAACTGGTGGACAGGCAAGGTGATGGACTGGAGCATGGGCCACGAGGACTTTAAAGTCCAGCTTTTCCGTTTTATTGATGTACTTCCTTATCTGACCACAGAAAAGATGCTCAATGATCATATCCAGGAATATTTTGCCCGGGACCAGAGTGTGCCTGTCGTACTTAGATTCGGGGCAAAAAGCGCCGGTATTGGTGGCCGCTTGGGCATGAAGGTGCTGGGCAAGACCATTCGAAAAAATCTCGAAAATATGGCCCTTCAATTTATAATCGGCAACACCATACCCGAGACAGTCAAGAATCTCGGCAAGCTCCGGCGCAAAGGTTTTGCCTTCACCCTGGATATTCTCGGTGAGGCCACTGTCAGTGAGAAAGAGGCTGATTTATATGCCGGAAGCTACATTCGTCTGCTTGAAGGGCTGGAGCACGCCCAGCCGGATTGGGCGGCTCTTAGTACAAACAATTCAGCTTTGGATTGGGGCCATTGCCCCAAGATCAATGTTTCAATCAAGCCATCGGCTCTATACTCACAAATAAATCCTGCTGATTTTGAAGGCTCAGTGGGACACATCTTAAATCGGCTCAAACCTGTGTACCGTAAGGTAGTTGAGTTGAATGGCTTCATGTGCATCGATACGGAGATGCGCAAGTACAAAGAAATCACTTTCGAACTGTATCGTCGTCTGCGCAGTGATCCTGAATTCAAGGACTATTTGCATTTAAGCCTCGCGATGCAGGTCTACCTGAAGAACAGCGACCGGGATATCGACGCGATGCTCGAATGGGCCCGCCAGGAGCACTTGCCGATTTCCATTCGGCTGGTCAAGGGCGCCTACTGGGACTACGAAATCGTTGTAGCCCGGCAAAGTGGCTGGGCTGTCCCAGTTTACACCGTCAAAGCCGAAACCGATGCCGCATTTGAGCGATCCGCCGAGAAGATCCTCCGCAATCACGAAATCTGCCATCTTGCTTGCGCCTCACATAACGTTCGGTCCGTGTGCTCGGTGATGGAGCTGGCCCGCGCTTTGAATGTGCCTGAAAACCGTTATGAATTCCAGGTTCTGTACGGAATGGCTGAGCCATTCCGTAATGCCCTCCTGAAAATGGCCAGCCGTGTTCGGTTGTATTGCCCACAGGGGGAGCTGCTGCCCGGCATGGCTTATTTGATCCGACGGCTTATGGAAAACACATCCAACGAGTCATTCCTGCGGCAGACCTTTGTGGAGGGACGTGAGCTTGAACAACTCCTAAGTGCACCAAATCTGTCCATCAGCAAACCAACTGGAGAAATCACAGAAAAACAGCCGGAGAGAGCTGAATCACGGTCAGGATTGGATGCATTTAGCAACGAACCCTTCGCAGACTTTTCCCTCTCGGAGGTTAGAGATGCATTCGCCACCGCTATTGACAGGATCAGGAAGAAACTGGGAAGAACCTATCCCCTTTTCATCGGTGGCAAGGAAATAACTACCGAGGCTCGTGTGGATTCGGTAAATCCTGCCCGCCCAGACGAGGTCATAGGACGTGTATGCCAGGCTAGTACGAACCAGATAGAAGGTGCTATTAGCGCTGCACAAGATGCCTTTCAAATGTGGCGCGACACCTCCCCTGGCAAACGAGCCGCCTACCTTGTCAAGGTGGCGGAAAACGCCCGAAGACGAATTTACGAATTAGCCGGCTGGCAAGTACTCGAAGCAGGTAAACAATGGAAACAGGCCTACAACGATGTGGTCGAGGCGATTGACTTCTTGGAGTACTACGCCCGCGAGATAATCCGACTGACCAGATCCCGTTATTTGGGCCATGCCCCAGGCGAGGTCAACGAGTACTTTTATCAGCCTAAGGGAATTGCAGCAGTAATCGCACCATGGAATTTCCCCTTAGCAATTAGTTGCGGCATGTGTGCTGCCGCTATCGTGGCAGGTAATTGTGTTCTCTACAAACCTTCCAATCAAACGCCTGTTGTCGGGCACACGTTATTGCAAATCCTGCAAGAGGCCGATCTGCCGCCCGGCGTTTTCAATTACACTCCCGGGTCCGGAGCAGTCATGGGCGACTTTCTCATTGACCATCCTCAGATCAGCCTAATTGCTTTCACGGGCTCTATGGAAGTGGGCCTAAGAATAATTGAAAGGGCAGGATATACGCCTGAAAATCAGCCATCGGTCAAGAAGGTCATCGCAGAAATGGGCGGCAAGAATGCCATTATCATCGATGATGATGCCGACCTCGATGAGGCGATCCCGCATGTAATTGATTCGGCTTTCGCTTACCAGGGCCAGAAGTGCTCGGCCTGCTCCCGAGTTATCGTGCTGGATACAATCTATGATCGTTTCGTTGAGCGTCTAATTGAGGCTGCTCGGTCGCTTAAGATTGGCCCAGCCGAAGATCCCGCTAATTTCATGGGTTCGGTTATCGACGAATCCGCCCAGAAGAACATTCTGCAATATATTGAGATTGCCCAAGAAGAGGGGACCATCCTTTATTCGAGTGACGTACCTGATGAAGGCTATTATGTTCCTATCACAATTGTCGCAGGTATCAATCCGGAGCATCGCATAGCTCAGGAGGAAGTCTTCGGGCCAGTGCTGGCAGTAATGCGAGTCAAAGATTTCGATCAGGCCATTGATTGGGCCAATTCTACTCGATTTGCCTTGACCGGCGGCGTATTCAGCCGTAGCCTCCAACACCTGGAACAATGCCGCAGGGAGTTTCGGGTGGGTAACCTTTACTTCAACCGCGGCTGCACCGGCGCCCTCGTTGAAAGACAGCCCTTCGGCGGATTTAAGATGTCCGGAGTTGGCTCAAAAGCCGGCGGCCCTGACTACCTGCTCCAGTTTATGGATCCCCGTACAGTAACCGAAAATACCATGCGCCGCGGCTTCGTTCCCATCCGCAGTGGAGACAAATGGATTGGGTAGAAACTGCGTCCGACTTACTTATAACTTCATTTATAAGTGACTATTGTACACCGACACGGAGTGTTCAGATATACAGAAGGTACCACAAGAGATTTCTCATCTGGCCCTGGTTAATTCCCGGATCTTTTATTGTACCCCACAAAGTCTTACTAATACCAGCTATTATAACTTGATTTCCCTCTGGGCTAATCAAGAGTAATATCAAAGTAGACTGAGTAACGGCTGTAGGCTTCATAGAACGGCTTAAGATTTACGCTGTTGATGTTGAAGCGCAGCGTACCTGGATCGCCGGTGATCGATTTGCTGATGTCGCCGGCATTGAGAGTCACCGCCCGCCACGTGGAACGAGGTCCGGATTCTTCCGCAGCCAGTAAAACAGGGCCGTAAAAGATGCTGGCAATGTTAGGTTGGTCCATGACCGGACTCAAATAGAAATGAAATGGCATTTTAAGCTCAATCGTATCGCCATCTTCCCATGTCCTGCTGAGTATCAGATATGTTCCTGGCTTCGCCTGAAAGGTCATATCCTTGCCGTTAATCTGTACAAAAAAGCCATGAGTTGCCCATCTTGGTACTCGAACTTTAATATCAAATATGCCGCCGCCATTGAGTATCAACCGAGTATTATCGGTATAGGGAAAATTGGTTCTCTGTTCGACGACAACATTGCGAGAAGCCCAGGTCAACGTGGATGGCACATAGAGATTGACATGTAAAGTTGTGTTATCCGTGCTCTTGAAATAGATGGAATCCTGGAGTTTGGTATTACTCTCTAATGCGGTACCGTTACAGCAGGTAAAACCTGTCATACCAGGATTGCCAAACCGCTTTCTAGCGCCGGGATTGAGTGGCACATGATAGGTGTTGCCGGGATTGTCTTCGGCCACGGAAGCTAAAATGTGATTGTACAAGGCCTGCTCGTAATAGTCCATGAACTTGCCGTCCTGATCGAACATAAAGAGCTGGCGACTCAGCTTTAGCAAATTGTAAGTTGCGCATGTTTCATTTTGTCCACCATCGGCGAAGCCGTTGGCAAACAAGGTGTTGGGTTGTGCAGTGAAACACTCAGCGTTATTTGGATTTTTTGCCCCTGCCACGCCGCCAATGTTATACATATAACAATGAGTGCATATATCCCAGAAATTGTCCGCAACCTGATAGTACTGGATATCTTGTGTGCCTTTATAGGTTTCCAAGGCGCCGGTAATTTGCGGTATATGCTGGTTGGCATGTTTTCCACGCAGGGTATCCACGTTTTTGGCAAGACCATGGATATGTTCGACATCACCAAAGAAGAAGCTGATATTATCGAACAATCGCGCACATTCCAGAAACCTCCGATCGCCTGTGATTTTATGCATTCGGGACATGACTTCATTCATTCCACCATACTCGCCAGCAATGTAACGATTCCACATGTTGATGCGTGTGGATGTGGGAACCACCTGGAGACGCTGGTAAACCCAAAGACCCATGCCCTCAGCGATCTCAAGTGCCTTTTTGTTGTCGCCGACCTCATAGCAATCAAGAAGTCCAGCGAGGATTTTATGCAGGGTATAGTATGGGGCCCATATCTGATTATTTCTTCCGCCGTAAGTGGCACCCTTTTCCAGCATAATGAATTGGTCCGGCGGGTAGGCGCTGATAAAGCCTTTGCCCCAGTTCCAGTAGTCGGTCCGGATGCCATCTTTACTCAGATCCGAGTCATAGCTGTCCTTACCCGGCCCGGGTGGAACAGTTGTTGGATCGGCATTGAATTGGCTCCCTTCTTTGGCCGGTGTGCCTGATTTCTGGGATAGGTCATACAGTGTATCAACCATATAATTCATCTTCTGCAGGAAAACAGCCCGTAGATCTTCATCGTAAGTCGTACTTGCATAAGACTGTGCCAGCGCGGAGAGATAGTGACCGCTGGCATGGCCCCGCAGTCGCGTAGTCCGGCTATCCCAGCCACGCAACGGCTTTACGCCTTCCGGCTGTCTTTGACCAAAGGCATCGCGAAAATTATACAAAAAACTGTTCGGATCGGTCTTAGCCAGGGTAAGGATAAATTTATCACGGTTCTTCATAAACTGTGTATCCCGACCGTTTTCATCCTTATTCAACACGACCTGGCCCAGCGGGAACGGTTCTAAGCTGAGTTGCGGGATATGGGCTGCATTCGGCGATGCCTTCACGTTAACGATTGCTTTGGGTCGGAATGTTGTGCCAGGTACGGCCCCGGTCACAGTGTAGGTGCCTGTCTTTTGGACTTGTTCGTTATTCGTAGGTGCAGGCCATATCACACGAACCAATGGGCCTTTTCCGCCATCGCGATATATGCCCGGAATGCTATAAGGCAATCGCGGCAAATGGCCTACAATTGTCTCGGCGGTAATATCAGGTACACTGACCAACTGTAGCGCATCGGGTATAGTTGGCCCTTTCGTTGATGCTGTGGCTTTATCTATGTCTGGTGTTTTTATTGCTGGGGTCACTATTTCCTCATCAGACAATGCATTATTGCGAATTGTGGCAATCTGTTTGTCGGTCAGAGCGATACCATAAATACGGACATCATGAATCTTGGCATTAAGGTTGGCATCCTCATACTGGGACTTGCCTATATACAGTAGATTCGCAGTCGCATCGTCCTGATTTAAAACCTGTTCGAGAGTCAAATCAACGTCGCCAACCTCCCCTACTCTGACACCATCCGCATAAATGCTCAGGTTCTGTCTGGAAGTATCCAAAACCATCGAGAGGTGCACCCACCGATCAGTGGCGATCCGCGGAGCCACAGGCCCCAGTTCCTCGGTCCATCCAGTGATAGTAATGCGAGCACGATAACCTTCGGAAGGTTCCTCACCTATCGGGGTGCAAAAGAAATTGCGTGTAGTATTTTGTCCGAAATCAAAGAACCTTTGCCAAGGCACGACAGACCTGACATAAACCCAGCCGGTTACACTTACGGTGTCTACACCGATCAGTGCCTGTCCGGGAATCTGGACATAGCCACTGGTGTCTGCCTCCGGTAATGAAAGTACCTTGCCGAACTGTTCATCTTCGACATACGAAGCCCCTGTACCGACCAGAGTTGCATGGTAGTTATTCCTGGACCAATCTTCTGCGTTGCCGTTGAACACATACCGTGCAATCAGTGCCGTCTCCCCTATTCCATCAAGAAACTGATTTCCTATGGGGGCCTCGGCAAATACTGAATCAGGGTATGTTAGCAAATTTATAATCAGCAAGAAAACCAACATGTGTGCTATTGACCTTTTTTTCATTTTTGACCTTTCTTGTTTATTTGGAATATAATCTTTATGTATTTTATGTCACCATCATTACAACACGATATATTTTTCTATTTTTTTGTGCGATTCAATGCTTTCAATCCTAACCCAGGAAATACGTGATCATACCCATAAAATTGCTATCGGTATGTGCAAAGAAAGCGAACAGGTCACCGAGCAGATAATGGTTTTTCGAGACGTTTTAGTGTCTCGATAAACTATTTTACGCTAAATTTGGGATAATGATTTCATAATTTTGGCTTGTTTTAACCAAAACATGGACAATGGGAGCCGTTTTTACCAGAAATTTTCCTTGACGAGAACGGGTCGGTTTAATATAAATAATGTATTATAATGTGTTTATAATAGTGTAAATTCCGAGTTATTCTCATCTCGAATAGGGAGATTTTACACTATTGTTAATATTATATCGAAAAAAACACTGGAAGACGGGTGAAATACAAAATTCATAAAGCGATTGTTTTTATTGCGGCGTGATTTTTTACCCTTCAAAGTGGAAAATACCTGGAAAAAGGAGGTCTATTCGAACTAAAACGATATTACGAACAGGTATATATGTGTAATATTGGCAAGAAGAACGTTATCAATTAATTTATAATCTCAACATTTCAAGAAAGGAAAAGTGGAATATCATGAGTAAAAAACTTATTTGTCTAGTCATTTTTGTTCTGGCGCCGGCTGTCGGCGCGCAGACAGCAATAGAATTCTTCAGCGACGATTTCGAATCGCCGCATGACTATGTCGCTGATAACGTTGAGGGCACGGGCTGGGATGGCTATTTCGGCTGGCTCCCGGGCGAGACTGTTGATGCTCTCAATGCATCCATCAATCGTGAAGGTCAACTGTACATCGAGTCAACAAACGGCTTTTGGTCTGATCCCTGGGGTACGCTGGGGCCGTTTCTGTACAAGTACGTTGAGGGCGATTTCATCGCTACAGTCCGAGTCAGCGATTATGCCGGCACTGCAGATGCCTGGGTCCAACACAACGATTGCGGATTGATGGCCAGGGCCTCCAAAGCAGATCCATATGACGAAGCCGGCACCGGTGAAGACTGGGTCTCCATAGACTATTTCCCCATCTGGACATGCGGTAACTTTCACTGGAGTGCCGATGACAACGTACGTGATGAGCTTGGTCATAATGGAAAGGCATTTGACTTAGATCCATGGCTTCAGCTCGAACGGTCAGGCAATACGTTTCATCTCAGGACCAGTACTGACGGCGTAAACTGGACAGAAATGGCTACATCACCTCAGACACGGGATGATTTTGACGGTTTGCCGTTGCAGGTCGGACTTCGTCACGCCACTTATAGCGCCGAAACGGGTTACGCAGCGTTTGATGATTTTAGTATTATGCTTATAAGGAGATTCAAGGCATACGACCCGTCACCGGCTGATGGTGCCATGCATGAAGATTCGTGGGCGACTCTTAGCTGGTCACCGGGAGATTTAGCAGATTCACATGATGTGTATTTAGGTGATAATTTTAATGATGTCAACGAAGCAACACGAGATTCAGAATTATTCATGGGCAATCAGGACTCAACATTTTTAATTGCCGGGATTGCCGGATATCCTTATCCGGATGGTCTTGTTTATGGAACGACTTACTACTGGCGAATCGATGAAGTCAATGACCTGAGCTCGAATAGTCCATGGAAAGGTAAAGTCTGGAGCTTTACAATTCAACCCAAGACGGCATATAATCCGGATCCGCCTGATGGTGCCAAATGTGTTCCGCTTGATACTGTTCTGAGCTGGAAGAGTGGTGCTCAAGCGGCGGCGCACCAGGTGTACTTCGGCACGACGGATCCTCCGCCATTCATGGACCTTAGGACTACAGCAAGCTACGAACCTGCCGAACTCTTACCCGATACTCAATATTATTGGCGTATTGATGAGATGAATGACAGGCAAACGTGGCCTGGCGAGTTGTGGACTTTCAGAACAATGCCTTCTATACCAGTTACAAATCCAAATCTTGTCGGATGGTGGAAGCTTGATGAGATCTGTGGTGACAGCACTATTGTTCTGGATTCGTCCGGTAACGATTATCATGGCACATTCATAGGAGACGTACAGTATGTGGAAGGATCTGACGGTGATGCACTCTACTTTGATGGCCGCAACGATTACGTGGAGTTGCCGATTGGTTCGGCTATTGGCTCGCTGACCAATTCCACTTTTGCTATCTGGCTTGACTCACAACCCGGCGGCAGTTGGGCCAGGGCATTCGATTTCGGTACCGACGACCAGAATGTCTATATGTGTCTGGGCCCACGCTGGTGGTTTATGGATGATATGTATTTTGCCATCACAATCGAAGGTGCAGATAACCAGAGCCTGGTACAGCCCACCGGTTTCGATATAGAGACTGGATGGCATCATGTAGCTGTAACGATTAATGCAGACATGCAAACCACGATTTTATATTATGACGGCGAGGAACTCGCGCGTAACAACTCTGTCCCCCTATCTCCGAGTGATTTGGGCGAGACAACCAACAACTGGCTTGGCAGGTCCCATGATGAGGACGATTCGTATTATCTGGGCTCTATGGATGATTTCCGAATCTATAATTATGCGCTCTCACAGGCTGAGATCAGGAAGGTAATGATGGGTGATCCGCTGCTTGCCTGGAATCCGAAGCCGACCAATGGTTCCACGCTGGATACTCTACATATATCATCTATTAGTTGGTCACCGGGAGATAATGCCGCTCAGCATGATATATACTTCGGCACTGATGAAAATGCTGTAAGAAATGCTGATGCATCCGATACAACGAATATTTATCGAGGCCGACAGGATCCCAACACCTATACTCCAACCGAAACTCTCGAATGGGAGCAGACTTACTACTGGCGAATTGACGAGTTCAATAACGACCAGACAATCAGCAAAGGCAGGATTTGGAGCTTTACAGTAGCCGATTACATTCTCGTGGATGATTTCGAATCCTACGATGCCGGAGACAATCAGGTATGGTATTCATGGCACGATGGACTTGGCTACGGTACTGCGGGAACCGACCCATATTATGCCGGAAACGGGTCAGGCTCGATGGTCGGTGACGAAACCACCGCTTCTTACACAGAAGAAACTATTGTTCATAGCGGCGGTCAATCACTGCCGTTCTACTATGACAACAATAAAGAGGGTTACAGCAAGTATTCCGAAATAGAGCTAATCCTGACAAGTCCGCGTGACTGGACTATAGAAGATGTGGCTGAATTGTCGCTGTGGTTCAGAGGTTACCCGGCCTACGTCGGAAGCTTTGCCGAAGGTCCTGCCGGAACCTTCACTGTAACCGGATCCGGCGCCGATATATGGAACCAATCCGACGAATTCCATTTCGCTTTCAAGACACTTACAGGCATCGGCTCAATCGTAGCAAGAGTTGAGAGCCTGACCAATACCGATCCCTATGCCAAAGCTGGAGTGATGATTCGTGAATCGCTGGATCCGGATTCCAAATACTCAATTATATCTTTAACACCTGACAACGGAGTGCTTGCCGAGTATCGAGCGGATACGGGTGCAAATTCTGAGCTAACGGCTTCACTAAACGGTATCGTCGCTCCGTACTGGGTAAAGATAGAGCGTGACCTGGGCGGTAATTTAACGGCGTACGGTTCGGCCAATGGTACTACATGGGAGATGCTGGGCCAGCCGATACCATTCCAGATGGCCTCGAATGCTTACGTCGGATTGGCGGTTACGGCTCACAATGTAACGGCAACGTGCGAGGCTAAGTTCTCCAATGTTACTATTACCGGTAACGCCGGTGCGTTATGGTCAAATCAGGACATCGGTATTCAAAGCAATGATGCCGAGCCGTTGTATGTAGTCGTTTCCAATAGCACCGGTAATCGTGCGGTTGTTGTTCACGATGATCTGGCTGCAGCACAGATTGATACCTGGACCGAGTGGGTTATCCCACTGCAGGCTTTGGCCGATCAGGACATAAACCTAACTGATGTTGACAGAATTGCGATTGGCCTTGGTACGAAAGGCAATATGACTGTTCCCGGCGGTTCGGGCAAGATGTATATTGACGACATCCGGCTGTATCGGACGAGAGAAGCCGCTGAGTAGTAAAATCCGCTATAGCGGAAATAACAGGTTCGGTAGATTTGATAAATGTATGGTAGGTGGATAATCAGGCTTAGTGGTTCTTTTAGCCGGAATTTATTTGATTCTCGTTCGCAAAGTTGATAGTATAGTTTTAATCGTGGACGGTACAATATTCTCAGATTGACTGAGGAGGATTTAGTGCAAAGTAGTGATCATTTTATCTCAACTTTATTTTAAAGGAGGGCTATTATGTGTAGAAAATCGATTTGCTTATTTACTTTTATTTTGGTGGTGGGTGTGGCAGCAGGCGTAACGAACGCGAACATAGTGGCGTATTGGCCATTTGACGAAGGCTCAGGATCTGTAGCCTATGATACCGTTGGCAACAACGATGGACAATTTACCGGCAGCCCGACGTGGGTTTCGCCGGGTCAAATAGGCAATTCGGCAATTGAGCTTGGCCCTGGCGACGATGTGAACTGTGGCGCCGGGCCAACACCGACGACTGAAGATTTGACCTTAGCCTGGTGGATGGTGGACAACTGGGATAGTTACTGTACCATTTTCGACAAGTCGGCAACCAGTAGTACACGCGGTTACAATATCCTGCTGCGATCAACTTCGGAGGACAGCCCTCTGCGGTTTCGTATCGGGGGCTGGCAGGCTTATGGTGGCTGGGGCGATGAGTGCCGTCTTCCCCAGGAGGCATATAGTGACGGCGAGTGGGTGCACATCGCGTGCACATATGACAGTGCTACCGATACCGCGACGATTTACGTTAATGGAGAGCTGGCGGAAAACGGTTCATACAATCCAAAAGTCGGTGCTGCCAGTCACTGTGACGGTCTGAACAATCCAGATGAGGTGCTCCACATCGGCGGCGGTGAGGAGGCATTTACCGGTATAGTGGACGATGTACAGATTTACGACCGGGCGCTGACGGATGTTGAGGTTCAGTCTATTATGTTCGGTGTTGGTGGATTTCCAAAAGCCTCGCAGCCTTCCCCGGCGGATGGTTCACTCCACCCTGAAACATGGGTAAGCGTGAGTTGGAGGGCAGGGGATTTTGCCGTCTCGCACGATGTGTACTTCGGTGATAATTTTGACGATGTGAACGATGGTACAGGCGATACATATCGGGGCAATCTGGACCTGAATACGACGTTTTATATTGCAGGCTTTTTCGGATACCCTTATCCGGAAGGTTTAGTAAATGGTACGACCTACTATTGGCGGATTGATGAAGTTAATGATGCTGATCCGAACAGTCCATGGAAAGGTCCCGTCTGGAGCTTTATGGTTCCTCCTAAAAAAGCCTACAATCCTGTTCCGGCTGATTCATCCCCATTCATGAATCCGGAAGGATTAACCTTGAGCTGGACGCCAGGTTTCGGTTCAAAATTGCATTTCATCTATTTCGGCGATGATTATGACACTGTAGCTAACGCCACTGGTGCTCCACATACGGCATTGGGAACCTATAATACCGGACTTCTTGAATTAGAAAAGACCTACTACTGGAGAATTGACGAGTCCGATGGCGCTAATACGTATACAGGTGATGTCTGGAGCTTTACGACTGCAAAAGAAGGCGGTGGTCTGCGAGGTGACTACTACAGTGGCATGAACTTTGAAAATTTAATGGTAACCCGCACAGATCCTCAGGTTAACTTTAACTGGGGCGATCCCGGTGGACCGGATGCAACTGTCGGTGATGATAGCTTCTCGTGTAGATGGACCGGTGAGGTGGAGGCGGCATTTACTGAAACCTACACCTTCTACGCAGCTGCCGACGACGGTGTGCGTCTGTGGGTGGATGGCGTACAGCTTGTTGATGCCTGGATAGATCAGGGCACGACTGAGTACCGTGGAACTATTGACCTTATCGCCGGCAATACGTACAGCATTGTAATGGAGCAATACGAGAACGGCGGCGGTGCAACGGCATATCTCCGATGGTCGAGTGCGTCCACGCCGAAGCAGCTTATTCCACAGGCCGCATTGTCGCCGCCGATTAAGGCGAGCAGCCCGAGTCCTAACAATGGAGCGACCGGCACGAAAATGACGCCGATTCTCAGGTGGGGCGCGGGTGATTACGCCGCTTCACATGAAGTGTACTTCGGTACGGATGCAGACGCCGTCGCAAATGCAGATAAGAACTCGCCTGAGTATAAGGGCGTCAAGGCGCTCGGCGACGAGAGCTACGATCCGGGCAAACTCGCCTGGTTTACACAGTACTTCTGGCGTATCGATGAAGTTAACGCTGTCAATCCCGATAGCCCATGGGTCGGCAATCTCTGGAATTTCACGACCGGCGATTTCATTGTTGTGGACAACTTCGAGGATTACGATTTGGACAAACCGATATGGGAATATTGGCTTGATGGCGTTGGCTTTGGAGTTCCTGGAACCCCGGACTTTTTTGCCGGGAATGGTACCGGTGCGGCTGTAGGTGACGAAGCCAGTCCTTCCTACATGGAGGAAAGTATCGTCCACAGTGGCAGCAAGTCGATTCCGGTTGCTTACAACAACAATAAGCAGGGCTTCGCAAAGTATTCCGAGACAGAGCTGACATTGACTGCTCCACGTGACTGGACAGAGGAACAAGTTCAGGAATTGTCTATCTGGTTCAGGGGCTATCCAGCATCAACTGGCAGCTTCGTCGAAGGCCCGGTCGGTACATATACAATGACCGGCTCCGGAACTGATATCTGGGACAACGCAGACGAATTCCACTTCGCATATAAGACGCTCACCGGTGCCGGCTCGATTGTTGCAAGAGTTGACAGCGTCGAGAATACGAACGGCTGGGCCAAAGCCGGCGTAATGATTCGTGAGACACTCGATCCGGGCTCTGTGCACGTGATGATGGTTGTGACGCCTGCTCAGGGTGTCTCCTTCCAGCGACGCACCGAGACGGACAGTGCCAGTGCCCACGATACGACCGGCGAGATCACTGCTCCATACTGGGTTAAGATAGAGCGAGACCTGGCCGGCAACTTTACGGCATACAGTTCGGCCAACGCCTCTTCTTGGCAGATGCAGGGTATGCCTGAGAACGTCCAGATGAGTGCGAATGTCTATATCGGCCTGGCAGTGACCAGCCATGATCCTGCTTTGACATGCCAGGCGGTGTTCTCCAATGTAACGACTGCCGGTAATGTCACCGGACAGTGGACGAATCAGGATATTGGCATTGAGAGCAACGATGCGGAACACCTTTATATAACCGTCTCCAACAGTACAGGCAATCCTGCGGTAGTTATCCATGATGATGCGAACGCGGCACAGATTAACACGTGGACCGAGTGGGTCATTCCGCTGTCAGCTCTTGCCGATCAGGGCATCAACCTGACAAATGTTGACAGGATTGCAATTGGTCTTGGTACTCAGGGCAATATGACAATCCCCGGCGGTTCGGGCAAGATGTATATTGACGACATCCGGCTGTATCGGTCGAGAGAGGTTGCTGAGTAGTAACATCCGCTGTAACATAAATAACAGCACCACTTGAAAGATTTTGGGGTCTATGCTAATAAGTTTGGCATAGGCCCCCGTTGTCTCCGCAGGTATTCAGATTGAGGGTTAACGTTGTTCTATCCTCCACAGCTTTCTAAGTAATTCATAAATTTGCTGGTCGTGTTGTTTCAATTCTGATCGAACAAAGGGATAAAAGTCGTTGGTTCCGAAAATTGCTTCCGTACACTCGGCAAAATATTCCTGGTCATTATTTAAAGCGTAGGCGCGCCTGGACTTTCCGGAAATATGTTGCACTGACTCGTATTGTTTGCTGTCTACCGCTTTGTTGTAGGCTTCACGGATTTCGGAATTGTGTGGCAGGCGGCCGCCTCGCTGGATGTAACGCGGGATCCCGGTTATCTGGACGAGGCGTACGAGGCCGGTTGTCGCAGTTTGTTTGTGGGTTTTGAATCGATATCACCGGAGAATATGCGGGGAAACAACAAAGGTGTTAACGCAACGACGAATTACCTCGATGCCTGCCGGCGCTTTCATGATTCGGGGATTATGATCAACGGTAGTTTCGTGTTCGGCTTTGACTGTGACGGACCTGATGTTTTCGAACGCATCGTCGAATTCGCCATCAAGGGAAAGATTCTCACGGCCACCTTTCACGTGCTCACGCCTTTGCCGGGTACGCGGGCATTCGAGCGTCTCGAAGCCGACGGCCGAATTCTGCATCGCAAATGGGAGTACTACGATACTGACCACGCCGTGTTTCGTCCCAGGCATATGACGCCCGAGCAGCTTGAGTCGGGCCACAAGCGGGCCTATCGCGAGTTCCTTACCTATAGTTCGATTTTTCGTCGCTCGTGGGGCCTGCCCGGCACAGCCAAACGCCTGGCATACAACATCGGATGGATGAAGGTCGATCCGGTATGGGTAGCGATTGTCCGGCTGGGTCTGATGCCTTATGTCGCGCGAATATTCAACCGCGTGCTGCGAGTAAACACTAAAAATGCAGGACTTGTCCTGCGTAATACAAGAAGCAAAAGGTTGAATTTGGAACCAGGATAATATACACTTAGAGACATTTAGGAGATAACGGATGCCACAAAAGATAGAGATTATCGCTGAAAAAGTTAAGGTTGAAGCTCAATTAAATGATAGTTCAACAGCAAAGAAAATAATCAGCATACTTCCCATAGAGGCTTTGGCCCAGCGATGGGGCGGAGAGATATACTTCGAGATACCGGTGACGGCAGAACTCGAATCCGGCAGCCGGGAAGTGCTGGAAGCCGGAGAGCTGGGATTCTGGCCGACTGGAAACGCTTTCTGCATATTCTTCGGCCCCACGCCGGTATCACAGGAAGATGAAATCCGTGCTGCTTCGGCCGTCAATATCATTGGAAAAATGAATAGCGACTGGGCAAAACTATGGGAAGTTTCCAGTGGAAGCAGCATAGTTATTAAAACGATGGATAACAGCCACTGAGCGAACACAGACGGGTGGCAGCTACCGGGTATGTAACAAGAGATCACTTGTTGTGATTTACTGAAATAATTCAAAAATGTTGGACACGAAGACCTTTTTGATTATTATAAACCGCTTGAAACAATAAAGATGAAACAAATCATTCAGGCGGTATCGAGTTTTATAATGTGTAGGAGTACCACTTATGAAGACATTTAGGAAATCTCAGTTCAAACAAGTACAAGTTTCCAAGAAGTTAAGTCGCCGGGAAATAATGGGTGCTGGTTTTGTACTTGGACTGACTGGATTTGGCTTGCCGGGTCAGACATTGAGTCCAGCCCTGGGCGAACTACACTCCGACGTATCAGGCAAAGAACCAACTACTGATAAGAGAAATTTCGGTCTTGCTTCTATCAAAGGTCCATCGGCTTTGCTAAACAAGAAACTGGAGGAAACATCTATAAGCGGGCCTACACGTGATTGTGGAAAAGCTTACGGATCTATATTTGCCGATTTGATGCATGGCTATATGGCCAGGGAAACAAAACCTTCCCACTCACGATTAGGTTTTGCAAAAGCTTGCGTGCCATATATTGAAAAGTATACTCCATTTTCCTTTGATTTTCTCCAAGGTGCTGCTGAGGGATCAGGATTCACTTTAGAACAATTGACGCTCTTGTCTCTTTATGAAGAAATATGGAAAGGATCAGGATTAGCAGCTAAACACCATACCCCACAAGGTCACTGCACGGCGTTTATCAGTTCGCGAACTCGTTCGAGTGATGAGCGGACTATCGTTGGCCAGAGTTGGGACTTCTGGCCCCATGACTTTCCGTGGGTGGGTATACTCAGGCTTCAGTGTGATGGTTATCCCGCAACACTTACCTTTAATTTTCCGGGTATGTGGAGCGGGTGTGGAATCAATTCTGAGGGCTTGGCTCAGATGTGGACCAGTACCGGTTATTTGCCGGCTTTGGCGAATGTTCCGGGAGTACCAACGTATATATTAATATCTGAATTATTAAGCAGAAAGTCGGTATCAGAAGCAGTTAATTTACTCCAAAAAACTCCAAATGCAGGTGCTTTCATATTTTTATTGGCTGATGCCAGTGGTAAAACAGCTGTTGTTGAGGCACTCCCTGGAGGAAAGCTTGCTGTTGATTACTCAGCGGTCAATTGCCGAACCAATCAGTATGATATCCCTGAATTGATCGAGGCCAGTTATCAGGATCTTAGCGATCCAGACGCCAAATCAACCAAAGCACGCAATAAGAAAGCCCACGAAGTTTTACAGTCCTGTAACGAAAGCCTGTCACTTGATATTGTCAAATCCGCCCTGACTACCAAACCAATCTTCAGAGAAGAACTCTTCTATTGTATCACAATTGCCGGTTTAATCGCTTGTTGTGAAGAGCGGGCGCTTTGGCATTTTCGTGGAGGACTCAAGCCCGGCCAGTGGATTAAAACAGTGCTTTAGTTTAATCAGCCTTAATAGAAGCTATTGTACGCAGTGAAGATTCATAAAACGACGGATAGCAGCCACTGAGCGAACAGAGACGGGTGGCTGCCACCCATTAATTAACCAATTCAGCAGCTTTTAAGAGATTTTCTTGATAATTTGGGCCGGATAGAGTATAGTTCCCGGGCTATGTAAAAAGCATACCCTGAGCGAAGTCGAAAGGGTAAAAAGGTAAAAGTAAAAACAAGAATGTAAGAAAGGTAGAAATGGCGACGTATAAGATTGCAGTAATGCCGGGGGACGGTACTGGGCCGGAAGTTACAGTTGAAGCGGTAAAAGTATTAAAAGCCGCTGCGGCTAAGTTCGGCTTTAAGTTGGACTTAACCGAATTCGATTTCGGCGGCGAAAGATGGAAAAGAACCGGCGAAACTCTGCCGGACAGCGGCGTTGAAGAGCTTCGCAAATTTGACTCGATTCTGTTGGGCGCCATCGGTCATCCGGATGTTGCTCCGGGAATCCTCGAAAAAGGAATCCTGCTGAAGGCCCGTTTCGAGCTGGATCAGTATATCAATCTGCGCCCGGTCAAGCTTTATCCAGGCGTGGAGACACCAATAAAGGACAAAGGGCCTGATGATATCGACTTTGTAGTCGTTCGCGAGAACACCGGTGACCTCTACACGGGAACTGGGGGCTTTTCAATGAAAGGGACGCCGCAGGAAGTGGCCGTGCAGTCGGCTGTTTATAATCGCTTCCAGGTAGACCGCTGTCTCAAGTACGCATTCGAATACGCTCGCAAGCACGGCAAGAAAACACGCGGCAAAAGCGATGAGAACACACTTGCCCTGTGCGGCAAGACAAACGTGCTGACTTATATCTACGATTTGTGGGAGCGGGCGTTCCATGAGATGGGCAAAGCGGAATATCCGGAGATCCGAAGAGATTATTACCACGTGGATGCGACGTGCATGTGGATGGTCAAGAATCCCGAATGGTTCGACGTGCTCGTCACCGGCAACATGTTCGGCGATATCATCACCGACCTCGGAGCGATGGTCCAGGGCGGCATGGGTATAGCAGCCGGCGGAAACATCAATCCCGAGGGCGTCAGCATGTTCGAGCCTATCGGCGGAAGCGCGCCGAAATATACCGGCAAGGGTGTCATCAATCCGTTGGCCGCGATTTGTGCCGGGCAAATGATGCTGGAGACTTTGGGCGAGGAAGATGCCGGCAAGTGCATCGAGGATGCAGTAAAGTTCGCCACCGGCAATAAGCTAAAATCGATGCAGGCCGGCCGAATGGGTTACTCGACCAGCGAAGTCGGAGACCTCGTCGCAGAAAAAGTAGCTGAGTAGAAAATCAAATATTAAAACGCAAAATGTAAAATTAAGGAAGTCATCCCGGCACGCCGGGATTCCGCAATTTTAGCTTTTTATGTTTAATTTTTGAGTTTGTCACTGTGCCTGCGAATCTGACACCGGAATATTTTAAGGCGGAAAAGTGGTATAAAAGCGCCACGACAAACGCCGAGCGGATTCTCGCGCTCGAGCGGATGCTGGCAGTGATGCCCAAGCACAAGGGCACGGACCACTTGAAGGCCGACCTGCGGAAGAAGCTCAGCAAGCTAAAAGACGCCGGGACGCAAAAAAAGGGCGGCTCGCATGTGGACATATTTCACGTGCCCAAGAGCGGAGCGGGTCAAATTGTGCTGCTTGGAACACCCAACTGTGGCAAGAGTTCCATTGTTGCCGCCCTGACCAACGCGAAGGCCAACGTGGCGGATTTTCCTTTTGCAACGAGCGGGCCGGTGCCGGGGATGGTGACGTTCGAGGACATTCAGATCCAACTGGTCGATATGCCGCCGATTACCGCCGAGTACAGCGCCCCGGGCCAAGTCGGAACATACCGCAACTGTGACTTGATTGCAATTGTCATAGATCTTTCCGGCGATGTGGTAGAGCAATTCGGCGTATGTATGGACTTTCTGGAATCGAGAAACCTGCTCATCGATGCCAAAACTCCGGCCTCCGACGACCAGGGCAACGCCCTTGCCAAAGAGGCGTTCTGCATCTGCACAAAATCCGACATGGCCCAAACCGGTGCCCTTGAAGACTTAAAACAATTGTGCGAGCATCCGCTGGAGTTCGTCGAGATCTCTGCTGCTACCGGCGCCGGTCTCGATGAGCTCACCGCAGCGTTCTATCGCCTGTTAAAAATAATCCGCGTTTACGCCAAGCCCCCCGGCAAACCGGCCGATATGAGCGAGCCTTTCACGCTGCCGGCCGGCTCAACCGTCATGGACCTGGCCACCGACATTCATCGCCAGTTGGCTGAAAAGTTAAAATCTGCAAAAATCTGGGGCACCGGCGTTTACGACGGCCAAAATGTCCAGCGAAACCACATTCTCAACGATAAAGACATTATTGAATTGCATTTCCACTAATCCGGCTTAAAATATTAATGATTTGTTTTTCACTGACCATTCATGAAAACAAAAAAAACGTTTTGTCAAAAAACTGGAAAGGAGATACGAAATTATTCAGAGTTCGTGTTTTTATATCAGCCTTTTGACGATTGCAGTCAGAACTTCCCATTTAAGTGGCGGCATGGGAAACAGGTATTAATCGTATGGGATTTATAGAGCATATTTCACACAGCAAGAAGGAGATAGATAAGATGAACAAGCTATTAGGAATTTTCTGCAGGCTTTCAATTTTAGCTTTCGCCATCATACTCGTCTGCGGAATCAAGAACACGAGAGCACAGGATATTTCCGAAAACATGGGAGTTCGAATCGCTCCCGTAGAGGACATCCGGACAATCAAAAATGACAAAACTGATATTAGAGTCGCTACAACTTTTATTCTCCAGTGTCAGGAGAAGAACGGCGCTTCTCTGATATGGAAACCTGCAAAGAACGCATTTGTTCTTGGTCTCAAGGGCAAAAGCACGATCCAGGAAGACATTACTCAGGACAAAGCTAAAAACTACGCCGACACAATAGTTCCTGATGCTTATGCAGAAGTTGCAAATAAAAGGCATGCCTGGCTCTGGGTTCCGTGGGAACGTCAAGTTAAATGGATGAAAGAAGCGGCTATTAAATCTGTACTATTTCGCCGAGACTCAGAAGGTTTTGCTTTTATCGGCATGATAAGTACACCTGAATCAGAAACATACATCTTACCGAGGATTGAGAATCCCCTGGATTTATTACCATCTGAAAAGCAGAGCTTCCCTTTTAATTCCTCCACTGATATCGTTGTTACGGACGGACAGCTTGGCGCCCTGGTGGTCAGGGGCACTATGGAATTTTTACTGCTGGGTCAGCGTATGACACCGTATATAAACTACGGTGAAGGAACACATATCGTTGTGCGTACGCAATTAACACCCGTGACGTTAGTAGATTCTGACGGGCACACGACAGAAACAAAAGCTGGAGAGTTTGTGTTTTCAGAGCAGAAATGGAGCAAGGTTGACGGGTTCTCGGGGAAAAAAGTACAAGCGGAAAAGAACATAGTACCGGCTGAGAAAAGTCGAGTGACAGTGGTAGTGGATGATGCATCCGTTGAGAAATCTGTCGTAACTATCAACGCCGGCAAGACCGGTGAGCCGATTTCGAAATTCATCTACGGCCAGTTCATCGAGCACCTCGGGCGGTGCATCTACGGCGGTATCTGGGCAGAGATGCTCGAAGACCGCAAGTTCTCTTTCCCCATCACGGAGAACTACGATCCCTATCGAGGAACGCGGGCCGTCTCGAAAGACAGCCCCTTCGCCGTAGTAGGCGCCTCGCCCTGGCAAATAATCGGGCCAGCCGACTCGGTGACAATGGTAAAGGAAGACTCTTTTGTCGGTGAGCACACGCCGCTAATCAAACCCGGCGGTGGCATCCGCCAGCTCGATCTTGGACTGGTTAAAAATAAGAAATACGTCGGTTATATCTACCTAAAGCCCCAGCGGCAAAATACGAACGTGGCGATATCTCTTGTCTGGGGTGACCGGCCGGGACAACAAGAATCCGTCCAGACGCTGGTTGTTGCGAGTGATTATAGCAAGTTTCCTTTCGAGTTCACAGCCGGCGCTGATACAGTCAAGGGCAAGCTTCAAATCGAGGTCTCACAGGCCCCGTGCTATGTTGGCACCGTCTCTCTTATGCCGGCGGATAATATCGAGGGCATGCGCGCCGACACGCTGGAGCTGCTCAAAGAGCTGAATGCTCCGATGTATCGCTGGCCCGGCGGAAACTTCGTCAGCGGCTATGACTGGCGCGACGGCATCGGCCCTCGTGACAAACGGCCGCCGCGAATGAATCCCGCATGGACCGGCGTCGAGCACAACGACTTCGGATTCAACGAATTCATACGTTTTTGCCGCATGCTCAATGCCGAGCCGTTAGTGACCGTCAACACCGGCTTCGGGGACGCCTATTCGGCGGCGGCCCAGCTCGAATACGCCAACGGCTCGACCGATACGCTCATGGGAGCCGCAAGGGCCAAAAACGGGATGACGGAACCATTTAATGTTCGCTACTGGGCAATCGGCAACGAAATGTGGGGCCGCTGGCAGCTCGGCTATATGAGCCTCAATCATTATGTACGCAAACACAACTGGGTCGTTGATAAGATGCGCGAAGTGGATCCTGACATCGTGCCGATTGCATCGGGCAATGCCGGCCGGTGGAGCGAAGGTTTGCTGCAGAATTGCTCTGACCATATCGACCTTATTGCCGAGCATTTTTACTGCCAGGAAAAACCCGATCTTGTGGAACATATCGCCCAGATCGCTGATAATATCAAGCGAAAGGTCGAGTTTCATAAAGGGCTTCGTAAAAAGCTGGATACGCTGAAAGGAAAAGACATTCAAGTCGCCATGACCGAATGGAACTACTGGTACGGCCGGCATGAATTTGGCGAGCTGGGGACGCGGTATTTCCACAAAGACGGCCTTGGAATCGCCAAAGGGCTGCACGAATACTTCCGCAACTCGGACATCATTTTCCTGGCAAATTATGCCCAGACGGTCAACGTCATCGGCTGCATCAAGACCAGCAAAACCGCCGCCGCCTTCGCAACAACGGGGCTGGTGCTCAAATTATATCGTAACAATTTCGGCACGATCCCGGTTTCGTTGACCGGCGACGCAGATCCTCTTGATATCTCGGCAGCATGGACCGAGGATCGCAAGGCTCTTACGATCGGGGTGGTTAATCCCACAGATAAAGAACACCAAATCACGCTGGACTTAAAAGGTGTGCAACTGGCGGGAACCGGCAAGCTCCGCTTGATAGCACATTCGGATCCTATGGCCTATAACGAGCCGGGTAAAGATCCCAGAGTCGCAATCGAAGACAAAGAAATTTCAAACGTCTCGAACAGTTTGACGATACCACCACTGAGCGCTAGTGTTTACAAATTGCCGGTTAAATAATAGATTATTGCTCCGATGCGTTTTACACGATTCGAGGAAGGAAGTGGATATTGCGGCAAATGTTTGAAACAAGTGCCGGTATATAGAGTAAGAGTTAAACATCTGACGTATTTGATTTTAACTTTTTGCACTGTCGGTGTCTGGGCCTTCTTCTGGATCCGAGAAATCAGAAAAATCCATAACTGGATATGTCTTGATTGCGGCTCAACAGTGTATAAGATAATGAGCTAACAACAAGAAAAACTTGTAAGAAGGATTGAATTTTATGGAATGCAACAAAGAAGAAAACCTTAAAGACTGTAACTGCTCATATCCCGGCTGTGACAAGAAGGGGGTATGCTGTAAGTGCTTGAAATATCATTTAGTTATGAAGCAACTGCCCGGCTGCTGTTTCCCTGATGATATCGAGAAAACCTACGACCGCAGCTTCAAAGCCTTCGCCAAAGCCTGGAACCTGTAAATCCGGAATACTTCATAAACATCCGCAATATCTTATTCATGCACAATTAATGAATGAGCGACAGGGCCAGATATATCCTTAAAGCGTATTTTAACCAGATCATTAAGAATTTTGTTTATGAAGCCATCTCGAAAATTGAAGAGGAATTGTTTGCGAGCGGCAAGACGGCTGCAATTGTTGTGTCTATTGGTGTTAGTCGGCCGGATCGTTGTTTCGTGTGAAAGTCCTCGGCCAATTCTACACACGATACAATACGATGAACCGTATCGCCCGATACCAATCGCATCGCGCGGGCGTGCCCAGGTTCATCAGCTCGTTCGGTTTTTTACCAAAACGAATCCACGGATTGGCATTAACTATCTCACCCTGCTTGCACGCGCTTACATCGACGAGGCCGAAGCGGAAGGGATTAATAGCGACATAGCGTTTTGTCAGATGGTGCATGAGACGAACTACCTTCGCTTCGGCGATGATGTGCAGCCGGGGCAGAACAATTTCTGCGGTCTCGGGGCGACAGGCAGGGATGAACCCGGGCTGTCGTTTCCCTCAGTCGAGATCGGTGTTCGTGCCCATATTCAGCATCTTAAGGCATATGCAAATGCACGGCCATTACGTAAGAAACTTGTCGACCCACGGTTCGACCGGGTTAGTCGCGGCCAGGCACCTTACATAGAGTACCTGGCGGGCACATGGGCAACGGATCCCCAATACGGCGCTAAACTCAAGCGAAAACTCCAGGCGCTGGAGAAACATCTGTAGATTTCCTAAAAAGAAATTAGCCGACAATCCTACCTGAAGATAAAAGACAACCAAGTATCCACTTGACGGATTGTTTAGAGAAGTTGAAGCCTGTTGAACAGTTTATATAAATGAAAACACGCCGGGCGATAGTTCCGGCCCGGCGCGTGATATGTTCTAAGGTCTTACTTTCGGGTTAAGGGAAAAAGCATTGCTCCGCCGCCCGATTCCAAGTAATTGGGACGGTACATAGAGCCCGGCTCACTCGCGACCAGGGTAAGCTTGTTTCCTTCAAGCTTATAAATACCAAGCGATGTTGCACCAATGTAGTCCGGCTGCGAACAATTAATAATCTTAAAATCGGCCTGTTTCGGATTCGTTTTGTCATTCAGCGTCACTGTGCCCGAATAGAAGATGGATTCCGGGCCCTTGACTTCAACCTTTCCATTCGAGATAACGAAAGTCCACTGGCCCCAATATTCGCCTTCCGTTGTGCCCACCCAGGTTCCATCAAGCTCGGAGCCCTTCTTGGCCTTCTGTGCAGCTTGAACTTTCTGGCGTTTGAACTGCAACTCACCCACGGGCTGGGAAGCACGAGAGCCGCTATCAACGGAATACTGCTTGACCTTAAAACTGTCGTTATTGACTTTGATGAAAACCATATCCATCGTTTCAGTCGTACCGTAAGTATCAAGGCGTTGATTCCTGTTGACCGCACCTTCATAATCCTCGCCCCAGGTACCGTTCCACGTACCGCCCATGTTGTCGGCTCCCAACTGGACAACTTCTTCCTTTGACGGCACAAACATAATCATGCCGTGATACTTGAATTCGCCCATAGTGAGGTTCACACACATGGCGTTTTTGTCCAGTATCCACTTGTACTCAAGCTCGACCTGCTGGCCATCATCGCTGTTAGCGGCCCATTTGCCGATCATCCAGTCATAGCCATACTCGGCGACAAGATCCCCGAGCTTGTCCTGTGCCCCTGCAGGAACTGCAAATACAGCCAACAGCACAGCAATTATTAAAGATATGCATCTGACACTCATTGAATTCTCCTTTCTTTCATCACAATTGGGGTTTTACAAAACAAATATATGGTGCAATCATATCCTCCGTAACTGCCGGTTGTCAAGCTTTTCCCATTCAGTAAAATCAATAACATCGTTTTCGTAATGAGAATATCAGTTTTGTACGACCTATGCAAAACTAAAGAAAACGAATTTTTCCAAGACTTTTTGCTCCATAGCGCATAAAAAAGCCGAGCCTGAAACCGGCCCGGCTTTTGGATTATATGGCGTTTTTGTTTGTCTGCTATGACCCTACGATCCCCGGCCTCGTTATCCTCTCGTAGTCCGGCGGGATGTCCGGCTCGAAGATGCCCGGATCCAGCTCCAAATCCCACTGGAACTGGTCTATGATGCACTCTAATTCCCCCCACTCTCCTTCAGACTCGCCACCCATTTTATTCTCGAACATAACGGGATACCCAGTTTCGGTGCTGACCCATAATCGGAATTCCACTTGAAGATTGCTGATCTGTTCCGGCAGGGGGCCAAGGCAAGCCGGGTCCGTAGTCTCAATACCTTCGCACAATACCCCTTCGATGGTTTTCCGTCCGAGTTTCCTATGCTCAGCGGATAGAATCATCTGTACTAAGAAACCGGGATTTGTCCAGTCATCGTGCCACTCCAGGAAGAGTTGATGCTTGCTTCTAATATATTTGGTAGTCAGGGAATGTTTGCGCATGTGAAAGACATCTACGAGAGTATATGTATCAGGGTCTGTGAAATCTACATAGCCGGTCCGGATAATCTGTCCGTCTTTGTAGAAGTCCTTCCGGCAGTATCTCGGTGAGGTGTATGCGATTGAATAGTCATCTTCACTGGAGGCAGTGGAATCCCTACATCGGAATATTAATCCCCGGCTGGCCTGGACTTTTCTGACGACCTCGGCCCAGACGACGCCGGAAGTGCTGTCGCTACCGATGAATTCAAATAATCCCAGAACGACCAAGGCGATTATCACTGCCGCTGCGGCTAATTTTACAATTGGACTTTTCATAATTGTTCTCCCTATATTGTGCTGGCTTGGAGCCAATATCGTTTTGTGAAATTCATTTCGTGCCTTTGAGGTCTCGGCCCATAAGTCTTTGTCCATTTCGGGGCCTGCCTTGAAGGACATCTTCTTAACAAATTTTTCTATTTCGTCTGCAGGTTTCATTTACAGTCTCCCATTCAGAGCCGACCGCAGTTTCTGCAGGCCGTACCGGTATCTTCCCTTTATGGTGCTTACCGAAACGTTCTGTAGTTCGGCAATGTGCCTGAGCTTCATTGCAGCATTCAAATGCAGGGCAATAACTTCCCGCTGCTCGTATGGAAGTTGCGCCATGGCGCCGGCAACCAGCCGTGACTGTTCGTTGGTTATCATGCGTTTATCCGGCGGATCGAAATCCGACTGCATAGGCTTATCTTCATCCAGGCTGAGCGGCTGGCGCTTGCGCGCCCTGATCTTATCTCGGCAGCGGTTTAGAGTACAAGTAGCAAGGTAGCTTTTAAGGCTGCCGCGGAGCCTGAATGTGCCGCCTGACTGGGCGAACGTAACGAAGACATCATGCACAATGTCCTCTGCCAGACCGGCGTCATTTACGAGCGCCATTGACAGTGTCAGCAGATAGTCGCGGTATTTTTCGTATATGCGTTGCAGCGCATCTTTACTGCCAGACTTGAATTTCCATTTGAGCAGTTCGTCTTCTATCATCCACTAACACCGTCATGCTATAACAACGATCGTTGTTCACTATTATATCACGATTGACTTGTGGATTTGGACATAAGAAAATTAATTTTTTTTAAGACTTTAAGCTACAAGAGCGCAGAAAAAAACCGGGCCAATCAGGTCCGGTTTTTCTTGCTTGATTATTCGTTCTGACGCTAAGGCTGGCTTTCCAGTTCCTGGATATATTTGCGAGCTTCTTTCGAAGCCGGCCAATCCGGGCCGCGTACTTCACTGCCGATTGTCAGACAATTCCTGAAAGCTTCCAAAGCCTCAGCCTTCCGATTAATTTGCACATAGACACGCCCAAGAAATAAATAACTCGATGCTGTCCAGGCTTTGAAATTTGGAGGAACTTCTTCGATGCATTTCCTGTAACTATCGATGGCCTTATCGAACTGACCCACGCGTTCATAACACGTCCCCATCCTCCGAAGTGCCTGTGCGGCAACCAACTTGAATTCCGGATACTTATCGTAAATGTCCTGATAGACTTCTATTGCTTCAGCAAACTTGCCTGACTCGAACTGTTGGTTTGCCTGCGTGAAAAGGGCGTTATATTCCTTCTCCTGCCGCCGGTACACAACTTCTGCGCCGTCGGGAATTTGAAATTTGAAAACCTCATCGCCAATTTCTTCATTGTAGGAAAAATCGGTTGCATGAATTGGCAGACCTTCACGATCGGCATTACTCCAGTACCTGGCCTCGACAATCAACTTATTCTCTACGTCAAATGCAAGCCAGAACGAATTGGACAGCGGCTCATAACTGCACTCGACAAAAACGCAGTCCCGTCCCGTTCGCTCGTCCCGGCCGTAGACCTCCTGCCAATCATCGGCAAACAATTTTAGATTGCCAAGTATCTTGCCGGTGAGCCATGGATTCAAGCTGGCGACCTTGTACCAAAACCGAAGGTCCCGCATCATTTGCTCTGAGTCAGTCACATCTTCATAAATCCTGACTAAGTTTTCTTCGGGTCTATACTCCCAGGCTTTGGTTCCGCTAACAACGAGGATCAGCTTCTCAGATTCATATCGCATATCAAACAAGTCGCTGCCCTGATTTGAGAGCCTGAACGAGCAATTAAATGGGATTGGGCCGGAGGAGTAATAATCGTCACCAGTGATGACAAGAGTCTTTATATCCTGGAGTGCCTTGATAGTTTGTTCAATCGCCCAGACTGGTGTTACCATTTGCTTGAATATTATTAGTGACAGTGCCGCAACGACGAAGGTGGCCACTGCTGCAGTAAGTTTGGCTTTACGAGTTTTCATAATAGTGCTCCATATATTCGGCTCTGCGCGAGCCGATTTTGTCTTTCGGGATTTGGCCAGCTCCTTGGAAATATCATCGTGAACTCTTCTGTCCAAATCGGTGCTGGCGTTCAATTGCAATTTTTTAATCAAATCATTTATGTTATCTGCCGGTCTCATTTTTGTACCTCACCATTTAACATTGACCGCAGTTTATCCAACGCGTACCGGTATCTACCCTGTACAGTATTCATCGAAACGTTTTGCTGTTGTGCTATCGCCTTGAATTTCATGCCGCTGTACGAATGCAGGAGCAAAACTTCCCGCTGCTCGTACGGAAGCTGTCCAAGAGCTAGGCTCAACCGGCGCAAATCTTCGCCGAACATCGCGGCGGCATCCGGCCGATTTGCACCTGGCTTAACCAAGGTTGCTTCTGTATTCTGATGTCTTCGCCCGGCCTTGTTTCTGTTTCGTGCATTATTGGCAACACAAGTCGCCAAATAGCCTTTCAGACTCCCGGTCAGCCGGAACTTCCGGGAAGACTTAATGAAGCCCACAAACACATCGTGCACGACATCCTCAGCGGAAGCTACATCAGTCAAAAGAGCAGCTGCAAGCGTCACAAGATCATCTTTGTACTTTTCATAGATGCTCCGCAAGGCCTCGCGGTTACCGCGATTGAATTTCAATATGAGCAGCTTATCTTCCAGCATCAAAATATGACTTTCCTGAATTCAGAACAATCGATTGTCTCTTATAAAACAACTCAGCAAATCACTTTAGTATAAGGAAAATGAAATTTTTCCGCCATATTCCCTTATGAGTGCAAAATCTTATTTTAGCCCGGCAGATCATAAAAAAAAGCCGAGCCAAACAAGCCCGGCCTTTATGATTTTATCGCTGTGCTATTGCTCTTATGGCTGTTCAAGATTCGCTAATTTTTCGGCAGTAGCGTTTCCGACTGATAAATCTCCAAAGATGATGCGATACTCGTTGTCCGAAACCTTCCACCTCATCAATACTTTATCACCATCTCCGGGGCTAACCGACTCGCCATAATAAGCCGGCTCGTTTTTATCCTGTACCAGCGTCATATAGAACATACCAAGTGACTGAATCGGCAGTATCGCTTCGGTCATCTTAGTTTCGAGTTCGGTATCCGTCACATCCTCCGGCAGATCCTTTTTTATATGCTTGAATATAATCGGCGAGAGTTCCTGCATCAGGTCCACAATACTAACCTGCTTCGGATAACGCCCCACCAGATCGGCAACGAACCTCAAACCTTCAATCGCAGCGACTTCGGTCATCTCAGGCCACTTCATGCCGTCTCCCGGCCCCGCCTCGTAATCATCCGGTATGACCGGCACAAAATCCGACTTTTCCACCTGGACATCCCACTGGTAATCGTAATACGTGCTCCGGATCCGCCCTTGTTCATTTATGCTCATATCCATCTCCACGAGATAGGGCAGCCAGGTCGCCGAGTCCACCCACAGCGTAACTTTGACATCGCCCGTAGTGCCGTCGGATGCGCGCGGATCGGTCGTCTCGAAGCCATCGACCTCAACGCCATCTATTTCCGACTTGCCCAACTCGGTGTACTTGAGGCCAAGCATTTGCCTGATCAGTTCGCGCGGGTCGTTATGCTGCTTCTTCATTCTCGCGAGCAGATCATCGCTGAATTCCGACCGGGTAAACTGCTTCTGTTCATGCATGAGCATGATCATGAGTTTCTCATCGGGAATAATGTAGTTCTCCTGCGTCGTCGTTTCTCCGGTATCAGGGTCGGTCATCTCCATTTCCGTTTTTATGCCGAAGTCTTCGGAGATGGTCACCGTGCCTGTCATCTCCTGACCCCAGGGCGAGATTTTCGTCATTACAGAACCTGTTACCTTCATATTAATCTTGTACATATACGCCTTGACCTGCTCGACTTTCGTCAGGACGTCAGCTAAAGCAACACCAGATTTATTGTCACTTAAAAAATGCAAACCAACGAGTACTATAATAATTATCGCCGCTGCGGCTAATTTCGGAATTGGACTTTTCATAATTTTACTCCTTATTAAAGGACGCCGCAGTTCAGCAACGTCCAGGGTTTTTGAGGATTTCGCTAATTTAGCTTCGGCAAAGGCAAGGATTCTCTCATCGACATCTGCATCAGGTTTAATCCGTATGTCTTTTGCGAGCTGTTTTATCTGATTTTCAGATTTCATTTTGTATTGTCTTTTTCCAGAAGCGCCTGCAATTTTTCAATTCCGTAACGGTATCTGCTTTGCACTGTTTTGACCGAAACATTCTGCAATTCGGCAATTTCTCTGAATTTCATTTCGCCCTGCACGTGCAGGACAAATACTTCACGCTGGTCATAGGAAAGTCTCATTAACGTATTGAAAAGTCGAGCTGATTCCTCACGGTCAATAAGGATTTTGACCGGATCGGCTGAGCCGTCCGAACAGCCAAAACTTTCAGTCTTATCCAACAGCTTGGTTTTTCTTCTTAATCGATCTCGAGCCCGATTGGCCACGGAGCTTACTAGGTATCCCTTGAGGTTACGGCGGATCTCCATATCAGCCGCACCTTCCGCCAAATGAACAAAAACATCCTGAAGACAATCCTCGGCTGTGTGTACATCATGTACGAGAGACATAGCCACTGTGAACAAATCTGTTCTGTATTTCTCATACAGCCGGCGCAGTGCACTACTGTCACCTTGACGAAGAAGTTTCAGCAGATGTTTATCTTCAGACATCCGTATTTCCCGTGGCAGCAAATAAGAACAAATGATTAATCACTAATAGACGATTTATGTATTGATTTTACTTTAATAAATATGAGTATTGATACAAATTTCTGCTACCGTCGGATTTTGTCTGGAATTGGCATAAAAAAGGCCGAACCAAACTAGCCCGGCCTTTGTGACTTTATCACTGTGTTACTACTCTATCGGCTGCTCAAGCTCCGCTAATTCTTCAGCAGTAGCGTTTCCGACGGTCAAATCGCCGAAGACAACGCGATACTCGTTGTCCGAAACTTTCCACCGCAACAGTACCGCATCGGAATCATCAGGCCCGACCGTCTCGCCATAATACATCGGCTCCTTTTGTTCCTGCACGAGCATCATATAGAAGAAACCAGGCGATTGAAGGGGCTGAGTAACTTGCATTGTCTCCATCGTTACTTCATACTGATCCAACTTATCTAACTGGTCCCCATCCAGCTCGCGGAACCGGGGCACTTTTTCCTTTATTTTCTCGAGCACATCTTTGTTGGTCATGAAAGTCATGGTTTCCTGGGCAAGCTCCATTACGCTCAGTTTCTTCGGGTAGTTACCGGACAGCTCGGCAAACAGTTTCAATCCTTCGATAAGACCTTCTTCGTTGATCTTCGGCATTTGCATTCCGGCGGTCATAAGCTCGAAATCGTCGGGAATGACCGGCCTGAAATCGTCTGCAGTAACCGGTAGATCCCATTGGTACTCGGAGACGACACCATAGACGTGCATCTTATCGCCCATCTTATATTCTATCTCAGAGCGAACCGGCAACCAAGTCTCGGCATCAACCCAGAGCGTAAGCGTAATATCCTCGCCGATTCCGCCGATTACAGCTGGATCGGTTGTCCGGAAGCCATCGACCTGGACGCCGTCTATTGTCGACCGGCCAAGCTCAGTATATTCACTACCCATCATCTGTTTTATCACTTCTCTCGGATCGTTATTCTCCTGTTTCATTTTTGTAAACGAGTCGTCGTCAAATTCCATCTCCATATATTTTTTCTGATCCATTATCAGAGTAACGGATATTCCCTCATGAGGAATGAGATAGGATATACTCGTTCTTTCTTGGCCGGTATTGCCATCGACGGCAATCGCCTCGGTCTTCATGCCGAAGTCGCTGGAAATAATCATGGTCATTTTCATATCCATATTCATGGCGGGCATATTCTCCCCCATAGAAACGGTCATTTTCATATTCATTTTGTACATAAACGCCCGGACCTGCTCGACCTTCGCAAGGACATCTCCTAAAGCCACACCTTGTTCCGGATTCAGAAAGGGTATGCCCGCCAGCACAGCGATAAAAATCACTGCCGCTGCGGCTAATTTTGTTATCCTACTTCTCATGATTTGCTCCAATAAAATATGTTGTTTCGATTGTTTTGTTTGCCTTAAGTAACTGCTGAAATTATTGGAGGTTTCCTGAGCGATTTTATGCACGTCGGCCGGTATCTCTTCGGCACCGATATTTTTCAGGATTTCTTCGATATTTTCGTTATTCATTTTCTTACTCCTGTCTTAAGCTGAAGTTGCCAGTTTGTCTTTCAATGCCGCAAGAGCCTTTGACACATGTGACCTTACAGAAGCTTTTGAGCAACGCAACTTTTCAGAAATGATTTCGTAATCATGCTGCTGAAGGTATCGCATTACTATTGCCCTGCCCTGCTTTTCGGGAAGCCGACTGATGGCTTTTCTTACTTTCGCAGTCAACTCTACCTTATCCAGCTTCTCGCCCGGTTCTGTGTCGATATCGATTCGGCTTCGGGTGAATTCACCGTTTCTGCCGATTCTGTTTCGCCAGGCTTTGGAGTTGGCCGACAATGCGATCCTGTATATATATGCTCCTGCATGTCTGCCGTTAAGCTTCTCTATGTGCTGCCACATACCCATGAGCGTATATTGCATCGCCTCAGTGAACAGTTCCCTGTCACCCGTGAGCTTCCAGAGAATCGACAGCAGAAAAACCGAATACTCAGCTCTTAATTTTTCAAAGATTTCCAATCGCTCGTCTTGCTTCATTTCAACGCTCCAATTTTTCACAAAACTCGAACATGTTCAGTTTCCACTTAATATTAACCACCCAAAACCTGTTTTGTGTAAAATTATTCTAAAAAAGACCGGAATGGCGCGCAATTTGCCCGTAATTTACTCGAAAACCGGTATTTAATCTCTATTTACAGGCAATCAGCCGGGTATGTTCGTAAAAGCCGCGCTTCTCGCTTTTAGCATAATATAAAGCCCGAAAACGCCTGAGAGTAGATAACCGAGAGGGGAGAATTTCAGGACGACATCCGAGCCGAAACGTTCGGCAATCCGCAGCAGGGGAATAAAAACGACATAAGCCAGTCCCCAAGTACCTCCTACCATGAATCCCATTCGCTGCCCGAGTGTAAGTCCGGTGGCATTTCTTGATAGGGTAATCATCAAAATATAAGCGGAAATTGCACAGAATCCGGCACCAAACAGAATCCATACCGCCACCGCGCTATTGATTAATACCAGGTACAACACAAGAAAAGGAATTGCGAGGAAAAGTGCCGCAACCAAGCATTTTAATTCTCCCTTTTTGTGAGCGACATGCGCCCAGACGAATGAGCCGACGGCGCCTCCCAAACCGAAGACCGTTGCAGACAGGCCGCCAAACGTCAACTCAAAACCAAGCCCGTTGAGAACCGTCGGCAGCAGGGATGCGATAATTGTTGTCGAGACCGCGGCCGGCATCGCCATCAGGAGGATGGACCAGAACGGAAGCCAACTCTTAGCTCGTTGGGCGGCATCTTTAACATACACCGTCCGCTCGACCGCCAGACGGATTCTCAATAATAAGACCAGCACGATTCCGACAACGGGACAAAGCATCAGCGGATACAATCCCTTCAAACCAAAACGCGAGACAAGAAAGGCTGAAATCACTCCGCCGCTCGCGTATCCTAAAAAACCGCCCGCCATAAATACGGCCGTACTAACCGCCGGTTTGATACTTCTGAGCCGATGGACCCCCCGCAGCCCCTCCGGGTGCACAATAGCAATCCCGAAGCCGCTGATAACGGCCAGTAAAATCATGCCTCCGAAGGCACCGCTTCCTTTAGGCAGGACGCCGAGCAGGCATATAACTGTGCCTAATATCAGCCCGATATACAGAAACAACGGCTTTCGTTTATTGGCGCGTAAATGACCTGTCAGCGGCTGGATGCCATTGCACGTCAAATACATCACGGCCATTACAAGACCACCCTTTGAAAGGCTCAATGAAAATTCGGTCAGAATCGCCGGAAGGATGGCTGGCAGCATACTCGGGAAAATATCTATAAAGAAATGGACCGATGTAAGCACGAAAAGGTGCAGCCAGTGAAATGTAACGAGTCTTCGTCTCAAATTGGCCGCCGGTTCCGATACAGTTTCGATAGAGTTCTAATAATCAAGCTGCCCCGTACCTCTGCCGGCGTAGCCATAAACATTTCATCCGGTTTGTTAATTGCGAGCACCTTAAATCTTTCCTTCCTGGATTTCTTTGATAACATCACCCAACTACAAAAATAGATTTAAACGGAATGATACACGGCCTATCCATTAAATGCCAAGTAATTTTGCAATCGTTTGACAGCCGGCGTTAAATCCGGTTCTATTGCGCGCCGCCTACAGGTATTCCGGCAACATTTATCGATTCTTCCCTTACGACCTCAATGAAGTTGATAATCGGCGCCTGACTCACATTCGGATTTGCAGTTTTGGCCAGCAGCTCAAGAATGAGGGCGTTTCCGGCCCTGATGCCATTGAATTCTTTGACCACAGCTTTATTAGCCTTTCCCGCTTCAGCCAGGATATCAAAGTCTTCCAGCACGACTTTGTCCTGGAGCTTAATGTCAAATACACGCTGGCCCTCGCGGTCTTCGGACAGGGCGTTAAAGCCGAGATGAACGGTATATACAGCAGAACTTCCTTCGGCATTATCATCGGTCAACGGCACTTCACAGTGGAGCATTCCGCGGCAGCCGGATGTGAACAGCCAGGGCTTGTCGGTATCGGCAATGTCAAGACCTTTGAAGTCGCGGCAAAAGTATCCCATTTCAGGCAGGGTTCGGACCTTCAAATCGAACTTTACGCCGTAATTTGGGAAGTGGGTATACGAGCGGGTATTTGGATTGGGATAGCTGAACCAGACGGTCCCTTCGTTGTCCTTCCTGTCTGCGGGGGCGCCGAAATTTACAGCGAAACGCTTTACCGGTGTCAGCTTGCCCGGCGTGACATAAACCGTCCACGGCTGAGCCCTGTCCGGCTTGCGTATCATCGCCATGGAGCATCGGACAGGATAAGAACAAGTGCAGCCGGCCGCCGCCTCCTGGCTGAGCAGCACTCCCCCGGCGGGTATAACGCTTATCGCACAGCCCGGGCGATAGGCCCCGAAGATGGTAACGCCATTGTCCTGCTGAAGGTCGTAGAACGCCGTACAGGCCGAGCGGTAGAAAAGGCCTTTGGCCGAGGCGGCAGTGACCCCGCAAGTGTGGCCCGGCCGTAAAAATTCCCACGGGACTTTCCTGCCGGTGATTGGATGGTCTCGCATTATAATCTCGCCTGTTCTCAGATCGCAGGCCTGCGGCTCAAGGATGATTTTATCAGCGACGATGACAGGACGGGTACGGTAGTTCAGCGCTCGCGACCAGGCCATTCTGCCATTTTCGGCAGACAACGCCGTTATACGCCGCCATTTCATGCCGCCTTCCCTGAATCTCCAGGCATCGTGGTTGCCGTGATAGCCGAAGAACAAGAGTAATCCGCTGCTGTATGCAGCCCCCATTTTGTCGCCGCAGCAGCCGGTTAAATCGACGGGACGTCGCCACAATTGTTCGCCGGTCTTAGCATCCAGAGCAAAAACAATCCTCACATCAGCATCGTCGTATGTAAGAGTCCCTTCAGGATGCTCATCCCGGAACAATTCCGCCCGCAGGGAGCTAATAAAATATTCGACCTGGGCTTTCTGTCTGTATGATGGATTCTCTTTCAGTCTCTGAGCCAGAAATTCTTTTCTCTCCCTGAGTTCTTCAAGGATTCCTTCTCTTTCTATATACACGCCCTTGTCGATAAGTTTTCGCCGTCTCTGCAGGGCGCGGGTTTTTTGTTTTTCTGATATTCCACTGTCGGCATAGAAAATTTTGCCGTCCCCAAGCGCGATTGTAATGTTGGCGATCTTTTCGCCGTCACTCTGCCATAGCAGTTCACCCGTCTCCGTGTTGACAGCGAAAACTTTGTCAGATGTCATCAGATTGCGCGTAACCGCGTTTTTCTGCAAGAATTCTCCGCCGCTTGCAAAAGATGTCATCGACCGATACATATATCCCGATCTCTGTGCAGCCATCCTTAAATCATACGGAGTCGGATACCGTTTCCTGGTGGACTCATACAATGCCCTGTCCGATTCAGGAATATCTTCCATATCTTTCCACCTGCCATTTTCCACAAAAATTTTCAGCATCCGGCCGTAATCTTCTTTCATGGCCTTCGCTGCCGAGCCATAAAGAATATTATCTACGACTGATATATAGCCCCATCGGCGAGGGCTTCCATCAGATGAAGGTGGAACTTTATATTCGCGAATGGTAACGCCGGTTTCAAGGTCTAGCTTATAGCATTTATCATGGGCGGCCACGTACAAACCGTCCTGTGTGACAACCAGATTGCCGCTGTCGGCTTTGACTTTGACTCGGACCGCTCCCGGAATCTCCCTCTTCCACAGCAAAGTACCGTTGAACGCATCAACGGCCGAGATTTCTTCCTCACCCTGCATGAACAAACGTCCGTCCATCGAGACGGGACTTTGCGCGCATGCATGCCTCTCGACCATTCCCTGCGGGCCGGGCTCTCCGAACCATAGCACTCCCAGCGGGCCATAGACAAGCTCATCACCGGAACAGGCGGTATTTTGAGGATCGCAATACTGCTGGGTCCAGGCTCCGGCACCCTCCAGCGGACCTCGGACGTATTTTCTCCATGTCACCTGGCCGTCAAGATGATAACTCAGACAGGCCGTACCTCCCCAGGGGCGAAGAATACGCCGGCCTTGCTCACTCGTACCCGTGGTTTCGCCCGTCAGAATCATTCCATCGGAGACAATCAGGTTGGCGAAATAATCCGGCAATGTTTCCATGTCCCATGACTCTACCACGACCCGGCTTCCCAACAAGCCGGCGGCTTCGAGATTGCTTCGGGCGGTAGCTATTTTTGAAGGGTCTTTTTCCAGGCCGACGATTTTCAGCTCCGTTCTTTTTGCCAACTCATAAGCCAAACGCCCCTGCCCGCAATCGAGAACCAGGGCATATCCCTTCTTCATACCGCTATCGGCAAGGATATGCTCGGCGGCGGCCTCATATGTTTCGCTCAACGAATCGTCAGGATAAGGATCAGCTTTTATCGGTGGCTTTATTTCTTTTACCGCTGAGACCTTAGCTTCGCCGAAGCAGTAAACAGGGCCCTCATCGCTGTTTACAAGTAGAGAACCGCTGGAGGCGGCAAGACCAACCCCGGCACCATTTATGTCGCTCTTCCATACCTCCTTGCCGGTCCTTGCATCAATACCGACTACTATGCCTTCACCGCCGACAAATACAACGTCACCGGCAAGTATCACAGAACGAAGTCCTTTTGATGAGTAGCGCCACTGGAAGCTGGAGCCTTTTAGTCTTCTTTCTTCTTTCGCAGCCTCGATGATTTTCTTCGACAATTCATCTATTCGTTCATTGAGCTTTTCGCGGTTACTCTCATCAGCAGAGCCAAGCTTTTTCTTACATTCATCAAGTTGACTTTGCCATATCTGCCGATCTCTTGCCAACCTTCCAGCTTTACTGACGGCTTCAGCGTAGAACTTCCGGTTGATAGCATAAACGCCTTCTGACGTCACGATGTATGAAAACTCAGGCGTCACAGTCATATCAATTCCCGGAAACCAGGCGAAAGCATCGCCCCGGCGTCTGCCGGTTTGGGCATCGTAGGTGACCTTATGAGGTGTGCCTGAGTAGTCCACTCCGGAAATAAGCCTGTCATTGTCCAGCAGTGCCCAGGCACCGCCACGTTTGGCGCCAGGTGAGGCGTAGAAAAGAAATTCCCCGCTATGTCGATTAAAACCGGCAGGCATTGAACGCCCCGAAGGTATGTAGAGTACGTCCTTGGATGCGAGCGGGTAACCGTGAGGCGAAATCCCGCCGAATTCCAGCTCATGCGCCCGGTCGCCGAGCGTATCGTTTTTCCAGACTACCGATCCGTCACTGGCCTTGAGGGCACAAATATAAAGTCCTTCATACGGAAAGACGCCGGCGGCAAAATATACAATTCCATCGTCAACCAACACACCGGTCCTGACAGGCCAGAGCGATATCATTCTGCCGTTGCCAATGATTTTCTCATCACTGGGGCCGGGGCGGTATTTCCAAACGAGTGAACCGTCTTTGCCCTCAAGACAGTACACATAACCATCGTCGGAACCGAAATAAACCTTACTGTCACAAACAGTGGGAGCAAAACGAACGGGTCCTTCGGCGAAGAACGTCCAGCGTATCTCGCCATTCGAAACGTTGATTGAATGGATTTTATTGGTCGTGCAGGAACCAAAAAATGCGCTGCCGTCCGCTATCACCACGTGATACGCGTTGTCGTTGTGCATTCTCGGCAGCTCTTCGGAAGGCATCGGCCAGGCCGGCTTGGGCTTATGAGCAGGAATATATTTCCACTGCAGAAAAAGTTCCGGCCCAATGTTTTCGGTGGTAATCCCGCTTCGAGCAATATCAGACCGGTAAGTCGCCCAGTCGCCAGCGAAGCCAACGCTGCAAATAAGCAAGATAAGTAAAATCCAAAAACGAATTAGAGGACGAAAAAAAGCCGATAAAAGTCCGGTATCACTCATCGTATTTTGCCGCTTCATTGGATAACTCCTCATTATAGCAATAAAAATATTTGACATATCAAACCAGATCGGCCCACTGCCAACTTCACTGGTTTAAATCATAACCAAATTTGCCGCTCTTGAACAGTACTTTTTGACTAATCGTGTTCCCATCATACAACATAATTTTACCTCCGCCGTCGAAATTCTATAATTTCTCGCTATTCTGCCAAAGTAATTTCTTGATATTATTGCTATACCGCTGTACACTTAATAGTTCAAATGGCTGTAATATTAAGTTTATCGTGTCTCTTTGTATTTGTTGTTCTTGGGAAACTCATTAATCAGTGAGAGGTTCGGCTTACTCAGGGCAAGATAGTGAAACGCAGCAGAATTAACAGAGTCATAGAGATTCTTACAACATTGCAGGCAGGTAAAAGCTACACCGTCAGTGATTTGTCCGAAATGTTTGGAACAAGCCGGAGAACAATCTTTCGCGACCTGAAAGAGCTGCAGGCTATTGGTGTGCCGTATCATTATGATATAAAGACGGGCGGTTATACCATAGAACCTGAATTTTTCCTGCCGTCGGCGGATCTGAACTTCCGGGAAGCACTAAGCTTACTTCTGCTGGCCCACAAAGTATGTGACCAGATACAGTTGCCGTTCAAAAGGTCTGCTCTTCTGGCCGCCTTGAAAATAGAAAACAATCTCCCCGCTGAGATCAAACAATATTGCAAAACTGCCCTGAGAAATATCTCCACCGGAGTCAATACCCGGTCGCCGGTTCGGCAGAACGTCCAATTTGATAGGGTCTTCTCACAATTACAGGAAGCTATAGCGAAGAAACGCAAAGTTAGTATCTGCTACGTTCCGTTTTTCGAGAGTGGAGTTATTAACACTGAGTTATGTCCTTATCGTCTTTTCTACAATAACCAGAAGTGGCATGTGCTGGGCCGCTCCCGTCTGCACAATAATGTACGGACGTTCGAGCTTAACTGCATTAGAGAATTAACAACTTCAGAAGAATGTTTCCTTGTGGACGAGGATTTCGACGTATCCGAATACCTCGGCAGGGCATGGTCAACGGTACCCGAAGGCCGGATCTATCACGTCAAGCTGTATTTCTCGCCTAAAGTAGCCAATAATGTCGCCGAGGTAAAATGGCATAGCACACAAAAATTGACGCGTAACAACGACGGCTCGGTAATTGTGGAATTTCGTGTCGACGGCCTTAATGAAATCACCTGGTGGGTACTCGGATACGGCGACCAGGTCCAGGTGCTCGCGCCGAAAGCCCTCCGCGAAAGAGTCCTTCAAATCGCAACTAATATGATCAAGCTCAACCAGAAAGTTTGATTTGCCGACCAACTTTGCTTGTAGCACAACTTGCCTTTATTTTCTTGCAAAAATTTCAAAGTCAATGTAAAATGATGCTGTCTTTGAGGTCGATATATACGTATATCGAAAAAAGCTATGCCAACGTAGCTCAACGGTAGAGCTCTGGTTTTGTAAACCAGTGGTTGTCGGTTCGAATCCGACCGTTGGCTTTCAAACCCCCTTTTCGATATCGTCAGTAGAGTTGGGTGTTCATTGGTTCCCATAGAAAGATATAGTTTGCCGGATTCCGGCGCCAAGTTCAGCGCCAAGTCATTTTCTTCCATTGGTCCCTGTAGCTACTGCTCTTTGCTTGCTTGGTGTTGACAGGTCTGGAAGATTTTCCACAGCTTCGGCTTTTTGTCCAGCGAGCACGTGAGTGTATCTGCTCATGGTATCCTGTGTCCTTTCTGCTGATGGGAAACACAATATACGAAGCCAGAGGATACTCCTATCTACGGACTTACGCCAGGAGTATTTCGGCGTGAATAAAAAACTACACCCGAAGCCTGGAATAAAAAAAATAACCTAAAGGCACTAAAACTCGATCTTTACAGTTACTGCCATACTACGACAGAACTCACCTGACGGTTCCGTCTGGAAGTTCCAGATCTCAGGGCAAATGTTGCGCATAAAATAAATGTCCGGCACACCTGCAATCGGAAGCACCAAAACCAGGTACAACCAATTCAAACTGTTCGCCAAGTTCCTTGGCTATTTCACACTCATGTTTTCGTTGGCCGGGAATCATTATTGCCCCCAACATCTCTGCCTTTACTGAGAGATAATCAATATGCCAGTGCAGAGACTTTTTCTTCCTGCCATGACGTTCAAGTCGTGCCGGAAGGTTCCGCTGAGCACTTCCAGCATAGAAATATATTCCCTGACGAAAACTAAATCTTCCGAGTCGGCCTATCTGTATTGTATTGCCCACCGGCATATAAAACACTGCTATGTATACTCCAGATTCCAAATCTGCAAGCCTATTCCTTTATTCTGAACCAATAACTATTTAATCGAATCTTTTCGTATTTAAGCACTTCTTTTGGAACCGGCTCTCTTTCCTCTGCAGGACAGCCGAGAGAAATAATTGATTCGACCTTCATGGTAGCGGGCAGATTCAGCAAGTCTTTAATATAGTCTTCGGAAGTTGTGGTTTCATCATAAGCCCTTCTCCTGATCTGTATCCAGCAACTGCCCAGGCCAATGGATTGCGCGACAATCTGGAGGAGAATCGATGCAATGGAGCAGTCTTCGATCCACACGTCACTCTTCTGCTGGTCAGCGCAAATAACTATCCCGAGTGCCGCATTCTCCAGGAACTTAGCCCCATGCGGTTTGCATAAAGCCAATTGCTTCAGAATTTCCCGGTTGTCCACAAAAATAAATTCCCATGGATCAAAGTTCCTTGAAGAAGGTGCTCTCAAGACAGCTTCCTTAAGTAATTCAATCTTTTCCGCATCAATGCTTTTGTCCGTGTAGTTTCTGATACTTCTTCTGTTTCTAAGTAATTCGATCATATCTTTCCCTTGTCAGACTCATGAAAATTTTTGATTGCTTCTTTTAATCCACTTCAATCCCAGCATATCGCAGTCTCTCACGTGCGGCGGGATATGGAGTGACAATCTCCTCTTCCATATTCTGTATTAAAGCCGGATGTATTGCCTCAAGCTGCTCAAACAAGTTTTTCCGCTCCTCTTCTGTCATGAACCGTGAATCTGCACTCATAGCTGCAACATGACAACTCGCCCCAACACTCAATAGATTCCTGATACCTTGGAATGGCAGCTCGAAAAACTCTGGCTTAGCCCCTGTATTCCTCGTAAACGCCTCGGGCGTTCCGGCCTTCAGAGCCACACGCGTGTGAACCTTCTTGAAACGGGCAATCTCTCGGGCATATTCTGGATCAGCACCGAGCAGAATTCCATTGGTTTCAAGGATGAAAAGACGAAACGGCGACCTTTCCACAAGCTCCAGCAAATTAATAAGATGTGACTTACCCAGCGTAGGCTCTGATCCGGAAATACGGACTTGGTCCACCCTCTTCCTGCGCGCCATCAGCCTTAATTCGTTGAACACCTCATCCGGGGATTTGAAGCTCCCATACTTCTCCGGAAAATCCCTGCTCCAATGGACCCAGCAGAAAATACAACGCAAGCAACATCCACAGGCATATCCTGTGGCGATACCTCCATACATGCGCGGACAAGAGAACTTTGTATACTTGCGGCGATTACCATCACAAACGATTTGCTCAGTCTGCCTGGCCAGCTCGATTGGATCGAAAGGCTCAAATCCCGGCACCAGGTATCGCGGGTAATTCTCAAACGGTTTTTTTGCACTATCGGCCATATTGATCCATTAATAACGCATATCTGCTAACAGGAATTAGTCTAACATAACCACCCGCCCCTCATCAACAGAACATCGCCTCAAATCCCTAATCAGCCAATAACGTCCTGTGAAGGCCGTTTAACCCATGATCCAAGTAAAAAGGACAATAGATTTTTATTTGTAGCTCTCAGGTTTAAGTGCAACAAAAGCCAAAATTGAAAATTAAGTCCGGCGCCAAGTCAGATAAAGGAAATTTAAGAAGAGTTTTTTATAAGGCCGTCATGGGATTCAGTTAGTAGCTCTGTAAACCAGTGGTTGTCGGTTCAAATACGACCGCTGGCTTTTTTTCCCTTAATTACAAGTCCTTATAAATCTCCAGGAAATCCTGTTGAAATCATGCCCTCAATATCATACTCTGCCTAACAGTCTTTCTATCATATTTATCTCGGCAGCGACGTAGGAGTAAAAAATGAGCAAAGAAATCGGGATAACTAATAAAAATCTTCTGATAGCTTTTTTATCAATAGTCATACCGGCCCTTTTTCTGCCGGGACTGGTTACGGCCACTGAGCAGAATCCTCCTTTAACGAAGGATTCCTTAAATAAATATTTCAAGATTCAAGTGGTGGATCGGCAGACCAGCAGGGGCGTGCCTTTAGTTGAATTACGAACGACCAATAACACGCGGTATTATACGGACAGCAACGGAATTGTGGCGTATTACGAACCGGGCCTGATGGGCAAAGAGGTCTTTTTCTTCGTCGAAAGTCACGGATATGAATTCCCCAAAGACGGATTCGGTATGAATGGAACAAGACTGAAGACCTCGCCCGGAGGCAGTGCCGTCATAAAAATAGACCGGCATAACATTGCCGAGCGGCTCTATCGCCTCACGGGCCAGGGAATATATCGTGACAGCATCCTTACCGGCAGTCCTGTCCCATTGAAAAATCCGCTCCTCAACGGACAGGTCACGGGACAGGATTCGGTGTTCACCTGGATCTACCATGGCCGGCTGTTCTGGATGTGGGGCGACACTTCAAGGCCCTCATATCCGCTCGGAAACTTCGAAATGTCCGGCGCCGTCTCCGACCTGCCCGGGCGGGGAGGGCTGGATCCTTCTGTCGGCGTCGATCTCGAATACTACGTCGGTGAAGACGGTTTCAGCCGGCCAATCAGCCCTCTCAAGGAGCCGGGACTTGTCTGGCTCGATGGATTGCTGACGGTCAAAGACCCCCAGGGTCACGAGCGCATGGTAGCCAAGTTCGCCCGGCTCAAAGGGCTCGGAAAGGTGCTCGAGCGCGGATTGATGGTTTTCAACGATGAGACGGAAACTTTCGAGCCGCTCGTGCGGGGGAACCTGGAATTTCTGCCCTACCGGAACACGGGACACGCTTTTCCAGTCAATGTGAATGGCGATCTTTATTACTATTTCACATCGCCCTCGCCGATGGGCTCGCGTCTGCGGGTACGGGCTAAGTGGGATGACATCATCGATCCAAACCGCTATGAGGTTTTGACGGCCCTTGATCGAAGCTCAGATGCCGGCTGGGTCAAATTAGGCGATCTGATCGCTTCACAAAACTCGACAAAGCTCGCCGTCATTGAAGCTCTGGAGAAGGAGGCAAAGGGGGTGAAGGTATACGACGTCGAGTCGGGAAAGTCCATCTCACCTCACAACGGATCAGTCTATTTCAACGCCTACCGGCAGCGATGGATCGGAATCTTCGTTCAACAGTATGGGGAGCCTTCCTATTTAGGTGAAGTCTGGTACGCCGAAGCCGATACTCCCGTTGGGCCCTGGGCCTATGCCAGAAAAATCGTAACGCACAACAAGTATTCATTTTACAATCCGAAGCAGCATCCGTTTTTCAACAAAGATGGCGGCCGGGTGATATTCTTCGAGGGCACGTATTCTCACACATTCTCCGGCTCGCCCGAAAATGCCACGCCTCGATATGATTACAACCAAATTATGTACCGCCTGAACATTGATGATCCGCGTATGGCACTGCCGGTAGCGGTTTATCAGATGAAGGATCAAAGTAACTATCTGTTGCGCGATGGCGTGGAAAAAGCTAATAAATGGGACTCTGTCGAATCGATACCATTCTATGCCGTCAAGCCAAAACGGGGTCGCGACGATCTTATCCCAATCTACGCTGATAAAGGGCGGCAAATCAAGCTTACTGCAGAGCGTCGAAATCCTTCTGCTGAACCGCTTTTTTATGCTCTGCCTGTAAGTGAAACGAAGAGTGAGAACTCATGTATAGTACCTCTTTATGAATATTATCATGCCAAGACAGAGCGGCGAATTTACAGCACAAAACCGGCCCTGGAAGAAAAAGGCTGGGCCCGGGCAGAAAAACCATTATGCCGGGTTTTCAAAGCGCCGCCGGCCCCGCCTCTTCTGGACAGCAAGGCAAAGCCATGCAAAAACAGTAAATTGTAATAATCTGCCGGCATGACATGGGCTATTACTAACGCGCCATGTCTGCCGCTTTTCATCCGTCATACCGGCGGCGCTATTAAATTTTTCTCACGGGCAAGTTGCGAGCCATTGAGTCATAAGCATTACCAGATCGTTAATATCAATTACCCCGTCTTTGTTCAAATCTTCACATAGTGGACAATCATCATCTGCTGTCGTATCGGGAGCAAAGAAATAATCTTCCGTCTCGCCGATTTCGTATTTCGTTGCCGGGCCGGAACCGGCGTTGCCAACCTCGCCCGGATTGCTGCCGTATTTCCAGGGCTGCTCGGAAAGAGTGATTCTCATCCAGATATTCTCCGGGCCGTCTTCCGGATGCGAACTGAGAAATCCCGGCGTTTTGACCTTATTCAGCCCGGCCGGCAGGTTGTAGAGATACTGATTTTGTACCGCCCATTCCAAAGCCGATCCCTTGGAGCAATCGACCGTGTCGTCCCAGTCACCGTCACGATTGAAGTCGAGCCAGACATTTACCCATAGTTCGACGTTCGGATCTATAACAGTGACATCATAGTCAATCACGGCCCAGTCGCAATGGGGAAGATTCACAGGCAGGACAATGCCGTCATCGCCGCCGTCACGGTCGGCCCTGTCTGCAGAAGGTGTGATATTGTTCTCGGGGTCTAAGTCGATACCGGTATCTGCTTCGGTTTCAGCCGTGATGCTCTTGCCCAGATACGCAACCGGCTCATCGTTCATATGGGCCGGTCCGTAAGGACCGCTTCCGCTGCCATCATCAAAAACCGTTGGGAATTTGGCCTGTACAGACGGTTTGGAAGGATATGCGCTCATGGGCTCGTTATCGTTGTTGGTGCTGTCGGGGGCGTCGCCGAGGTCCGGCTTCTCCGGCCCGAATACTGCCTCACAACTTATACTCAAGAATCCCTTTCCCTGTGAGCCGCCATAGCCGCCAATCTCGATCAGATACTGGTTACCTGCAACAGCAGTGAAAGTAATCTGCGACTGGTAAGTGCCGTCGAAGTCATCGTTGCATGCGATAAAATCATGCGATGTCGGGAAACATTCACAGCCATCATAGACAGCCAGCATCGTATCGTAGCTGCTGCCTAAAAGGCTGACGGTGACATCACCCGAGCACGAAGCGGTATAACAGTACCAGATATTCGGACTGACCATACAGAGGCCCCGGCCGCCGAACCTTGCTCCGGTTGTATCAAACGACAGATTTTCCACCTCGCCGATTGCGATTGCCTCGCTACAGACATCGCCGGGGGGGAAATTTGCCCGAACCTTGACACCCGAAAATATGCCTAAGAAACCAGTCAGAGCCATGAAAAATCCAAATTTACTCAACACGCTTTTTGCATTTGTTCTGTCCATGGTATGCTCCTTTCGATTTGAAGAGTTTTAGTTTTCCTTAACAACAAATACATAAACAAACGTCCATCGTATCAGGACTCTCTACACTTTATACGACCAAATTAGTCTTATTTGTTCGTGCTGTTCCTAAGGAAATTGAAATATTCCTGCAAATCTCAAAGATAGGAAAATGGATTTTCGCTTTGAGGCCTGTTGTCACCCCGAGTGAAGCCGGGCGTTCGTAGGGTGGGCAAATTCCTTTTTTTGCCCACGCGGATAGATGGGAGTGTATCATAATGCGATTTAAACCGCGTGTGCAACCTGCCCCGAAGGGGCAGGTTGCACACCCTACGGTTATAAAGTTCTTTAGCCTTATTTTTACTACTCTTCTTCCGGAGCTTCCGGCATATTCTCCTTCTCCCAGTAGCTCATAAATACTTCAAGGTCTTTCATGTCCACGATGCCGTCGCCATATGGCATCGGCCCAATATCACAAAGCGGCTCATTCTGCCCCCAAAATCCAATGAGTATCAATAAATCATCGTTATTAACATTTCCGTCACTGTTGAAGTCAACGACCGGCAGAATTCTCGCCTGCCATATGTCATCAGCACCGGATCCTCCAGGTCGCTCGGAACCAAAGTAAAGCGAGAAACCATCCGGTGATATTACCGGTCCACCTTCCCAGCCTGAACTATTGACTTGGGGGCCAAGATTCACAGGAGCGCCCCAAGGTTCAAAGTCGCTCACCCGTGTTGTTACCCAAATGTCCATAGCACCGAATCCGCCCGGCCGATTGGAGGAGAAGAACAGTGACAGGCCGTCGGCCGATATGCATGAGTAGTTGTCGTTGTACGAACTGTTGATAGGTGGGCCAAGTTCCACTGGCGTACCCCAAGCGTCGTTTATCGTTGGTCGACTTGACATATATATGTTGCCAGGACCGTTAGGAGGTTGCTTCCGGAGTAAGAACAGTACCAGGCCATCGGAAGATATGGACGTAGCGACATCATCCTGCGAAGTATTGATTGTCGGCCCCAGATTCTCGGGTTCGCCCCAAGGGTCGGAGACCGTTGCCCGTCTCGCGACCAGGATGTCGAGGCTGCCATATCCACCACCTCGATTGAGGGAAGTGAAGTATAGCGACAGGCCGTCACGCGAGATTAACGGGCAAGCGTCAACAGTCGAACTGCTGATAGGTGGGCCAAGTTCCACCGGCGTACCCCAAGCGTCATCTGTCGTTGATCGCCTTGACACATATATGTCGAAACTATCCCATTTCCCACCGGACCGGTTGGAATCAAAGTACATCTCCAGGCCATCTGATGAGAAGCTGGCAGGGAAGTCCGATTGAGTACTATTGATGGTTGATCCGAGATTAGTTGGCTCACTAAAGATGAAGTCTGCCTTGGCTACATATGCGTTGGTCAGGACTATACAGGCTAATGCTGCAAGCAGCAGCATTGCCCCGGCCCACCGCGGGCGCGGGGTCTTTTTGTAATCCGCAATCATCTTTATTCTCCTTTCCATTTGACATGTGTCTTCTAATATTCCCGCCACTGAGGGCAGGTAACGGGCCTGTGAGAAACTTTCCAGAAGACTGACGATGGTCCTTCCATATTCGGGCGGTTCATCCGGTCCCATCGTCGATATTACAAGTCTGTCACAGGCCAATTCACGGTCCGCCCGCATCCGGCCGAATGCAAACCACATCAAGGGATTAAACCAGTGCACAACCTGCAGCAAGGCCATCAGCCAGCCCAAATAAATGTCACGCTGTTTGAGATGACCCAGCTCGTGTATAAAAACGTAGCGCAGCTCTTCGAGGCCATAGGTTTCGAGCATGCCCTGCGGCAGTAAAAGCCTTGGCCTGACAAAGCCGAAAAGGGCAGGGCTTTTAATCTTATCGCTCACAATCACAGCCAAGATTGTCTCGATACCCATCTGCATCTTGCAGTCTTCGAGTAAATCGAGAATCTCCGAATCGGTAATCGGCCGCTCTCGTTTGACTGTACGCCACATACTGATGCTTCGCATTAATACATAGCCCGCGATCAGCAAAGTCCCTACAAGCCATAGCACCGGCAGCTTTCGTACAAATCTGACTGAGAAAGGCTTGGATTCCTCTGTTGTCTGCGGAGCACTCTCCGAACGTGCATGCATATAAAAGCCCATCGGATCGGTACTTCGCGATTGTGAGAAAGATTCTATTATTCGTCCCTGCTGAACGGAGCGCGGAACGAGGTTAAAGATGCTCATTTTGCTCTCGGGCAGCCAGGGCATTGCCAGTCGTACGAGCAACAGCAGCCAGAGAAGGTAGTGCCAGTGAACGGGCAACCTTCGCCGCAGGATTTTCTGGATAATTACAATCATCACAATAAGTACGGTGCCCTGTAGACTTGCCCACAAGAGCCAGTCAAAGAACCGCATCAACTGTGTATTGAAGGCTTCCATTTATTAGGCCTTTCATCAATATTATTCGTTTTTCCTGTCATCATCACTAGCGGCTTCTGCCTCGCTGAGAATCTTCTTTAATCTTGTAATCTTCTCAGCAGATAGCTTTCTTTCCTCGACAAAAGCCGCCAGCATCGGTTCGATTGAGCCGCCGCCGATTCGCTTTACAAATGATTCAGCTTCTGCCTTGATTCCTTCGGCTTCGGTTACCTGGGGAAAATAATGGTACTGCCGGCCTTTCTTCTCGAAGCCGAGCGCCTTTTTCTGCACTAAGCGGTTTATCAGCGTGCGGATGGTCTCCCGCTTCCATTGGGTTTTACCTGTCAACTCATCCACGATTTGATTCGCCGTTTTCGGCGAAGTTTTCCAGAGGACTTTCATGACCTCCCATTCGGCTTCTGAGATTCTTGGTGTCTTTGCCATAATGGCCTCCACTAAATGTTACACTTGTAATATATACTATTGTTACATTCGTAACATTTACGTCAAGCAAAAATTTCGGAATTTTTTAAAATTTCCGCAAAAAGCCTTTTTTAAGCACGAAAAGTGGGATTTTTTCTGCTTTTTTAGCAGATTTTTTGCGCAGAACCTTCGAAAAGGCAAGTCGAATCCTAACAAAAGGAACATCTTAGCAACGGAATCTAAACAATCGCTACCAAACAAGCAGGCTTTTAATGTCTTGCTGTGGGATGGACAAGTCTAATTCCAATAGTGGTTCTGGGTGTGTAACTGTGCGGCCTATACCTAATTCTGGTCTTTGCTTTACGCCGTGCTCTTATAATAAGTAATAGCAGGAAAAGAGCTACAGCGATTATAATTAATATCTCATTTCTTTCCCACTGCCTGGACATCAGCCACGAGGAAAGCTGGGTAAGTTTGCTTATTATACTATTTACTATGGTCATCCTTTAACCTCCTAACAACGTGTGGCAGAAAGCCGGAAGGACCTTCTCACCACTTCTCCATATTTACGAGCAATTTTTAACACTACTAACAATGCGTGTCAAATTAAAAGTCCTATAAAATAAAATTTATTTGTATTATCGTGCTGGAAATCCGGATGATATTCAGGTATTGTAGGGCACGACATTTACAGGAGTATTTCAGTGAAGTTTATGCTGGAAATCAGTTCTACCAGTAACATTCGGAGGATTATTCCAATGTATCGATACTCGAACTGTAGGATGGCCCGGATCGCAGCCTTTATTATCGTCGTAATTGCATGGCTCTGTATGTCCGAAGCACAGGCAAAAGCATTTCGTGCCGGAGCTTTCGCAATCGAAATAACGCCGCTGGAATTGCCCGTGATTGTCAACGGCGGCGTTCGCGAACGGCTGGCTGACAAGGTCAGCGACCCATTGCATGCACGCTGCCTGGTGCTTGACGATAGCACAACACAATTGGCAATTGCAGTTGTGGACAATTGCATAATCCCGCGATCATTGGCCGACGAAGCCAAAGCCCTGGCGGCCAAAGATACAGGAATTCCCACCGAGCGAATCCTCATTTCTGCCACGCACACGCACTCGGCACCGTCTGTGTACGCCTGCCTTGGCACAGATTGCGATGACAAGTACGCCAGGTGGCTTCCGGCAAAGATTGCCGAGGGCATCCGCAAGGCGCATGAGAACCTTCAGCCGGCACGGGTCGGCTGGGCTGTCGGTCGAGACGAAACGAACGTCCACTGCCGCCGTTTTCTCATGAAGCCCGGCACCGCCCTGGTTAATTCGTATAGTGATAAGCGAGAGGATCGTGCCCAGATGAATCCGGGGCACAATAATGCGAACGCTGTTCGCCCGACGGGCCCTGCCGATCCGGATGTGACCATTCTTTCGATACAAACCAGCGACGGACGGACGCTCGCTCTGCTGGGCAATTATTCGACCCATTACGCCGGCGCCCCTGCTTTGTCGGCCGATTATTTTGCCGTCTTCGCCAGTGAGATCGGGCGGCTTATCGGCGCCGAGGGTGATAATCCGCGTTTTGTCGGCATCATGTCGAACGGAACCAGCGGCGATGCAAATTGCAACGATTATATGCGCTCCGAGAAGCGTAAGTACGACCATGTGTCAGTCGGACGCGAAGTAGCCCGTGCCGCCTTCGAAGCATATAACACGATAGAGTATCACAACTGGGTGCCGCTTGAAATGCGGGAGCAACTGCTCACATTGAACGTGCGTATGCCCAGCGAGCAGGAAATCGCAAGAGCACGCGAATTCGTCAAGTCGTTCGCCGGCCGCAAGCCAAGAAATTGGGAAGAAGTTTATGCCCGTGAAATTATCATGCTGTCAAAGATGCCCCCGACCCGCCAGCTCAAGCTGCAGGCCATTCGCATCGGCGATCTGGGCATTGCTGCTATTCCGTGCGAGGTTTACGGCAGCACAGGCCTGGCCATCAAGGCCGCCAGCCCTTTTGGTACGACGATGAACATAAGCCTTGCAAACGGCGGCGAGGGCTACATCGCTCCGCCGGAGCAGCACAAATTAGGCGGCTACACCACCTGGCGCGCCCGCACGAGCTGCCTGGAAGAATTAGCAGAACCAAAGATCAAAGCAGCAATAGTTGGATTGCTCGTCGAAGCAGCTTCAGCCGGATTATAATGTCCGCCTGAACCGACCAATAATCATTATAAATTCCCTCTGACGGCAATTATTTCTACCGATCAACAAAACTTTATCGGCCTATAGGGAAAATTTCCAGCCAATGTAGATCCCGCTATCAAAAGTCACAGCGAAAGAATTCATTCTGCCGGGAAATCCTGCCGAAATAGAGATTAGCTCACAAATGTTAAGAATATCAAATAGGAAAAGCGAGGAACATTACAGTGCAGATTCGAAGCGAAAAGGAATTTATCAGTATACTGCTTAAGTGGGGGATGATACTTTCCATATTCTTTATCGGATGCAGGAAAAAACCTATTGACGACTACGATCAACAAGTCACCCCAACGACTAATTCGACTGTCTCTGAAGAGACCATAAAGATAGAAGTGGACCCAAACTTTGCTGAAACCTGCATTAGTCGGGCGGCCTTCTACTACAGCAAAGGCCAATATGACCAGGCTATCTCAGATTACAGCAGGGCTTTAGAGATAAAACCGTCAGATGCCATTATTTTCTACAAGCGAGGCAATGCTTACAAAGCCAAAGGGCAATATGAGCTGGCTATATCAGATTATACAGAAGCCATTGATATTAATCCGCAGTATATCGAAGCCCGTTACAATAGGGCGATTGCCTATAAGACCCAAGGTCAATATGACCAGGCCATCTCAGACTTTACCAAGGCCCTTGAGATAAATCCGACGCTGATTGAAGCCTATTACAACCGTGGGATTTTATACTTTGCCCAAGAGCAATTTGATAAGGCGATTCCGGACTTCGACAAGGCCCTTGAAATATGCCCACAATATACAATTGTCTATAACGATCGTGGTAATGCTTACAAGGCAAAAGGTCAGTATGAGCAGGCTATCTCTGACTACGCTCAGGCGATTAAAGGAAATCCGATGTTGGCCGAGGCTTATTATAATCGGGCGATTGCCTGTTATAAGAATGGTCAGCACAACGTGGCCGTCTCAGATTTCACCAGGGCGATTGAGATTAATCCGGACTATGCTGATGCTTATTGTAATCGCGGGGCTGCCTATATCAATAAAGGGCAATATGATGAGGCGATCTCGGATTGCACCAGGGCAATTGAGATTAACCCGGATTATGCTGAGGCTTACTGCAATCGAGGGGCTGTTTATATCGCCAAAAAATTATATGACAAGGCAATTTTAGATTGCACTAAAGCCATTGAAATAAATCCAGAGTATGCTCAAGCCCGTTTCAATAGGGCGATTTGTTATCAAAAGCAGGGCCGGTACGATTCGGCTATTTCGGATTTCAACCAGGTGCTGGAGATGGATCCGAACGATTCGGCAGCCTATAGCAGCCGGGCGGCCTGCTACGGCATGAAAGGCGAATATGACCGGGCTATCTCTGACTACACAAAAGTTATCGAGCTAAGCCCAAACTCAGCGAAGGCCTACAGCAAACGTGCATTGGCCTATTATCTCACGGGAAAGTTTGATCAGGCATGGGAAGATGTCAATAAAGCACAGAATTTGGGATTAGAAATTTCACCAGAATTTCTAAAGCAACTCAGTAAGGTCTCCCCTCCAAAAGTACCTGACAATATCACGGAACCTGAGGAAGACCAGGAGCAACTGGTTAGTTATACGGAAACTGAGAATGAACAGGAACAATTGGTTAGTTACAGTGAATTTGATTTAAATAAAAGCAAGGATGAAATTGCTGAGCAAGCCCCGCCGGAATAACTGGCCGAACTAAAGATCAAAGCAGCAATCGTAGACATGCTGGTAGAAACAGCCACGGCCGAACTTTGAAGTTCGGCCGTGTTAGATCTCTGCTAAAATGTAGCTATTGAACTGATTTACTGTGACAGAGCTGAGATTTGTTAGGGGCTTACCACACGATTGTAAATGCGAACATCGTCAATCAGGCCTGAGAAAAAGGTGCCATTGGCACAATTTATTCCAGTACCAATACACAGGCCACCGAATGGTTCTATCAGACCAGACAGCGGTACGTCGTCACTGGCAACCTCAACTCCATCCACATACAAATGTCTGTACGTGCCATCCCACACGAGAGCTACCCGATGCCAGTTTTCATCGGTTATGTATGTCTTCGACAACAAGACCTTGCCAAACCGGCCGGGGGTCCTAAGCTCTGTCATCAGACAACCTTCTACTGAATCGATAAACAGCCAATTCGCCGCGCCTGTCTGCGACAAAATGGCTTGGCCGGGTGCACCACCTTTAATCCAGGCAAATACGCTGAATGGTCCTTCTGCCGGAACTAAAACAGAGTCAGTGATTATATAATCATCAATACCGTCGAATTGAAGCGCTCCAGCTACCATACCAGCATCAGGCTGCCATACTGGACCGCCTATTAAGGTGCCATCGCAATCAGCAACACTATCATAGGCGATGATGCCCTGTTCTTCATCCAGGGGCCAGTATGCCACAGCATCAGGATATGTAAACAAATGCTCAGCCAGGACCTTTATATCTTCAACGCCGACGATGCCGTCACCCCAGGGCATCGGGCCGATATCACACAAGGGGTAATCTTCACCCCAATGGTCAACCATGATGCACATGTCGGCGCTGTCCACAATTCCGTCAACGTTCAAGTCAACGATTGGAGTAATTGAGGATTGCCACATATTGAACGCGCTCTCAAAGTATAGTACTGAGCCATCGGTTGATACCGCAGGTCCCCAGTCATCACGAGACTGGTTAATGTTGGGATAGTTAACCGGTGGGCCCCACTCGGCATCTGTTGTGGGACGAGTCGTTACCCATATGTCGCCACTGCCGAGCCCGCCTGGCCGGTCGGAGCAAAAGAAAAGGGCGAGGCCATCGGAGGAGATGCTCGGATAACCATCGTAATAAGCTGTGTTAACGATTGGACCAAGATTAACTGGTTCTGGCCAGGGATCGGAAGTTGCGTCACGATTTGACACCCAGATATCGGCACTGCCATATCCATCTGTCCGACTGGATACAAAGTAAAGCGATAGCCCATCGGCTGACACTTCCGCACAATAGGCAGTATGCACACCAACTGGTGGACCCAAAGGTTCCGGCTTACTCCACGGAACGTCTTTAGATGGACGTGAGCACACCTGTATAATATAGGGTGATTCGCCGTAAAGTGTGAAATAAAGTTCAAGCCCATCATGTGAGATAGCGAGATCCGGCTTTCCGGCCGGACTATTGACGTTGGATCCAAGGTTTACCGGCTCTCCCCAGGGGGCGCCTACTGATTCTCGTGTGGCTACCCAAATGTCGAAGGAACCATTACCGCCGCGCCCCCTTGTGGAGAAATACAGCTCCAGCCATCTACAGCAAATTCATACCATGGAGGTGTGTCATCTTCGGTTACCGTACCTTCATCAAATTCCCCATAGGGATTAGCATCCCAATCACACTCACCGTCTATTGTTGTTCCATCTTCGATGTATCCCTCTACTTCGACATCTGCGTATGCTGAGCCTGCGGTCCCTCCCGTCCAAGAACCCGCGCTGGCTCTTGATGAGCTTACTGACGTCTCACTATTGTTTCCCCACGCCGCCGTCGAAGAGCCGCTGGCATCTTGAATCCATGTCAAATCGCCACCTGGCGCATACTCAGGAGGACCGCTCCAAGTCCAATCTGTCAGCAGGTATGCATAAGCATCTGCATCGCCCACTGCGTAGTCATCTTTCGCTTTAGCAAAAACATATATATCACATTCACAAATACCTGTTGACTCATTCGGATTACTGTAGGCATTTGCGTACTCGATATAAGAGGAAGTGGACCACCAGTAGTCGGGACTCTCATATTTAGTGCCTTCCCAGTCGCCCTGAACATAAGCGTACTGAGCGTTCGCGTTTTTTTACCGTCCCTGCCGTCATGACCAGTAGTATTACTACACAGGGCAGGAGCAACTCGTACCATCTCCATTTTGCCTTCATTTCAATCTTCATAATCTTAAATCGTTTTGACTTACGCTAACATCCTTTGTTCACGATTTGGAACCTGTCCTGGTGGTCCTCGGGCCATATCTGTCACCTCCTTTCGTTGTCCTTTGCCTCACTTGTTATTTCCATATAACAAATTCATTTACTTGGGCGCAGCCCGACTAATAATCCTTAAAATTCCGCATCCATTCCGGCCAGTCTTTGGGCTGTACTCCGCCGGCCCTGGTCCAGGGACCTGCTGTGTTGAAACGGTAATGCCACTTCAACGTCCACAACTCCTTGAGCCCGATCTTTCTTACTGTCCAATCTAAGAAAAGACCGTTTATATACCCGTTGTGACGGTTTATGCAGAAGGGAACCATCCCCGTGCCACCATCATGTGATGGCGGTGATTTTATATCACGAAAGGAGCTTGGAATTGAAAAACGTGAGCAGTCAAGGATTGCGGGAATGTTGGCTTTGCCCCTAACGGAGGAAATGTCAACATTAACGCCAGGACCATGAGCGGACGGCACCAGCTCCCATAATCCTCCGTTGAAGGCATAGCTGCCGCGAAACGCAGGTAAGGGACTTGTAATCTCCCAGGCTTTAAACGTTGAACCGGCCGTGAAACTAAAATCCCACGTTGTGCCGTTCATCGTGATTCCGCCACTGCCCTTCACAGATTGATCAGTTCCGACGGCCATGGGGCAGCAGGCAATGCCTTTGGTCTGAAAATCATTAAGTACGATAGGTTTGTTAGGATCATTGTCGCGGAGGTACGAGCCGCGTAGAAACCATATGAAATTTTGGGGAGCCCTTCCTTCGTTATCCTCGAAGTATATTGCCAGGATTGTTCCCCACTGCTTGAGGTTTGCCTGGCAGATAACCGCCCGCGCCTGATTTCTGACGCGCTGCAGGGCCGGCATCAATATCGCCACTAACATAGTGATAATGGCAATAACCATTAATAACTCAATGAGTGTAAAGCCCGTTAGATATCTTCGGCTTTCCAAATCGTTAGAACTTGTTTCTAATGGGGTAAAACCCGCCCTTTTAGAGATGTTTATTTTTACTCGTCTTGACAATCCGCCTTGTCGCCCGGAAATCCTCTCGCCTGACCTGTCATATTTACTCGACACGCGCATCATAATTATCCCCCTAATTATAAAACGACTTACCTAACCAATTTCCTGGTTACGCCCGACGCTTCAATAAGTGTACTCGCTGGGTGTACTCGCTGGGTACTATAACAAATTATAGCAGTATTCGTTTTGTAAGTATAGATAATTTTCTTTTTTTCTTTAAAATTTTCTTGACTTGTATATATAATAAAAATGAAGGCAGAAACCGGCTTATGCCGGGCAGGAGTAACTCGTACCATCTCCATTCTGCCTTCATTTTTCTATCCCACTTGCTATTTTTTGTTTAGTAAAATATTCTTTTTTCTACTGCATCGAAACTAACCGTTTATACTCGCTATGGCGTTCAGCGTTTCTCACGGGCAAAATGTTGATAATAAAATCGGAGAAAATATAAAAAAAGTCTAAAAAGGCAAGAATTCACACATAAATCAGTTTTTATCAAAGTAAATCAGCGGTTTGAATATTAATAATTCCTTTTCAGCTTGTTCTGCATTTTCAGCGGTAGAAAACGCTGTGTCACGGAGATTTTTCTGGAATGTGACGGACATTTTGGGTTGTCGCTCGTAGAATGTATTAGTTAGTAGTTCATAGTTCGTTGTTCACAGTGAAAGTTAAGTTGATTAGTTAATTAAGAGAATTAGAGAATAAGTTGTGGATTCCCGCCTCCGCGGGAATGACAAACAACAGACATCAGTGTTAATCGGTGTAAAGCTGTGTCTGACAAAATGCAAGTTGAAAAAACAAAGCCAATTTGCCAGCTTTGGCTGGAAATCCTAAATCCGAATATCTAAATCCGAAACAATTTGATGGGTGTGTTTTGAAAAAACAAACCCAATTTTAAACAGAGCAAATGAGCATAAGTGCTTATGTGACAAGTTAATATGAGGGATTTGGTGGTTTCGAGCAGCGAAAAAACAAAGCCAAACAAAGCCAATCCCGGTTAGCCCCCAGACCTGTTCTGGGGGTTTTGAAAAAACAAAGCCAATTTGCCGGAGGTTCAAATTGACGTAAGCTCTATTGAGAAAGGGATTTATGGAAATAATTCGCACTGCGGAGTGCGAAAAAAACAAAGCCAATCAAACCCAATTTTATTTAGCCCCCGGATTTACTCTAGGGGATTGAAAAATAAAGCACCATTTTTTGAAAGTAAAAAGAAAAGCAAAAAAATGTTAATTTGGGGAATTTTTTCTTGACGAAGGGGTGGTAAGTGTGATAAAAATATAGATATAGATGGCTTCTGCTGTTTTAGCTTCATATTGTATGAAGCATCCACGGTTCCTGGGCAACTATCCGGCATCGTGTTGGATAGAGGAAAAGTTGGAGTAAGATAATCCGGCAGGAGACAGAGGAGAGGTGTTAGGTAGAATAGCAGGCTATCGAAAAGATTGCTGCTGCTCGTAGTCCGAAGAGCAGCGATCCGGATAGCTAAAAGTTTGGCTCTATTAGCCGAGCGTGCTTTCTCTTTATGCCCATCATCTGTTATAGCTACGTGGTTTGTGGTGCATCAAATCTTGCCTGGTTAGGCGGCTCTAACGATGAAAATAAGGAAAGGGTAATGCGTAAGATTCGTATTATCGGATCTTCGTATAACTTTGCTTAAAAGCTTATTTAGGCTTCTTAAGGATGTATGGGATGAAAAAACTGATAATTTTTTGTGCCCTGGCAGTTTTGTTAGTGTCTGTTAGCAGAACACAGGCAGGCATAACTTATGTGGACGTGGTTGACGCCACCAGTGGTCAGACCGACGCACGGTTCCTGCCTTCAGGTACGGCTCCAGATGATGACTATTATTATCGCTGGCAAGCCGACGATTGGGGCTGGACACATACCTTCGATCATCAGGAGACTCTGGAAATCACAATTAATTGGGCTACTTTGGATATTTTAGCTTTCGATTCCGACTATGGTGAGGTCGACCTGATTGAAGGTGACGGGTTAGTGCTGGGCAGGCTTGAGGGTGCTGACGAAGACTCATGGCATTTAACAACTTTGACTCTTGGTTCCGATGCTTTAGACGCTTTATTAGACGGCACTATGGATATGTGGATAGATATTGATTCCGAATTTCCCGGCCCTCAGGGTCCATATTGGGCGGTTACCCTGGCTTCTTCAACGCTCACAATAGACTACGATGTGATCGAGCCCGAACCGGAACCTGAGCCGGAACCGGAACCGGACCCAGATCCGCCGCCACCGCCACCGCCGCCACCACCACCTCCGCCACCGCCGCCGGGTCCACCGCCGATCCAGACGATCCCGGCTCCCGGTGCTATTCTGTTAGGTGGTATCGGAGTAAGCCTCGTTGGCTGGCTGCGCAGGCGCAGAACACTGTAAGAATAAGAGCAATATTAAAAATGCAGTTTGTAGGGCTGGGCTGTGAGTTCTTTACTTACAGCCCTCCGAAGCCCTTATTCTATAAAAGTTTCGATAGAGTATATCCAAGCTATTTGAAAGGTATATGCTTATTTTGCATGCTGGTTTTGCAAAGTGTCATGCTCTATTCGCATAATAGCAGATAGTAAATTCAGGTTATATCTGCGCGCTTGAGCTACAACATCACATTTAGAAGCTATCGATCGATATTGCATATTTTTTCACCATACAAATCAAATAAAGCAATATCTATCGGTCCTCAGACATATACATATCGCCGGGTCCGAGCTTATCGTACCACGCGAATTTCATAATGACCGAAGTGACAGCGAGCACGACGATTGAAATCCACATCGTCCGGTATTGTCCGATGATGAGACAAATTGGAATTATGTTGAGGGTAAGCTGCCATATGATTCCGATTGCTACATTAAATGCGTCGCGGCGGAAGTTTGTGTTGGCCTTGAGGTTCGGATACTTTTCAAGCAGGTTCTGATAAACGGGCTTCCAGAAACCCCAGGGCCGGACAGTACGATAGAAACTTTCGAGGACTTCGTCCTTTTCCGGTGGTGTCTTAAGGCAAACGATAATAGAAGCGAGGGCGCTGACAACGATGATAAACGGAAAGCTAAGCAGCGCAGGCGGCAAAAGGCCGAAAGCGGGAGGCAGTCGTTCGATGAGAGGAGGGATGAGTTTCGAGAAGAACAAACCGCCGGCAACACCGGCAATCATTCCTGCGAAATAGCCATAACCGTTGAACCGCCACCAGTGCCATTTGAGCAGATTAGGGATGACGTAGCCACCATATAAGGCCGCGGCGATCCACTTGGTAATCTGGTCGATTGACTGCATACGAAGGCCGACAAATATCCCAACAATCAACAGGGCGATGGTGGATGCATAACCGAGACGGACGTACGTTTTTTGCGATGAGTTCGGGCTGATGTATCTTTTGTATACATCGTTGACGATGTATGCTGCTCCGGCGTTAATTGTAGAATCGAAGGTGCTCATAAATGCCGCGAGCAGGCCCGCCAGGAGAATTCCAACCAGACCGACGGGGACGTATCCTGCTATTACGTGGGGCAGAATCTTTTCGAAGTCGAACTTCTGGCCTGCGCCGAGCATCTCTTTGACTTCGGGAGTGAAGTAAACCAGCCCAAGCATGGCTATACCGGTAATCATCAGGAATCGCGGCACTAATTGCACAATGGACATCCACCAGTTTTCCAGGGCCGCTTCTCGTGGGCTGCGAGTCGAAAGTACATGCTGCATTCCGTATCCGGCGGTCGGCCCTGCCATGCTGATCAACAGGCCCTTGAGCAGGCACATCATGATAACGACTCCGAAGAGAGAATAGCCGTCCTTGACGATGTTATCATTAAGCTGCACTATCTGGCCCGACCAGTCGAGATTCAGCTTCCAGCCGAAAAACAGCTCGTTCCAGCCGTCAGGAACGAACTTGGTGAGCATCTCAGGGCTTACTTTGTTAATCGCTACGATGGCGATGAACACTGAAGCAACGGTCAGCAGGGCGAATTGAATCAGGTCAGTGAGTACGACACTGTACCAGCCGCCCAGGAGCAAATACGCCGTGGTGATTATCAGAAGGATAAGGGCGTACATATCAGCAGACGAAAGCGGACCGCAGGCAAGATTCCACGGAAAGAATACTTCGGTGAATTTTCCTATTCCGACGAAGGCGTAGCCCAGGAATGCTACTGTAAGTATGAGCGCATAGAGAACGACGCTGATGTGTGAGAGGTTGCCCCCCAGGCCGGAGCCAAAGCGGGTGCGCATCCATTCGGCACCTGTCAGGACGTTCGAGCGCCGCACCCAGGGGCCGAGATATACCTGTCGGAAGACTCGGTCGAAGAGCGGCCAAATCCAGGGTATGAAGGCAGCTTTCAGGCCGTAGGTAAAGAGCATCGCAACGAACCACATTGTGCCGGTGATATCAAAGCCGCTTGCCCCGTGAGAAGTGCCAATGACATACCAGGGCAGTGATTTGCCTGCGAGGAAATATGAGTCGAGATTTTTCGAGGCACGCTTCGAGAGGAGCCAGCCAAGCGCAATGATAGCGATAAGATAGCCGACTATAATGAGGATGTCGATTTGATGGAGTTGGAATTCCATAGGTTTCCTTTCGTTACGGTGGGCAACAGAGCAGATATTCGAGCAGCTCATCAAGCCGACACGTTGCTAATCCGACGTACTTATCCGCTGCACCATAGTAAATGAACAATGTGCCGTCAATCACAACCTTGCCGCACGGGAAAACACAACCCCGGTAGTATCCTTCGATTTCGTAATCCTGTTCTGGTTGCATTATCCAGTCAGATGTGCGATGCAATACTTTGCCAGGGTTCTTCAGATCCAGCAGCAATGCTCCGAGGCGGTAGTATTTGTCGTGACCAACGGCGTGATAAATGGTCAGCCAGCCGTGTTCGGTTTTGACAGGGGGGGTGTTGACGCCCAGTTTACCCGCCTCCCAATCATACTTCTGTTTGATAAGGAGCTTCGATTTTCTAAATCCCAGCATGTCTTCTGCTGAAGATATCCAAGCAGCAGCGTGTTCGGTCTCGTATTCGGGACCGACCCATTCGAGCGGTCGGTGTATAAGGTAATACCTGCCGTCTATTTTTTCGGGAAAGAGAATCACATCCCGGTCGTCGAGGATAGGATCGGTAATTCTACCTGCACGGATGAAGCTCTTGAAGTCCTTCGTGAGCAAAAGCCCTGTGCTGGTGGCATTATTGCGAATGACACGTGGAAAATCCGGCGGACAGACGGGATGCTTGTATTGATGCTCTTTCGGCGTCCAGAATTGGCCGAACGGGAAGAATCGACAGGCGTAGGTGATGTAATAATACTCTCCCATCTTCACCATTCGTGGATCCTGTATTGTGCTGGCATCAAAACCATCGACGCTGGGATTAATAACAGGCTGGTCGCTGAGACGCTCGAAATCATAACCATTGCTGCTTACCGCCAGACCGAAATAGCATTTGTACTCGGAGCCCGACTCGGCGGCCCTGTACAGAAGCAGGACCTGCTTTTTGTCCTGGTCGTACCAGGCCGCAGGATTAAATACTGCTAAATCCTCCCAGTTATTGGCCGGATTAGGGCGAAGGATAGGATTGCCTTCATAGCGTTGAAGTTTCACTGTTGCTTCTCCAGTATTTATAAATCATGCTGATCTGTCCCAAAATAACACATTACGGAAACAGAAAGGCTCATTATAGTCCAAGGATTAATCATCTACAACATCTCTTAGCAAGCCAAGATATGAGAAAATTCCCAACTCAGTAGTTTTACATATTTTCCTTGAGAAGCGTCATAAATGCTCGATGTAGTGGTCTGATAAATATAGATATATTGTTTAAACCAGCGATATACAGCAACGATTTCGTTTCTTCAACTCTTCTGAGGCCGTCTAAATAAGCATCTAAGTAGAAATACGTATTTTTACATTGGCAGGACTTGTTGAGTTATACAACTTTTCTTGACAACCGATATATCAAAAACAGTATTGAGAATTCGGCTTCGGTGGAGTATAGGAAAATAAAGACCTTTAGCAAGGAATAAGAGAACAAGTTTATAGTCTGATTATGCAATATTTGGAGTAATCCTTATGTCGATTGAATGGTTACTGACAAAAACCGCAGGTACAGACACACAGAGGAAACAGTCAACTAAATCTGATAAAGAAGACAAACTTCCAAGCAAGATTTGCAGCTCAAAATCAATAGCACAAAACCCAACAGCAGCAGAGAGTGATAAAGAACAGTTGCGCAGAGTTGAGTTTCTTTTGAACGCTAATATGCAAAACCCAAAATCCGAGATTAATTTGCACTGTAGTTGCGGTCATACGGGAACTGTTTCCCAAACCAAAACAGATTTCAAGTTACTTCGAATAGACAAGAACAGCTTCGCATATTTTGAGTGCCCAAAATGCAAACGACATTTGAGATTCGATTCTTCAGCAGACACAATCAAAATCAAAAAGGGCTTTTGGGGAATTTTATTTGGAACGTTTAGTTAATCAAGCTTCATAGAACAAGTAGATGTTAGGAAGAGAATTATGGAAAAGAGAGCTGTGTTACTCGTAGATGACGATGAAATCCTCTTGAAGACTTTAGAAAAGGGCATCAAGGATGAGCCATACAATAAATATTTTGCCATGAGTGGTGAAGATGCACTCGAAATTCTCAAGCGAGAAGATGTGCATGTAATCGTTGTCGATATTATTATGCCCGGGATGGGTGGAATCGAACTACTCAAAATCGTCAAGAAAGATTATCCCAACATTGTTAGCATGGTTATCTCAGGATATGCACAGTCAGCCGATGCAATGATGGTATTATCTGATTTAGGTGTTTACAAGTTCATTGCCAAGTCCTGGACATTCGATGAAAATGTTAGAATGGAAATCCGACAGGCTTTAGATCACTACAATCCCCATGGCGAACACAAAGATGTGGTTGCAGAATTAGAAAATTGTTCAACAAAAACAAAGTAGGTAAAGTCGGGGGAAATATAGATAAAGTTGTATTGAGGCGTTAGAATCCGATGCAAAATGTATTTACTACGCACGAACACATCAAACTCACTGTCAGATATTTATCTATGATTGCTGAGATGGCTGCTGAAAAAGCAAACGAAGGTATTGCAGTTGCCGATTCAGATGGCAACCTTCTTTTCCTTAATGAAGCATGGTGCCGAATGCATGGGTATAAGTCAAAAGACGAACTTATCGGCAAGCCGCTAAGCCTTTTCCATACAAAAGAGCGAATGAAAACAAACGTGATCCCCCTGCTCGAAAAGACCCAAGGCTGCGGTCAGGTTGAAGACACCATCGAGCATGTTAAAAGCAATGGAACAGTGTTCGTTACGCAGACAAAAATGATTTCAGTAGAGGATGAGGCAGGCAAGGCAGCCGGATTTATCATCTCCGCAGCAAACATCGATCAATCCCCAAAACTGAAAGAAACGACGGTTGAAAACCTCAAACAAATAAAGCACCTGAGTAAGCGAATTTCCCAACTCCGAAAACTGTTCGGTGAGTGTAGGGAGATAGGAGAATGCCTTGCAAAACAGACTAATGAACTACGAGCTAACAATGAAATGCTGCTAAAGCAACTAAGCGGATCGGCCCAGTCAGCGCTAATCCCAGAGCAATACTCAGAACAGATTCCGCCCTGGAAAGCTCAAGGAACAATCATAAATAAACAGCCGGAAGATACTAATCCGGAACAACAGCCAAAAGAAGCACCAGCAAAAAGCTCTGAACCAACAGTTAAATCGAAAAGGTCAATCAAACTGCCTGACAGCAATGAACTCAGAAAAGTGGCTGAGCTGGCCAGGCATCTTTCTAAATTTTCCGACTACAATATCCAGAGCAAACATGAAGACATGGCGGCGGAATTACAGCGATGCCCAATAAAAACCAAAGAAGGCAAAGTCGAATGAAATATTGTTAAAGTTGATAGCGGCAGGAGAATCAGATGCAAAATGTATTGACAGCGTACAAACAGATTGAACAGACTCTAAGATTTTTAACTGCAATCGCCGAACAAACAAACGAGGGAATTGTAGTGGTCGACTCAGATAGCAGCCTTCAGTTCGTTAATGAAGCTTGGGCACAGATGCACGGCTATAAGACGAAAGACGAACTCATCGGCAAGCAACTCAGCATGTTCCACACGGAAGAGCAAATAAAATCCGATGTGATTCCCTTGTTCGAAAAGATAAAAAGCTGTGGCCATATAGAAGACACCGTTGAACACATTAAGAGCGATGGAACAGTCTTCCCTGCACGTACAAAAATGATTTTAGTAAAGGACGAGGCCGAAAATACAAACGGAATTATCATCTTCGCAGCAAATATCCAGCAACACGTAATCCTGAAGGAAGCGACAGTTGAAAACCTTGAAGGAGTTAAGCACTTGGGCGAGCGAATAATCCAATTCCAGAAACTGTTAAGTGAGTGTCTGGAAGCAGGAGAATGCCTCGCGAAACAGACCGGTGAACTACAAGTCAACAACGAAATGCTCCTTCAGCAGATGAGTGAATTAGATCAGTCACCGGAAAGCCCCTTAGAGCAACACCCGGAACATACTGTAAACCACGAAGCTCAAGAGATAACAACAAATCAACACCCGGAAGATAAGAATCCTGAATGCTGTAAGACCGAAGAAGCATCAGCAGAAAACTCCGAACCGGCAGAAAAATCGGAAAGTTCAGTAAAACTGCCTAACGCTAAAGAACTTGGCCAGGCTGCCAAATTAGCCAGCCGTCTATCCGAATCCACTGATCACAATCTTCAGAGCGAACATGAAGATAATCAGGAAGAATTAGAGAGTCAAATAAATCAAGCAATATCTGAAGAATGGATGCACGCTGTACAAAATTATGATCACCAATAATGACAAAAAGGGTGTCTGCTTAATCATAAAACGCTGACAAGAGCGCTCAGAAGCGAGTAACGTCCGAAAACCACTGGCTTCATCTGGTCTGAAGTCTTTAGCGTCTCACTATACCTATAAGCGAAGCCGTAATATATGTATTTAAGTAGGAAATGGCGAATAATGTATTATACTTTAACAAGGAATATCCGATATATAACCAGCGAGAAAAAAGATTTACGTGAAGGTCTGTGACAGGATCAAGCACGGAGGAAAAGTAATATCAGAATCAACTCTGACACGTAGCTCTTCAATGTTGCTGGATACAAGACAAAAATAAAAGAGGTTATACAAGTGATTCAAAAAACAAACAAAACCTGGTATCGATCCGGTATATCGCTCTCAGAAACGATGCATGCGGTTGCGATATTATCTATAACACTGATTGGAGTCTCGGGTTATCGATATTCCTCTACACTGGATACGCGCAAAGCAGATGCGTACGTAGCATCTGCCCGAATCGGATTTATGCTTAGCGAAAGCTGGAGAGGAATGCAGGGTTCTGAAACTTATGATCCGGTCGCTCGTCTGGGGGGCGGCATGACCATGACAGTAAGCGAAGGCCCTGATGCGCCGGAAAGCTATACCGCATTAGGAAGCTACAAAATAGTGCTGAATGATATCACTTTCTACGCAACTCTCTCCTGGAAGGACATCAGCAGTACTCTTAGAGCCTTGAATACCACCATAGTATGGGCACAGAGAACTCACGAGCAAAACAGTATAGATGATTCAGACAAATCGTTTGAGCTAACAACCTATGTTCTAATTTAAAATGCAGAAAGGCATCAGGTAACTATGTCAAGAGAGAGAATTGCAGCTCAACATGGTTTTACACTAATAGAGTTGATGATAGCCATAACGGTATCCATGATAGTCATGCTCGGCGTGGCGCTCGTACTGGCCAATAGCCAGAAAAGCTGGAATCAATTATATACAAGGGCTTTTAGCGATGTTGTGGGGGACTCTAATGTCGCAGGCATAAAATTCAAAGATATCATTCGCAAAGCAAGCCAGTACGGTTTCGTTGTGGATAGTAAAGGCAAAGGCGTTGAAGTCTATTATTACAACAATGAAGATTCTGGCGCGGTGGACCGATATGCACATTTCTATGAATTAGAGGGTGATTTGAACCTTGAAATCGGAAAACTGAATCCCAGAGAAACACTGGAGGTACAAACCGTCTGCACAAACGTAACAGAATGTCTATTCACAGCGGCCGGTCGGTCAGCCCAGATGATGCTTACACTCGATAATGGTTCGCGAACGATCAGTACCGTAACGAGTGCTTTTCTGCATAATCAATAACGGCACGTTTTTAGAAAAATGAGGTATAAATGAACATCAAAAAGGCAATGCAATCCAAAAAACGGGGCGCGGCTCTGGTCCTGGTAACAATTGCAGCCGTGCTTTTAACTCTTGTCGGGGTGGGCCTTCTGCAAGTAGGCCTCAGCAACCGTCTTTACGCGATAGCATCCGTCCACAAAATCAAGGCCTGTTCTGCTGCCGATGCAGGGCTCGCGATAGCTCTCTCTGAAATGAACGCGATGTTGTTAACTAAATCCTGGTCTGACAGCAAGTTGCCGGAGGCAACAGACTTCAGCTTGCCCTATTGTGACGGAGTCTGCAGTTACTCTGTAACCGGCGATCTCGGTGGTGGATATACTATTACATCTACCGGTGAAACCAGTCGTGCTCAAAAAACTGTCAAGACGACAATAGAACTTAAAGGTTTGTTCGACAATGCAATCCTGACTAAAGCAGGCCTTGTACTAAAATCAGGCACATTAATCGACGGATACAATTCCCAGGATCCGCTTGATACAAGTACAGATGCAGACATTGCCACCCAAAGCACGGCAGACTCGAGCATTACCTTAAACAATGGTGTAGAAGTGAACGGCGATGTCAGGGTAGGTTTAGGCGCCAATCCGGACACAGCCATTAAAGACCTCGGTGCCACAGTAGAAGGATCCAAGTACGGTGCTACAACTAAAGAACCCTTGCCCCCGATAGACGTCCCAACCGACCTTTTCTATATGGGCACTGCAATCGACGCCAAGGGAAGCACGGTTACAATCGGCCCTGCAGACAGCGGCACATATACGGAGATTACACTTAAATCAACCGGCGTGCCGGGAGTTCTTGAGATCGACGGCGGAGACGTTGAACTGCACATCACAGGAGCTATTGAGGTCGGCCAGGCCTGTGAGATAGTTGTAAAGGAAGGTTCGTCTTTGACCCTTTACGTGGACGGTGATATTCACTGCCGGGAAAGCAGCGGAATTAATGTCGAAAGCCCCGACAAAACATCAGAAACATTGAAACTATACGCCACTGGTGAAGACACCCAATACTTTGATATTAAAGCCAAGAGTGAATGGGTCGGAGTTGTCTATGCCCCGAACACGAATGTTGATCTTTATGCTAACGGAGACGTGTATGGAGCCATCGTTGCCGATAACTTTGAGTTCAAGGCCGGCGGCAATTACCATTACGACAGAGCGTTGAAAGAGGTCTCAATTGAAGATGAGGGCGTGCGATTCGTGATAAAACGCTGGAATGAAGACTAAATGTGTGCTAATTTAACAACCACTTCAACGAAATGTTCCTTAGTATCGCCAATTCAGCAATATATGAAGAACATCTGCTAAAGGCTAGGCGGCATTCTCGGCTTATGATATTTCAAAAACCTTCGTCAGTTGTGTAATCTCGAAGACTTTGCGGAGATTCGGGTCCAAATTGGATAGTCGCAGGTGACCACCTAATTCGCATACCTTTTTATGGACTCTAACCAGAAGGCCCAGTAGAGCGGAGGTCATAAACTTTACATTGACAAAATTGAGAATCAGCTCCTTGTCCTCGTTCTTCTCAATAATCGGCTCGAAAGATTCCTTAAGTTCTCTTATCTGTTCTTCATCAACTATTCTCTCTTCTGTAAACGTAACAATCGTTACATCCATTCCGGACTCAACAATGATTCTTGACTGCTCTTGCTCCATGAGCTTCTCCTGATAGCACTTTATGCCTGTTTTACGTTTTTAACACCAGCCCGACCATTTCGTCTCTAATTCAGCAGACCTGAATCGAACTTTGCATCCGGCAATATTTTACTCAATAATCTTTATACTAACAATTGCCTATTCGAGTTTTTCTTGACGCAGAATAGGATATTTTGGCATAATAAACTATATATTCTGGGGATTTTAGGTATCCGATCCACAGAATTACCGTAGCTCACCGATGATAATGATGCAACATTATCGATTTGGTGTTTAGGTGTTTAATCAAAAGCTCATATCGAGCCTTAGCAGGGAAGGAGGTTGTTTTTTAGCTCCTATATTGTCTTAAGACGCTTATCTTAGCAGCAAAAACCTTATTTGGAGGAAAAATCATGTTAGAGAAGAAAATCAACTGGTCATTACTATTTCTGGCAATACTGCTTTGTTTCTCGGCCACAGGTGCCATAGGAGCCAACATCTTGTTTGTCTCGTCAATGGATGCCGAGCACATGCCGGGAGATGATACGATTAAAAATTTTCTCGAAAGTCTCGGTCATACGGTAACTTATATTGACGACGACATAAGCGAGGCCGATACTGAAGAAGCCGCCCTTACTTCGGACTTGGTGTATATTTCAGAATCGGTCGGTCCGGTGATATCAGAAATGAAATCACAGAAATCCCTACTCCCATTATTGTGGCTGAGCCTTACGCCTGGGACGAGATGGGGTTGATTATAGGAGGAGGGACTAACCAAGTTCCCGATTCTGCCAATATCACAATCATTTATCCCGGTCATCCTATGGCTGCAGGTTACACCGGCGAAGTGCCGGTTTATACCGATCTGCCCGGCAGCGAACTTATTCCCGCCGGCACGACCGGCGGCGACGCCATTGTTATTGCGAGGGCTTCCGGCGGAACATTGGCGGATGCCGACGTTTACTTCCTGTACGAACAGGGAGCTGCTTTGGCCGTACCCGCTGCCGATGGAAGCGGCGAATTCGCGGCAGGAATTCGTATCGGCTTTTTTACCTCCAGCCCAACAGCACAGCAATTATTAACAGAGCAGGGTTTTGACCTGCTGGCCGCTGCGGTCAATTATGCGCTGGGATTAAGCCGCGAAGCCGATCTTGCTTCGGCTCCGAGCCCCGCTAACAGCGCTGAAGGCGTGCCGCTTGCACCTATGTTACGCTGGACGCCGGGAGAGAGGGCCGAACAACACGATGTTTACCTCGGCACTGATTTTAACAGCGTTAACGATGCGGACAGGAATTCTACCGAAATCTTCAAAGGCACTGTGGACGTAAACAGCTATAGCCCGTTACCCCTTGAAGGAAGCACAACTTATTACTGGCGTATCGACGAGGTTAGTGAGGGTACCGCAGGCAGTCCCTGGAGGGGGCACGTATGGACTTTTACAACGATACCTTTGATCGCTCACGATCCAAGTCCCGCCGATGGACAAGATGCTTCTATACCGTTGGTGCTTAAATGGGCGCTGGGTGGAGACGTGCTCCAGCATAAAGTGTACATCGGCACCGATCCGGATGCTCTGGTTTATTACACAACAAAAGAAGCAGATGAATCTACCTATGCTGTCAGAGGACTCGACCTCGGAAAGACTTACTACTGGCGCATCGATGAAATCAATAATGGTGTAACTTACACCGGGGATATCTGGAGCTTTACCGTAACACAGAGAGTTGTGGATGTGTGGTTCGAGGCGGAAGAGGCAGACGAGGTTAAGTCGCCAATGGGTATTTACCCCGATGATGGAGGGCGAGATCCGGTTGTAGAAGCCGGCGGCCAAGACCTACCATCCGGCGGATCCTATATCGGGACAACATCCTCTGCTTCCGGCAACAATGAATTTTGGACTTTGGATGGTGCTTCTTACTCTTTCACAGTTCCTGCCGGCACGTATGCAATCTGGGCACGGGTCAGCAACGTGGACGACGATTCGTTTTGGGTCAGCATCCCGGACGGTGAGTATGATGTACCTGTCGATCCAAGTGGCTGGATCAAGTGGAACGGTATAAATCCTACATCCGTCGATTGGCACTGGGTGAGAGTTCACAGCGATGATGCTCCCGGCAATGCGGTAATAAATGTTACCCTGACAGCAGGATTGCACACCATGCAGTGGCTGCATCGTGAAAATGAGAACTTCCTTGATTGCATCCTGATAACAAACAACCTGAAATTAACCTCAGCCGACTTACCTGACGAGGTTCCGGAGATAATATCTACTCAGGCTACAAAACCAAACCCGATGGACGGTGCAATAGATGTGCGCAATGATGTTGTCCTTACATGGGAGCCCGGCGCGTATGTAGACGGTCTGTCACCCAGGCATAAAGTTTTCTTTAGCAATAACTTTGATGACGTCAACGATAGCATCGGCGGTGTAGAGCAGGACGCCGATTACTATCCGGCCACAGGCATTCTCGATCTGGAATTGGAACAGACATATTACTGGCGTGTTGATGAAGCCAATAATATTTCCGGATGGGATAAAGGAATCGTCTGGAAATTCACGGTAGCGGATTACCTGGTTATAGATGATTTCGAATTTTACAATGCAGATGAAAACCAGATATGGTTCACCTGGAATGATGGGCTTGGCGCCGGTATGCCGGGTGTAGATTCTTATGTCCCCGGTAATGGTACTGGCTCTGCCATAGGCGACGAAACCACGGCCTCTTATACCGAGGAAAGCATCATCCACAGTGGCTACCAGTCGATGCCGTACTGGTACGATAACAATAAGCAAGGTTACGCAAATTATTCAGAGGCAACTCTAACCTTGAATGCTCAGCGTGACTGGACAAAGCAGGGCGTTAAGGAACTATCGCTATGGTTCAGGGGCTATCCTGCTAATGTCGGCAGCTTCATAGAAGCACCAGCAGGCACCTATACTATAACAGCAACGGGTGAAGATATCTGGAACGATTATGATCAGTTCCACTATGCCTTCAAGATGCTCAGCGGCATCGGATCCATAGAAGCCAAGATGCTAAGCGTTGAAGACACAGACCCATGGGCCAAGGCAGGAGTGATGATACGCGAGACGCTGGAACCGGATTCGAAATTCGCTGCTATATACATAACACCCGGCAATGGATGCAGATACCAGGCTCGCTTCGATACAGGTATTGATGCCGTAAGCGACACTTCGGTAGCGACGGACGAGCAGATGGCAATTACTGCACCATACTGGATCAAGTTGGACCGCGATTTCGCAGGCAACTACAGAGGCTACTATTCAAGTGATGGGACAACCTGGCAGCTCATGTCATGGGGTCATCACAATATCCCAATGAATACCGATGTCTATGTGGGTCTTGTGCTGACCTCTCATAATGTCGATACAACATCCGAAGCGAAGTTCTCCAATGTCAAGATTACTGGAACGGTCACTGCACAGTGGGAAGACCAGGATGTTGGGATATTCAGCAACGATGCCGAACCGATGTATGTGACAGTAACGAACATCACCGGGGCACCGGTAGTCATAAACCATGATAATCCTGATGCGGCACAGATTGAGACCTGGACGGAATGGACTATTGACCTGAAGCAGTTCGAGGACCAGGAAATTGACCTGACTGACGTCGACAAAATCTCCCTCGGCTTCGGCAACAGGGACAATCCGCGGCCCGGCGGTTCGGGTAAGATGTACTTCGATGATATTCGGTTGAATCGACCCAGAATCACTGCCGGTGAATAACTAAACAGTTTGTTTCCAGATTTAGCATCAATGGGGTCTGTGGTGATTAATTCATTACAGGCCCTTTTTTATATGCGCCGGGATTTGTCTTTGAGCCGTATTTATGTTAAACTACCGATTTTAGATTTTTTAGGAGCATGAAATTGGGACAGACGCTTGTTTATAAGATACTTGGTAAGCACCTTGTTGACAGCAAGCTTGCGGCCGGTGAGCAAATCGGGATTTGCATCGACCAAACGCTGACACAGGATGCCACGGGAACAACTGCGTTTTTGCTGTACGAGTCGATGGGCCTAAAACCGGTTAAAACCGATTTATCGGTAAGCTACGTCGATCACAATATGGCTGGTTTCGGCCCGGAAAACCATAACGATCATCTCTATCTCCAAACCGTCGCCGCCAAGACCGGCGTCTATCATTCCCGGCCCGGCAACGGAATCTGCCATCAGGTCCACTTAGAGCGGTTCGGAAAACCCGGCGCGACGCTCCTTGGGAGCGATTCGCACACACCAACCGGCGGCGGAATCGGAATGCTGGCCATCGGGGCCGGGGGATTGGACGTTGCGGTCGCCATGGCTGGTGGGCCGTTCTACCTGAAATGCCCAAAGGTTCTGGGCGTCAAACTTACGGGCCAACTGAGCGACTGGGTGGCGGCCAAGGATGTCATTCTTAAGCTGCTAAGTATCATCACGACAAAGGGTAACGTCGGATGGGTGGTTGAATATCATGGCGAAGGTACAAAAGGACTCTCCGTTCCCCAAAGAGCAACAATCACGAACATGGGGGCCGAATTAGGCGTAACGACAAGCATATTCGGCAGCGACGAGCAGACGAAGAAATTCTTAACTGCCCAAAAACGAGAAAAAGACTATCAGCCATTAGCCGCCGATCCGGATGCCGAATATGACCGTCTCATCGAGATAAATCTTGCTGAACTCGAGCCGATGGCGGCATGCCCATCTTCGCCGGACAATATCAAGCCAATCCGCGAAATTACCGGCCTGGAAACGGGACAGATAGTCGTCGGCAGTTGCACGAATTCAAGCTATGCCGATTTGATGATGGTGGCGACCGTCCTTAAAGGACGCCGCATAAACGAGATGGTCGAATTAGCAATTGCTCCGGGCAGCAGGGAAGTACTGAATATGCTGGCCGACAACGGGGCGTTGTCCGACATGATTTCTGCCGGTGCGAGGATCTTGGAATCGGGCTGCGGACCGTGTATCGGGCAGGGTTTCTCTCCTGCTGATGGCGTCGTTAGCTTACGTACATTTAACAGGAACTTTGCCGGACGTACCGGAACAAAAGGCGACCAGGCATATCTGGTCAGCCCGGAGACGGCAGTCGCCTCGGCTCTCACAGGTAAAATAACCGACCCGCGGAAGCTGACGGAGCTGTTCGGCCTGCAATATCCGAAAATAGAGATGCCGACAGAATTTGCCATTAACGATAATATGATAGAGGCACCTTTGAGCGAAGAGGCCGTGGCGAAAGCAGAGGTCCTGCGCGGGCCGACGATTGTCGTGCCGGAGATGCCGAAACCGCTGCCGGAAAAACTCGAGGGCGAAGTACTGCTAAAGTGCGGCGACAAAATCACCACCGACCATATCATGCCGGCGGGAACATTCCTGAAGCTACGCTCGAACGTGCCCGAATACGCCAAGGTCGTCTTCAATTGCTTCAACGAAGAAGGCAAACCGACGTTCGCCGAACGTGCGCTCGAACTGAAGAAAAAGGGAACGGCCGGTATCATTGTTGCGAGTGAAAGCTACGGCCAAGGCTCATCGAGAGAGCATGCTGCTCTGTGCCCGATGTATCTGGGGGTGCGTGCCGTGATTGCTAAAACTATCGAACGGATTCATAAGGCGAATCTGATTAATTTCTGCATTGTGCCCGTTGAATTTGCCGATCCTGCGGACTATGACAAAGTCGTGCAAGACGATGAGCTGAGAATAGACGGTTTGCTCGAAGCAATAAAGAGCAGTGATACAGTAAAGGTCGTTAAAGCAGACGGCTCATTTGAATTCACCGGAAGGCTGGAACTTTCCGACAGAGACAGGGAAATTCTGCTCTCGGCAGGACTTCTAAACTACACAAGCAAGAAAACTAATGGATGACAAAATCGTAACCATTTTCGGCACGAGCAGAGCCAAGGCTGGTGATGCTATTTTTACGCTTGCTATGGAAACCGGCAGGTTTTTGGCTCAGGACGGTTTTACAATCGCCAATGGAGGTTACGGCGGAACAATGCTGGCGACGGCGAAAGGTGCCGCAGAAGCGGGTGGTGAAATCATCGGTGTTACGTGTTCGGCGTTCAAGTCCAGCAAGGCAAACAAGTATGTTACCCGTGAAGTTGTTACCAGTTGTCTCGACGAACGACTCGATACACTCGTGAAATTGGGGAGTGCGTATATTATTTTGCCGGGCGGAACGGGAACCCTGCTGGAACTGGCAAAAGTCTGGGAATTAAAAAACAAGGGCTTTCTCAAAGCGGACAAACCGATTATACTCTTGGGTGGATTCTGGAAGCCGCTTGTCGAGCTTATCGCGACTGACGACGCCGACAGCAGAAATTACGTAAAGCTTGCGGATGAGCCGAAGCAAGCCCTTGAAATTATTAAAAGCCTGGAAAACTGAAACGTCAACATGAACAAAATGTCGATCATTTTTGTATTCTTTATTAGCGTTTTTATTATGGCATCGGGATTCGGTACAGAGATAAATCCCGAAACGCCTCTGCTGCGTGACGGTTTCGTCATGAACGGTGTCGATGGTAATTTAAGCGGTCCCGACAGCAACGATGTATGGTTCTTTGAATTAAGCTCGGATGTGAACGATTACAGTACTGTTATCAAGGCCGGAACAAAGCTGGAACTTCTGCCGTCGTCGGCTCTGGAAAAGATGACCGCCGACAGGAAAATACGTACCACATCGGCGTACCGGCTCTGGAATGGCAGGGTAACGAAGTACAAAGGCAGGAACTACATATTTCCAAACTTCTTTCTGCCTATTAGCAAAGCGAAGAAACCACAACAGAAAAAAGACGGTCTAACCGACACCACAACCGAACCGGAACCTCGGCGGGATCTTGCCGTTGACGATCCGAACGATGTATTAACTATGCCGCAGGAGGTTATAGAAAAGCTTAGATTAAGACGTTCGGCGACGAGCGTTCTGCGTCCTGCGAAAAATACTGAACACAGCACACAGCACACAGCACGCAGCACGAATTCGGTTTTAGTTGACAGGACCGGATTTTTGGTCAATCAGGACAACGGCCGGCTTGTATTCGTGTCGGATGCCCTTGGCCGGAATGTTCAAAATCTCTCCTTAAATTTGCTGCCATGCGCAGCGCTGGAACTGACCGAACTTAAGCAAGCCGGCGAGCCGGAGCCTTTGCGATTTAAAATTGCAGGCATTATAACAAAATATAAAAGTAAAAATTATCTGCTGCTGGAGAAGGCAGCACGAACTTACAACCACGGCAACTTCGGAAGGTAAAGGACAAACGTATGCCCCACGAACTCAACAAAATTCTCATTTGCTCATCACAATCTGATTATAATAAAAGCCTGAAAAAATTTCGCTCGAAGATGGCCCGAGCGGCACGTTTTGCAGACTATGGAAGCGAAGAAAACCAGCAGGTGATTGATATTCTCCGCAGCGTTTCCGAGCATGGTGACAAAGCCGTTGCCGAATATACGGAAAAATTCGACGGAGTAAAACTAAGGCCGGACAAATTCCGGGTGAGCCAGGAGGAGCTGGACCGGGCCAACCAGCAAATCGATCAGGACATTTTGCTTTGCCTGCGTGAGGCGATAGAGAACGTGCGGGCTTATCAGAAAGACATTCTCATCGATCAGGAGAACCTGCCGAGGGGAATCAGGTACACGCCTATTAAGAGAATCGGCGTTTGCGTTCCGGGAGCATCGGCACCGCTGCCTTCGACGGTCATAATGACGGCCGTGCCGGCCCAGGTCGCCGGTGTAAAGGAAATCGCCGTAGTCTCGCCACCAAGGCATAAAGGGAGTATCCACCCGGTTATTATGGCCGTCTGCTGCGAGCTGGGCATAAATGAGGTGTACAGAATCGGCGGAGCCCAGGCTGTTGCTGCTCTGGCGATTGGGACCGGAACCATCGCCAAGGTCGAAAAGATCGTCGGGCCGGGCAACAAGTGGGTGCAGGCAGCCAAGAAGAACGTCGCCGGCGACTATGTCGGTATCGATTCTATTGCCGGGCCAAGCGAAGTTTTAATAATCGCCAATGAGCAGGCCAATCCGGCATGGATTGCAGCCGATATGCTCAGCCAGGCCGAGCACGCTAATGACAGCAGCGCAATCGTTCTGACCGATTCGGAACCTTTTGCGAAATCAATTCTAAGCGAATTGCAGAAACAGGTGGCGGAATTGTCGAGAGCCAAAGCAGCAATAGAATCTCTGAAGAAACATAGTGCTATAATCGTTCTCAACGATATTGCCGAAGCTATTGAAATAGCGGACGATTTCGCTTCCGAGCACTTAGAGATACAATGCGGCCAACAGAGCAGAGAAATCGCCGAAAAGATAAACAACGCCGGTGCGATATTCATCGGTTCTTACACACCGGTGGCCGTCGGGGATTATTGGGCCGGACCGAGCCATACCTTGCCGACCGGGATGCGGGCAAAGTTTGCAAGCGCGCTGACCAGCAATGATTTCCTAAAGTCAATAAGTATTATTGAATATGACCAGGAAATGTTTGCCGCCAGCGCCGATGATATTGTTCGCATCGCTGAGATCGAAGGACTCGACGCCCACGCCAACAGCATAAGAATCCGCCAGCAGGATTGAGTTTCGGGCGACACATTACAGGTTACAGGCCCCATTTGAGCTTGTCTTTATACCACCAGTAGAACCAGCCCAACCGGTGCGCCAGCACGAAGACAAGATAAAATATTATAAATGTCTTCAAAAAACGCCAGAGCGGCAAACGAGGCAGAACCATTACGGCGAATCCTCCGACAACCATAAAGAAAAGCACCAGGCAGCAGTACGGCAAAAACGTGTTGAATATGGACCTGAAGATTTCTACCGGATTCAGTGCATCGAAGCAATCGAACATCACTCCCCTGAGAAAACACATTGGCAAAAAGACACCGCCGAGTTCTAACAGCACCCAAAACCAGTAATCAATTCGCCTTGTGAAAACGTAATATAATGCCGCCGGACCAAAACAAATAGCTGCACAGCCGAGCAGAAGAACGACCTGAGCAACGAGATCACCTGCATCGAATGTATTCGCTATCGGCACATCAGACGCACGCCTGGTGCCTTTGGAGCTGTCGATGACACAATGTGCGATGTAATAACACACGTAGCCGCCATATACTATATAATAAGGAGCTTTCAGAAACCTGATGATATAGGAAGTGCCGAAGCCAAGGAGCGGGCTCAAGAACCTTGCTAACAGACCAAGTAAAAATGAAACAAATATCGGCAGAAATACAAAAACAGCAAGGTTTATCATGCCGGAAGCACTGATCGGGTAAAGAAAGGCGTCAATAAGCCAGGGCAGCTTACATTCATCTGCCAATGGAGGTTCTTCTTCGAGTATCTTCATAACATCAAATCTCTTACTATGCTCTCAACTTCTCAGTTAAAACCGATTATCATACTTCCCAGTAAAGTTTATCTTCGAAACGATAGAAGAAGCGGCCCAGCAGGTGACCCGAGATTAATAGAAAGTAAAGGAATAATATATTAGAGAATATATAAACAAGAAAGAGCCATGAAAAAAGACCACTTTGAGTCAAAACTAATCTCATTCTAACAAGCAAAACAACAAACAGAACACCGAGACCATAGAACAATATAACCAGACCGCAATAATGAAAGAAAGTACTTGCTATCGAACGAATAAGTAAAGTGGGCTTGAGTCCATTGACCGAATCGAACATAACAACTGCCAATATCCCCATAGGGAAAAAGAACATCCCATAGGTCAGCAATGCGAGGAGAATAACGTTGTTCGTTTCGATGCCAGTATAGTATGTATAACCCCGATAAAAGGTTACCGGCCCAAGAGTAAAAGCATAGCATGCGAACATTCTAAGAAAATACCAGATCATAGCGCTCAATCCCGGCATGCTGGCGAGTATCACTGGTGCTCTTAAACCGCCGATAGAACTGTCACGCACGCACTCAGTAAAGTACCAATACATGTATGAGTAGTAAATGACAATCTTAAGAATCAGACCCAAAATTAATCCTCCGCAACCACAACAAAAAAGTAGCCCAGTTGCTGCAAAATCGGTTAGTAACCGGAGAAAAAGAAGGATCCCAATAGTACTAAGGCCTCCTTTGCTTATCGGATAAAGGAATATGTCTACGATCCAGGGCAGTTTGCGTTGGCCGACGTATTCGGTTTCTTCTGCTTGCGAATCTTCTTCGGATTCGTGCCGCCGGTCGATAGCTTCTTCGGAAACATCAGCTTCGTCGGCAGGTTCATCCTTTAGCTTATATTCTTCCGGAACATCCAGAAGAGTTAAATCATGTGGAGAATCCGTCGAGCGGGCTATAAGGTCTCCGGAATAATACTGATTTGCATCAGAGCCGGGGGCATGTATTGCCGGGATGATAAACCTATTGTTGCATTGTGGACATATGGCTTTTCTGCCTGCGTGACTTTTGGGAACGCTTATTCTCCGCTCACAATATTCGCAGAGAAATTCAATGATGGTCGATTCGGCCGGTATAGTTATAACATTGTCGCATTTTGGGCATTTGCCCCGCTTGCCGGCACCTGTATCCCGGACGTTGATTTTATGAGCACAGTAATCGCAGCAAAACTTAATCATTAAGCCTTCTCCCTCGCAATTTACTTACCGGTTCTGCAGCTTTGTTAGCTTTTTAGATCGGGCTGTCTTTAATGCTCAGAAACCGTGCTACAAAGCCGTTCTACTAAACAGGACGCATCGGAACCGATTTTCTTCAGTCGAAATTCTCTGTGGTTATATTTTTCAAGCAAGCCACCCAACTCTTGTCTAACCAGTTCTTCGGTTTTCACCAAGGTACTGAGGTATTTCTCACCGCCCACTCATCGTTGCTTCGGGCCTCTCTTTGTGGTCTGTAGCTCACATCATACTTACCATCTTAATACCGACGAGCCTGTCGTTCGTAATTATCATCTCGCTTCTTAAGTTGTCGTAATAGAGAATTTTCAACGGCCCATTCGAATCTGTTCTGTCCGGTTCGCCATAGGCGGTGACGATTTGATTGCGACTGGCTCCCATGGCAACGCCTTTTGTTGTCCTCTCGGTAAAAGTTGTCACAATAGACTCGCCCGGATATTCTTTTGAATAGCACTTGATGTAATTAACGCCAACAGTGGGATTAAGCCCGAAGTTTAGCCCTCTCGAAGAAATATAATTCAGCCTTACCGTGTCTTGTCCCAGTTCTTCAATTCCTTTATCAGGTTGCCCAAGATGTTTTATGACTTCTTCTTTCGACATACCAAACCTGACAGGCCCAACGCCTACGCCCAGTTCAATCATTGGTACTTCGCTGGCTTCAACCACAAAGTCCTCATCGGTACCGACAGCGATTTCGTCCTCACTGCCCGGTGCCGGCGTTTCCTTTCTACAGCCAACTAAAGTGAACAAAACAACAGCGACACACAAAATTACAATCGCCTTCTTAAAGTATTGATTTCTCTCCATAGCAATCTCCGTTAAATTTATAATCTCTACAAATATCTTACATCTTATTATTTTGACTATGACATTAATACACAGTTTATGCAAATTACTACTTGATCAGTTTTTCTTTTATCAGTTCTGCGGCTTTTTTGAGGGCATCGCCTATTTTATTCGGATTTTTACCGCCGGCCTGTGCCATTTGCGGCCGGCCGCCTCCGCCGCCGTCAACGATGGGAGCAATCTCTTTTACGATGTCACCGGCTTTGAGACCATTAGCAACGAGATCGTCGGTCACCCCTGCCAGAAGTGTCGCTCTGCCGTCATCATCGAAGCCCAACACAATCGCAGCGGATTTTGCCTTTTTCTTGAGCATATCGACTGCCTCCCGCGCCTGCTCGACCGAGGTCATTGATAATTGGCCGATGACGATAGAGGCATCGCCGATTTTCTCAGACTTTTCAAGGAGCCCCCTGGCTTCAGCCATTGAATCCGAGCCGGACCGCCGGGCCGCCGCCTTGAGTTCTTTAGCAAGCTTTTTATTATCCTTCAGCAACTGGCCAACTCTTTCAGCGAGCGATTCGGACGGGACCTTCAGCATTGCCGAAAGCTCGTCAACGACGTCACTGGCCTTTTCGAGATGGCTTGTTAACGCTGAGCCGGTCAGGGCGGTTATTCTTCGGACGCCGGCTGAGATGCTCTCTTCTTTAATTATCTTAAAGCCGCCGATGGCCCCGAGCCTGTCGACGTGTGTGCCGCCGCAGAATTCCCGGCTGAAAGCATCGCCGATCCGGTCTTTATCCTCGGCACCGAGAGCAACTACTCGAACCTCGTCCCCATACTTCTCGCCGAACAGCGCCATTGCGCCGAGTTTCTGTGCTTGTTCCTTGGGCATGACCGTCCATGTCACAGGCAGGTCGGCAGCGATTTTTTCCCTGACTAAATCCTCTATCTGTCTGAGTTGCTCGGAACTCGGCGCCTTTGGGTAGGTTAAATCGAACCTCAAATAATCCGGGCCGACATAACTTCCCTGCTGGGCAACTGATTTACCGAGCACTTCCTGCAGCGCCCATTGGAGCACATGGGTGGCCGTATGATTTTTCTTGACGGAATTTCTGTCTTTGCTAACGACTGCATGAACCTTTTCGCCGACATCAAAGGCACCTTCGGTGACTTTGCCCTGCAGAATGATGCAGTTGGCGATTTTCATAGTTCTTTCCACGATGAACTTAGCCTTGTCGGACTGGATAACGCCGCAGTCACCTACTTGTCCACCCGCCTCGGCATAGAAGCAGGTCTTATCGAGAACAATCCCGATCTGAGCACCGGTGTCGATTCGGCCCTTGTCCTTGAAACCGTCGCTGTCAATGAAACCGACAATCGCAGCATCACACCGGTCCGTGTAGTACTTGTGCAGATCTTCCGTTTCCGGCAGGATTTGACCACTGACTGTATCTGTGATAGACAACGAACCTTTTGCAATAGCAGCCCTGGCGCGTTGTCTTTGCTGTTCCATTAATTCGGAAAATCTTGCTGTATCGACCTTGAGGTTTCGCTCCTGGGCCATGAGCTGTGTTAAATCCAGCGGAAAACCGTACGTGTCATAAAGCTGAAAGGCATCTTCGCCGTTAATGACTTTGTCATTCGATTCCTGTGCTCTCTCAGCGGCGCCGGCGAAAATTTCAATGCCCCTGTCGAGGGTTTTGCCGAAGCCGGTCTCTTCGGCTTCGATTACCGTCGAGACGTAGTTCGCCCTTTCTCCGATTTCGCCAAACGCCTCGCCGAGACAATCGACAACGACCGGCACGAGTTTGTAGATAAACGGCTCGTGCATTCCCAGCTCCCGGCCGAATCTCGAAGCCCGGCGAAGAATTCGACGAATCACATATCCCCTGCCTTCATTCGAGGGCGTCGCGCCGTCGGTAATTGCGAAGACCAGTGCGCGGATATGGTCGGCAATAACTCTGAAAGCATTGTCCGTTTTGTTGCCTAATTTCGATGTGTAATTATGGCCGGTGATTTGGCCGGTGCGCTCGATAATAGGCATGAACAAATCGGTGTCGTAGTTGCTTGCCTTGTTCTGCATTACGGCGACGATTCTTTCCAGACCCGCGCCGGTATCTACATATTTTGCCGAAAGCGGAACGAGCTTGCCGCCGTGCTGACGATTGAATTGTATGAACACGAGATTCCACAACTCGATAAATCGTGCGCAGCCGCCGTTTACCCGACATTCATGGTTCGGCACGTCTTTCATATCGCACCGGTCCGGGCCGAGGTCTATGTGTATTTCGCTGCAGGGCCCGCAGGGACCGGTCTCACCCATTTCCCAGAAATTATCTTTTTTGCTGCAAGCAAGGACTCTCTCTGCCGGCAGGGGAGTAACTTTAGGCCACAGATTTGCCGCCTCTTCATCTTTCGGCAGACTGTCGGCCTGGTCTCCGGCAAAAACCGTTGCCCATAAGCGGTCGGAGTCGATGCCCCAGACTTTTGTGAGAAGCTCCCAGGCCCACTCGATTGATTCGGCCTTGAAGTAATCATCGAAAGACCAGTTGCCCAGCATCTCGAAGAACGTGTGGTGGTATGTGTCCTTGCCTACTTCTTCGAGGTCGTTGTGCTTGCCGCTCACTCGCAGGCATTTCTGGCTGTTGGCCACGCGCGGATAACGTGCCGGCGCCAGTCCGAGGAAAATATCCTTGAATTGATTCATCCCGGCATTGGCAAAAAGGAGGGTCTCGTCGCCAATGGGCACAATCGGCGAGCTGTGTACGAATTCGTGGTCTTTGCCCTTGAAGAAATCGACGAACTCATGTCTGATTTGCTTTGCTGTTTTCATCTGGTATCTCGTAGTTGGTCTTGCTTACCTCAATCAGCATTATACAGGTTAGTGTCACGAATTATACAAGGCCCTTGGCGGTCATAATTTTGCCTTTTATTTCTTCGGACAGGTCTTTGTTTTCGACAAGGTATTTTTTGGCGTTTTCTCTGCCCTGGCCGAGCCGGATTGTGCCGTAGTTCAGCCAGGCTCCGCTCTTGTCGACAACCTGGCAATTGACGGCCAAATCGAGCAAATCGCCCTCGTAGCTGATTCCGCTGTCGAACATGATATCGAATTCGGTATCGCGGAAAGGCGGTGCAATTTTGTTCTTTACCACTCTTGCCCTGACCCTGGAGCCTATTGCACCGGTATTGTCCTTGATGGTTGTTATCCGCCTCAAATCGATTCGTACCGAGCTGTAAAATTTCAGTGCCCTGCCGCCGGTCGTTGTTTCCGGGTTGCCGAACATCACGCCGATTTTCATGCGGATTTGATTTATGAATACCAGGGCGGTTTTACTCTTGTTGATGACGCTGGTGAGCTTTCGCATTGCCTGGCTCATTAATCTTGCCTGCAGTCCCATATGGCTGTCGCCCATCTCGCCTTCGATTTCTGCCTTCGGCGTCAGAGCGGCAACAGAATCGACGACAATGACATCCACCGAATTAGAGCTGACCAGCATCTCGACGATATCGAGAGCCTGCTCACCGGTATCGGGCTGGCTGACCAGCATGCCGCTGACATCGACGCCCAGCCGTTTTGCCCAAGTCGTGTCCAGAGCATGTTCGGCGTCGATAAACGCAGCGACACCTCCCGCCCGCTGAGCGCTGGCGATGACGTGAAGAGCGAGAGTCGTCTTGCCGGACGACTCCGGCCCGAACAGTTCGGTCACTCTGCCGCGCGGGATACCCCTGCCGCCAAGTGCTATATCGAGCGACAATGAGCCTGTGCCGATGCCCTCGATCTTAGCATAGTGCTGTTCGTCCATTTGCATTATTGCACCCTGGCCGTACTGCTTCTCGATCTGGGCTATTACGCGCTGAACAGCATCATCTCTGCCGGTTGCTTTTGAATCTGTCTGGGCTTTTTTTGTCTTTGCCATTTTTCTTTTCTCCTTATTTCTATCCCGCTTGAAGTTTGACGTTTTTTATTGCTGTAACTCGTATCTTCCTAAAACAGTGTAAATCGGGCCCTGGGGCGTCAACTGGCTCTGGTAAACCGAGACCGAATCGGCCGGCATAGTTCCGAGGTTAAAATCCTTGTAATCTCGCGCCAGTTGAGCTAATTTTGCTCCCGCCCTTGCGTTTCTTATTCTGCATAATGTTAAATGCCCCGAGAACTTTCTGGCTTCTCTTGGCCAGCCGGCCGAATCCAGTTGCTGCTCGAGGTCCTGCTGTAATTGTAGCAGCTTGTCAACGTTTTGTCCCGCGCCGACCCATAAAACTCTGGCGCTTTTGCCGCCGAAATGGCCGACCGATTCGATATCAAGCTCGAAAGCCTTGTGCCGGCCCGCAACATCGCCGGTTATATTGCAGATATCCATGATTTGCTCATCTTTTATTTCGCCAAGGAACTTCAGCGTAAGATGTATATTGTCAGGATTCACCCACTTGGCGTCGCCTCTTTTAATATCAGCTTTGCCCTGCAGCTCTTGCTGCAGGTCGGCCAGGGCTTTTCTTATTTGCTCGTCAATATCAATCGCTATAAATACACGCATAACTCACACTAAATTTCACCGCGGAGAACACCAAATCCGCAGAGTTTTTAATGTTTAGCCCGTAATTTCACGGCTGGTTATTAAAATCGCAGGGCGGGGCTCGCCCCGCCAACTTGTCTTATTGTAATCCCTTGTTACGCTGATTTCACGAAAAAAACAACGGGGATCAGCATAATCATTGTATTCAGCGAATCTTGCTTGGGCAGTTATTTATTGACAGGGAAACTATCAATGGTATATTCTTTCCCAAAAGGATATAAGGATTATATCCGGGAGATTATATGGATAAAAGGTCCCGAGAATGGTTAAAACAGGCCGATTATGACATCGACACGGCGGAATATATGTTCACCGGCGGGAAATTTTTCTACGCCGTTTTTATGTGCCATCTATCCGTGGAAAAAGCGACAAAAGGCCTTTATCAGCAGCGTCTGAAAGAAACACCGCCGAAGACGCACAATCTTGTATATCTGCTAAAGAAAATCAATATCAGACCGCCTGAAAAAGTGGGAAAATTTATCGTGAAGCTCAATGAAGCCAGCGTAGTTACAAGATACCCGGAGGATATAGAAAAGCTGCAGCAGCAATATACAAAAGACGTTACAAAAAACATACTTGAAGAAAGCAAAAAGGTCCTCGAATGGATAAAAAAGCTGTTTTAGAAATAATCTCAGCATTCAGGAACACCCTTGAATCTAAGGGAATAAAGGCGGATAAAATCATACTTTTTGGTTCTTACGCCACGGGACAATACCGTCTGGATAGCGATATAGATATAGCAGTCATCTCGCAGGATTTTGAAAATAGAAGTTATTGGGAACGAATCGACGTACTTTCAGAAGCCATTTACGATATTTTCGAGCCGATAGAAGCGACGGCTTTTACTCCTGAGGAATGGCAAAGCCGCGAGTCGATTATCACCGATTTCGCTAAAAGCGGCGAAGTCGTCTATGAGTAGCTGTTATACCAAAGTTACTCTCCCCAAAGAGCATCTCTTTTTGAAGATATGTCAAGTTCAGCAAATTGATTATTTATATAAGTTTTTATGAAAGATTCGGGTGTTTCGCAAAATACAGACATTGTACTTTTAATAATGAGCTTTAAAAAATTGAAATAAATATCTGAGCACTCTAGATGTGAAAAATGCTTCCATAATTTAACGGCGGGACAGAACATTTCCGAAAACTTAGAAAAATTATTATCAGGGTCGTAATTAAAAGCTGGCCATAGTAACCGGCTGTATCGTTCATGTGCCTCAACGTAAATTTGTACGAAACTTTGGTCTTGGATTTTATTAACAAGGCAAGGATCCAATAATATATCCGGACATCTTGTTTTTTCTGTTTCTAATCTCACAGCATCAACAATGGCTTTACCAACGGCAAATTGTGTTGACTGAATTTGGTTGTCAATAATTGAAGGAGATCTAGCTATTTCGGCGTCACCATATACAATACTACCGCGAAATAAAACAGGAAACCAATTTTCATCCTTTTCCCGCATAGTTACTTGACCGTTATTTTGTATAGTAATATTTTTAATCGGCACAGATATAGGATCAGAGGCTTTTATTCGCCCGCGCTGCCTCAAGAGAAACGATTCAAGTACAAAATTGCCCAATTGCATTAAAAACAATGTAGGATCTTTGACTTCTGAGGTTACAACAACACTATCGGAAAACGGCAATAAGTTGCTTAAAGTATCGATTGATTTCCTTTTTGCCAAAAGTTTAGTTTCTTCTGATGGGTAAGAGTTAGAAGGGTGAATATCAGCTTCGATTACCTTTCTATCGAGAACACCCAAGTAATCCTCCAACATCCTAATTGCACCCAGTTTATCTTGCTGAGTAAAGTTACTAAATCCTAACAAATCCAAATATGCAACTACTTTATCGCTCACAGGTTATCTCCTGATAAAAATCATGTTTATTATCCTGCTTTTAGGATTTTCAAATCTGTAAAAGGTGTTTTTTAACATGACTTGCTCCCACTCATTTCGTTCAGATTTTGAGTTAATTATCGTTCAATCCATATTCGCGTGTATGCAAGCGGTCTTTCCATGTATTCTCTTTGGATTGAACATATTCAGTTTCTGCAGCAGGTGATAAGAGTTCAAGGATGCTGAATCGGAAATTTTCTTGGTTACGCTTTTTCAGTTCTTTGTTACCACCATGACCTAATTTTGCATAATTGCACCATCTACCATACAAATTGTCTTTCCCGTAAGCTGAACCTATGTACCCCTTACCGTCACTAACATCTAATATATAATAGATACCACGCCACTGCGAAAGCCTGTCATGCCATTTTGTAGGAAGTTGTTCAAGTTCGTTCCATTTTAATATCAGTTTGTCCCATTCAGGCATTTCAGAGATTAAAATAGAATCTTCGGTGATTGCATGAATCTCGAATTCGTTACGTTCAGCCCATCGGAACCAGGAACGTTCTATTCCCGGCCAGCTAATAATAAGCTTACCTTTCCACTTTGAGTAAAATTTCAAGGGAACAAGATTAAACCAAAGACATTTGGATTCTCTGTTAGTCATTCCCTCCATTCCATATTTATCATGCAACTCAATAATAAGGGGCTCTTTCCAGTATAAGTCATATGTAAGTTGCTTATAACCATTGACTTCATATAGCCCAACGAAGAGCGCTTTGCCAGGTTCGTGACCGATAAAAGATGCTACATATTTAGCTTTCAACATAGCCTTTTCAGCCCTTGGTTTTTGGGTCTGCTGCCAAGCATTAAATATTTCCGGCTTTTCGTCCGCTATCCATGGTAACGCCTTTTCCAGTTCATTTTCTTTTGGAACATGTCTAAAAACGAGCACGTCTTTTAAGTCTATGCCTTCGTTGATAAGTATATGATTGAATTGAAATTGCATGTTATTCTCCTTGATTAATTAAGAACTAGACATTCCATAATCTGAAAATCCAATAACATTATATATTTTTTAGAAATCCATAAATCCAAAACTCAAATCAGAAATGAAACTTCTCTGTGACCTCTATGTGCTCGGTGGCTTAAAAACTCTGTGGTCAAAATACTACCAGTTTGCGAAGTTCAGCAAGTCGATTATCTATGTCACTTCTTGTTATTGAGGTCAATCCATCCAGTGAGAAATCCGCAATAGTAAAGGAGGCGAGTACCGTACCGTATGCAACGGCCGTTTTCAGCGTCTCGAAATCCGTCCTGTCCGTTTTCGCCAGATAACCCATGAAGCCGCCCGCAAAGCTGTCGCCGGCGCCGGTCGGGTCTATTACATTGGCAGCAGGAAAGGCAGGCAGGATAAATATGTCACCAACGGTGTTGCACATGATCGAACCGGATTCACCTTTTTTGGCAATTACAACGCTGGGGCCCATATCTAATATCTTCTGCGCCGCCCTTATCAGATTGTGCTGGTCCGCCAACATCCTTGCTTCGTCCTCGTTGATTATCAAACAGTCGATTTTTGTCAGCAGGGCTGTTAAATCATCCAGATATTCCTGAATCCACAGGTTCATCGTATCAACAGCTACGAAAACCGGTTCATCGATTTGCTCGAGCAATTGCTGCTGAAGAATCGGTGCAGTATTTGCCAGGAATACGAATTTACTGTCCCTGAATTCGTCAGGTACCTTCGGCGGCGCCTCGGCCAGGACATTTAGTTCCACATGATCCGTCGTTCTGTCGTCCATATCTTCGTGATAAGTGCCTGCCCATCGAAACGTTTTGCTTTGCGCCCTTATTTCCAGACCCCTCAGGTCCACATCTCTATCGGCAAAAACCTTGGCTAAATCAAACGGGCAATCCGAGCCGATAACTCCCACAAATCTGACCGGCGAGAAAAAACTGGCTGTCATACTGAAATAAACAGCCGAACCGCCGAGACAGTTCTCGCTAACACCGTAAGGCGTCTTGACCGTATCAATTCCTATCGAACCTGTTACCAATAATGACATATCTGTGCTCACTATGTTTGCATTTGAAATTTTTTTAACGTATTGTCTATTCTTTTAAGGGTATTTTCTTTGCCCAGCAGTTGGACCGAATCGAATATGGGCAGGCTGATGGTGGTGCCGCAGATGGCCACACGGAGCGGCTGAGCGACTTTGCCCAGGCCGACCTGTTTTTCCTCGGCCAATCCGCGCAGCATATCTTCGATACCCTGCTCAGTTAATTCGCTCATCGCAGCAAGCTTTTCCCGGACAATTCCCAGAACGACCAGGCCGTCGCCTTTGAGCAAGACTTTTTTGACCGCTTTGTCGTCGTATTTTATCTTGTCGTCGTCCACGAAAAGAAATTCGCTCTTCTGCTCGATCTGAGCTAAAGTCCTCGCTCCTTCGCAGAGCTTTATGATGGTCGAAAGAATCTCATCGTCGGCGGATACCATCGGAGACTCGACAGCATTCAAGTAGCTCTTGAAATGCCCGAGGAGTTGTTCCGCCGAAATCATCTTTATGTGCTCGGTATTGAAAGCGAGCAATTTCTGTCGGTCGAACAGGCTGTTCGATTTGGTCAGTCGCGAAAGATCGAAGGCACCGATTAACTCGTCAACCTGCATGATCTCCCGATCATCGCCGGGATTCCAGCCAAGCAGGGCAAGGAAATTCACCATGGTTTCGGGCAGATAACCGCTCTTGAAGAAATCGACGATGTTGATTTCCGGCAGAGCTACGCCGAGGTGCTTTGCCATCGCGTCGATGTTAGGCATGTCGGGCGTGGTTTTGCCCCTGATAAATGAATCGAGCTGCTCAGAACTGATATCGCCCGCGCCTGCGAGTGCTTCGAGGTCGATCTCCTGCGTCGCCTTGATTGCCTTGCGAAGGGCCTTCGGCCGCTCGCGTTTGGAGAGTTTGCCGCCGGTATCACTGACCGTAACCGACATGTGGGCATACTTCGGAAGCGGCGCATCAGGAAATAAAGCCTGCCATAAAGCCTGCTGGCCCGGCGTATTGTTGAGATGTTCCTGGCCGCGAATGATGTGTGTGACTTTCATCAGATTGTCATCAACCACGCAGGCAAAATTGTATGTGGGAAATCCATCACTCTTTTGGATGATAAAATCGCCTATTTCATCTGCGGCAAAGGTAATCTCGCCGCGAACCTCGTCCTGGACAATAATGGGCTTTTCCTGCGGCACGGCAAAACGGACAGTGACGGGCTTACCTTGCTCTGTTGCCTTTTTAACATCATTTTCGTCGGGAAATTTCTCGGGGCGGAGATAGCTCAGGTTTCCTTTCCGGCCTTCTGCCTTTTTTCTCATGGCCTCCAGTTCTTCGGGAGTCTCAAAGCAATAATAGGCCTTTTTCTCGTCGAGCAATTGTTTTATATATCTATCGTAGATATCCTTACGCTGAGATTGCAGATACGGGCCGTTCGGGCCGCCGACTTCGGGGCCCTCGTCCCACTCAATTCCAAGCCATTTCAGGTCGTCAATGACCTGTTTAGCAGCGGTCGGTGTGTTTCGCTTCTGGTCGGTGTCCTCGATTCGGAGTATGAACGTTCCGCCCGTCCGGCGCGCCCAGAGCCAGTTGAACAGGGCGGTCCTGGCTCCGCCGACGTGCAGATAACCCGTCGGAGACGGTGCAAAACGCGTTACGACTTTTTCAGGCATAATATACAGTTCCTCATTAGCAGCAAAATACGTGAAACACATAGGTTAAGTTCCCCGGACGGTATTGTCAAGTACAACTAAGGCAGAACCGCCGGGAACGTCCAAAAAAGTTTGTGCTTATTGGATATATTTCGTATTTTGACACAAGCTTTATAGCCGGTTATATGATCCTAAAGGAAAATAATACAGCTTTGAAGAGGACAGAAAATGTGGCCGCAAGTCGGGCCGATTCCGACATTCAGCATCTTTTACAGTATTGGTATCTTAAGCCATTATCTGCTCAGCTACTTTCTCGCTAAACGCCTTCGCCTGCGGCATCGGATATGGATCACTGTCAGCGTATGCTACAATTTGGGGATGGTCGTAGGTGCCAAAGCGCTGTATGACATTCAACACACACAGCTTGATTTCAAGGCTCTGTTTTCAATCAACCATTATATGCAGGGCGGTTTATGGGGCGGATTACTACCTTACCTATGCATTTCTATGCCGTTGGTGCTGGTTCTATCTAAGCATCGGCGGGCGGCGCTTGATCTTATCGCGCTTTCTATTCCCATCCCGTGGATTTTCACCAAGCTCGGATGCCTGTTTAACGGCTGCTGCTACGGACGAGAGTGCTCTATGCCTTGGGCGATCACATTCCCCGGAGGGGCCGCAGCCGCTCCGCCAGGGATTCCGCTGCATCCGGTAGAGATATACGAGATACTTGTTGTCCTTTGCATTCTTGCCGTCTTTATGATATTAAAGCGCCGATGGGGCTCCGGAACGATGCTCCTTTGGTTTCTGACTCTCTATGGATTCGGACGAGCGGCCACCGAAATATGGCGGGGCGATGCAGACCATCATTTGTATATCGGCCCGCTGACATTGTCGCAGCTAATCTGCCTGGTCGTGGCCGGCATTTCAATTCTCTTGCTGTGCCTCCACTGGTACTTATACCGGCTAATAAAACCAGATGAGGTTTTGATTTGACGGCGCTTACTCGTCCGGTTAGACTTTTAGCGTATGAATCATTGTTTATCGAATACGCCATATATTTGCTTAATTAGGAGGTACAGGAGTCATGAGCAGCAAAACAATTGACAGGCGACGATTCTTAAAACGTGCCGCCGGAACTGCAGCCGGGGCAATGACTTTTCCGTACATCGTTTCGTCCTCGGCGTTCGGTGCCAGTGAGAAGATTACCGTTGGCTGTGTCGGCGTCGGGCCTCAGGGCAGCGGTGTAATGGGCAACTTCCTTAGACAAAAAGACGCCCAAGTAGTCGCCGTCTGTGACGTCAAAAGTCCTGTGCTCAAAGCCGCCCAGCAAAGGGTAAACGAGCACTATAAGGGTACCGGCTGCGCCGCTTACAAGGACTTCCGTGAGTTGATGGCGCGTGATGACATCGACGTGGTTCTCGCGGCCACGCCGGACCACTGGCACGTGCTTATCGCCCTGGCGGCGGTCAGATCGGGAAAGGACGTGTATCTGGAAAAGCCGATGGGCTTGAGCCTTGCCCAGGACCAGGCCCTTCGCACGGCAGTACACCGTCACGGCAGAGTTTTCCAGTTCGGCACGCAACAGCGCTCCAGCCGTAATTTCCGCTTCGCCTGCGAGCTGGCACTGAACGGCCGGCTCGGAAAACTGCACACCATTAACGTATGGTCGCCCGGCAGCAGCCAGGGCGGCGACCCGACACCGGTGCCCGTACCGGAATGGCTCGATTACGAGATGTGGCTTGGTCCCGCACCGTTTACGCCCTACACAAAGGACCGCTGCTCGAATAGTCTATGGTGGTTCATTTCCGATTATGCACTTGGTTTTATCGCCGGCTGGGGTGTTCATCCTCTCGACATAGCGCTGTGGGGCGGGGGCGATAAAGTCGCCTGCCCCGTCGAGATAGAAGGCAATGGCGTCTGGCCTACTAAAGGAGTATGCGATACGGCGATGAACTGGAATATCACCTGCAAATACGAAAGCGGAGTGACGATGAATTTCACCGGCGATCCTTATCCGGACGAGTGGAAGAAACGTTACGGCCGAACAACTACTCATGGCACAGCCTTCGAGGGCACCGACGGATGGGTACATGTGGACCGCTCCGGCTTAAACGCCCATCCGAAAGAGCTGCTGGAAACGGAATTCGGGCCAAACGATATTCGCCTTTACAAAAGCGACAATCATGTCGGAAACCTTCTGGACTGTGTCAAAAGCCGGGCTGAAACCGTCTGTAATATTGACGTGGCTGTGCAGGCCGATATAATCTGCCATATTAGTGACATTGCCATACGACTCGAGCAAAAACTTAAATGGGACCCAAAAACCGAACATTTCGTAAACATCGACGCAGCCAATCGCAGACTGTCTCGACCCATGCGTACGCCGTGGACGTTGTAAACCACGTGAATCAACCAACAGATCGTTTTAAGGAGAAAACCAAATGACCAGGAAGTTAGTTTTCATGCTGCTGCTTACAAGTTTGCTTATGGTTGGATGCCAGACGACGCCGTACGAAGACGCGGCCTCGATGGAGGGCAAGTGGCAGAGCCTTTTTAACGGCAAAACCCTCGACGGCTGGCTCGCCAGCGAGAACCAGGGTACATTTACCGCCAGCAATGGGATGATCATTGCCCACGGGCCACGGAGCCATCTTTTCTACACCGGGCTCATCAACGATGCCAACTTTAAGAACTTCGAGTTTAAGGCCGATGTGCTGACCACGCCCGGCTCCAATTCCGGCATATACTTCCATACGCAATACGAGGAAACCGGCTGGCCGTCGAAGGGCTTCGAATGTCAGGTGAATTCGACCCACAGCGACCGCAAGAAAACCGGCGGCCTCTACAATGTACAGGACGTGCTGGACGACGCTCCGTCCGTTGACGACCAGTGGTTCCATTACTACATCAGGGTCGAAGACAACCACGTAATTATCCAGATTGACGGCAAGACCACTGTGGCATGGACGCAGCCCGAAGACTGGAAAATGGAAGGTCGCAGGATCGACGAAGGAACCATCGCCCTGCAGGGCCACGATCCCGACAGCCTCGTCTATTACAAGAATATCATGATCAGGGTGCCGCCCCAACCGATGTATAAGTTTTGACCAGCGTTCCGGCATAAAATTAAGACCTATACGAAAAGAGGTTTCAGATGGCCTTTAAAAGATTAAACGTGCTCATCTGGGCAACCTTACTGCTGCTGTCTGTGCAGGTTTGGGCGAAAATAAATCCCCGCTACGACTGGCGGCAAACCGACGCCTCGCTGGCACTGCTCAATAACAGCCGCGTCGTCTGGCAGTTCAACTTCGACAAAAAGCAGCCCAGGCCGTACTTTCATCCGGTCTGCCTGACCGACGGCACGGAATTGACCTGGCACCGCCCGCCGGACCACCCGTGGCACTATGGCCTGTGGTTCTCATGGAAATACATCAACGGCCTGAACTACTGGGAGGAAGACCGCAAAACCGGCCTGCCTGAAGGTCGGACCGAGATTAACAGCATAAAAGTAACGCCCCATGATGACTCTTCAGCACAAATTGCGATGCAGCTCAGTTATCATCCACCTGAGCAGCCGGCAGTGCTTACCGAATCGTGTCGCATTCATCTCAGTAAACCGGATTCAGCCAGCCGATACCGCATCGACTGGACAAGCAGGTTTACTGCCGGTGCCGACGATGTCCTGCTGGACCGCACGCCAATACCGGGCGAGAAAAACGGCCAAAGCTGGGGCGGCTACGCGGGCCTCTCGGTACGGCTTGCGAAAAATGTCACCGACTGGTACCTGACAGACAGCGAAGGGCGAAAGGATCTTCAGGCTCACGGCCAACAAGCCCGCTGGATGAATTTCGGCGGCCGGGCCGCTGAAAGCAAAGATTTCAGCATCGCCATCTTCGACCATCCGGACAACTTTCGGTCCCGATATACATCGGGATCGCCGGGCTTTGTTATCATGGATCCGAAAGTGCCGTTCGGATATTTCAGTCCGGCGTTGCTTTTCAATAAGCCTTATACTCTACCCGCCGGCAAAAGCTTTTCGCTGAAGTATCGAATTCTGATTCAACCCGGCAAAGCTCAAAAGAACTTGCTCGAAGCCGAATGGAAATCATTTTCCGAAACAGCCGGCATTCAGGCACAAATCGAATCGCTGCAAGACTCGAACGCCCGGCATCAAACCGATGAAGCCGTCTCTAAGGAGCTGGATAAAGCCACCTACGTTTTCGAGTTCACGCCGAACATGTCTTTTGCCGAAGCGATAGAGCAGATAAAGTACTGCGTCGATCCGCCGCTGCCGATAGTCGTAATCTGGAAGGATTTGTACGACAACGCCGACATCGACCGCACGACGCCCATCGAAATGGATGAAATATCGGGAGTCTCTCCCGGCAGGGCGTTAAGGCTCCTGCTGTCATCGGTTTCCGGCGGTTATGACCGGCTCGGCTACATTATCGAGGACGGCATCATCATGATAGCCACGGTCGAATCGCTGCCGGACAAGTGGGAAACCCGCGTCTATGACATTTCCGACTTGCTCTAATTGGCTTTGAATTGGCTTTGTTTTTCGCTAATCCGCAGGGCGGAGTATTGCCATAAGTTCCTTCCATACATGAGTTTATGCCAAATTACTCGCCCGGTAAATTGGCTTTGTTTTTTCAAGTGGATATAAGAGCATAAGAATTCTTAATTCCTTTTCCCTTTTTCCTTATAACTTGTGCCTTATAACTTAATTTGGCTTTGTTTGGCTTTGTTTTTCTTGACTTTCCTTGCTCAATATTTTTACTTTAACTCTTGTCATATATACATTTACGTTCATTTGACCTCGCCGAAAATTGGCTTTGTTTTTTCAACTAGCCTTAACCACGAATGAACACGAACATCCACGAAGATATCTGTAATATTCAATATCGATCATAAATAACCAAGTTTTTCAGTTTCATTCACTATATACCAAATACTATACACTGAATACTAATCAGTTATCTATTCTACGCCACCGATTGCGAAAATGCGGGGGAATTTCAAAAAAATCTCCGTGAGACGGCGTTTACAAGCCAACCACGAAGGATACGAAAAACTCTGAGAAAGAATCAAATAATTTTTTAAAATAGACAATAGTCAATATAAAACCTGTCCTGAGAGAAGTCGAATGGATATTAAATAACGTGGCCTTTTCCTTGTTTTTATGCTGAATTCTTGCTTTTTTGCCTTTTTTTCAATTTTTTACAAATTTTCCAATTTTGTTATCAACATTTGACCTGTGAGATACGCTACGCAAATAGAAACGACAAATTTGTTTGTTCTGGTTTGGAACAAAGGTTACAATTTGAAACAGCAACTGTGAGCGAGCGACGGAAGATGTAAGAAAAATGCGAGTTTTTAGGTCGACGGATGGATTTCTGGAGAAAATATATCGAATACGACTATTTTCTCCTGTGGCAGGGAAAAAGTTGCCGTGATGTTACTGGTGGGAACCACGTAGTCAATTCAGCAGATTAATATGAGGTGAAGAATGCGAGAAAACGAACAATCAAGAAATATTGGTAGAGAGGCTCTAGCGGCGGTGGCTATGGCATTTGCACCAGCAACTGAAATCCCACGCGAGCGAGCATTGATCCGATCGGCAATAGTATCTCTCTTGCTGAATTTTGGTGATGAAACATTTGATCGTGATAAAGCAGTAGATGCTATTTCTGGACATGGGGCACTTCCTGAGTTGCGGAGAGAGGTCGCAGAGCCTCTTTTCGATAAATTGCTATCGGAGAATATCGTGCGCGAGGTTGGGGACGATAAAACTGACGTTTATATATTTGATGAGGAGTTCGCTAAAAAGACGTATGATGAACAGGATGTAATCGAGAACCTCATAGGACGTGTTATTTCTGACCTTTTCGATACTGGCAGGCTTCCTCGAGTACAGATTCCACAACTTCGAAAAGAATTGCTTATAGCTCTGGCACGATTAATGAAAGAGTATGGAGAGCAATATGCTTATCAGGTTGCCGGAAGAGCTGAGAAACCTATAACCATACCGCATGATGAATTAGTAAGCATTTGTCGAGATTCTATGAGTCATGAAATTATGGAATTCATAGATCCAAAAGATATGGCTGATGCGATTACAGAATTATTTTTGCAAAGTGAACCTCATTTTGCAAAATTCGTCTTCTCACTAACACAGAATTATTACTATCTCCGTTTGGTTGGCCTTGCAGGGGGGTTGAAGTTCTTAGCGTCGGATCGGTTTAGTGGGAGCATATTCTTCCTCGATACAAACATGTTGTTCCCTTTCCTTTTGAAGGAATCTCGACACCGAAGAAGCATCATGGAACTAGTGGAGATTGCTCTACAACTCAACATATCTCTACACGAGACAGAGTCTACACTGGACGAGTTGGGCAGGGTAATAGAATACTACCGTACAAAACTCGCAAAAGCTTTTGACGAAGTCCCTGATGAGTTGGTTGCAAATACACAAAATTTGCTCTTACGGGCTTATAGAGCCCGTAAGCAACAAGAACCTACTCTTACTGTTGAGGAGTACCTGTCACAGTTTCGTGATGTTCGAGAAACACTTGAAAATGACTGGGGAGTAACCGTTTTTGATGACCCAGTTGAGAGAGAGTTAAGCGATAAAGAAATCAGGTACACAAAAAAGATTATTAACGACTGCTCAGAAAGGGTTAGACACAAAAAGAAACCTGATAGCTCTGTTGAGCACGATGCACATATTTATTACGTCGTGTTAGCCGAACGTGAACGGGCTGGCGATAAGGCTGCTTACTTGCTGACGCTCGATATGTCCCTAGCTCACGCTGCTAGAGAACTCCAAGGAAAAGAAGAACTACCATTTTGTATGACACTCGGTGGTTTTCTGCAGATCATTTCACCCTATGTTCGGGCTGACCATGAGCAATCCTTCGCCGAAGTTTTTGTGGAATTGGTTGGGAATAATCTTTTTCCGCCTGAGGAAATAATTGATATCGAAGATTTCTTGATGTTCACAGATTTTGATCTATCTGTAAGGCAGCTTCCTGGAGCGGATGTAAAAAAGGTTATTCGAGGAGTAAAGGAGGCGCTTGATGGCACATTACCGCTTGAAAATGAAAGGAATCGTGTGGCCTATGAAATTCAGAAAGCATTGTCCGACCCAACACTCAAATACCGAACCGAATTGGAAGATGCTTTGAAAGCGTACAAGGCTGAGATAAAGGCACTTAAAGAAGCCAGAGATAGGGACAGCGACAAACATGCTCTAGAAGTAGAACGCATCGAAAGTAAACACAGGATTGAGTTTGAAGACCTAAATCGGAAGCTTCAAGCAATGGCCGCAAAGAGTGAAGATTATGAACTTCAAGTGAAAGGTTTATTGAAGAAGCACCAGACGGCATGGTTCTTGTTCAAAGCTTTTGGTAGTTTTGTAGTGCTTGCTCTACTGCTTAGAGGTTGCTGGTGGTTTATCGGTTTTAAAAGCGCTTGGTTCGCAAAGCCGCTCCTCTGTAAGGTCTTGATATCAGTGACGGCCATCACTACTTGGGTGGGAATAGTAAGTCCCAAAGCTATTCTATCAACAATTCTGTTTATAATAGCTGTTTTGAGCTTGCTTCTTTCAGCGTGGGCAGCTTTTGTAAAGTAGACCAGGACATATCAATAGATAAAGAGACAAATCACAAAATATTAGGATTCAGGTCTTACCGATTTATGTGGTTCATGGAGAAAACTTATACAGAAGACGTTGTAAATAAGAAAATAAGAGCAGAATAAACAAAATGGGTGAACAATCCTATTCACTCAAGTGATCCTCTGTGCAGTTAGATCACTTTAACAAAAATACCATAATGGCGTTAGTCGTCCACAGCAATCATAAACATAGGATAGATACTTCCTAAATGAAACAGCAAAGACCTGCTAGTAATCCCTGTTGTGCTTCTGTGTTACGCTTAGGAATTTGGTCTTTGCTTTGGTGTGGTTTTGGGGGTATACTTTAAACTTACTCCGGCAGGGCCGGTTTTAAAGAGCTTTTTCGGGTTTTTTGGTTAACAAAGCGCTGCCGGGAACGTCTTACTCCATTGGAGGTAACTATGGCAGAAGAATATTCGGTAACGGCAAAGGTTTATCCGACCGCCGAGCATGACAAGTTCAGCATTCTCAATATGCTGGAATACTTCGAAAAGCACGGGGCTCTGAGGGTCTCGGACCTGCATATAAAGGTCGGCGCGCCGCCGGCCTATCGCATCGACGGGAACTTAGTGAAGCTCAAAGGCCCGAGCGTGACGGCCGATATGGCAAAGCAGCTCATCTATCCGCTTATGAGCGATGAAAAACTCGCAAAACTCAAGAAAGAGCGCAGCGTGGACTGCTCCTACCGGCTCGGCAATCTGCAGTTTAGAATAAACGTATTTATGGAAAACGACGGTCTGGCCGGGGCGATCCGCGCGCTGTCGATGGACATCCCGCAGGCAGAGGACATCGGATTTCCTAATAACGTCTGGGAAGATATCATCAACCGCAAGCACGGCCTGGTTCTTATGACCGGAATCACCGGAGCGGGCAAGTCCACAACCATTGCCTCGCTGATCGCCCGAATCAGCGAAAAAAGCGCTTATCGGATTATGAGCGTGGAAGACCCCATCGAGTACATCTTCCCGCAGAAGTACTCGATAATCTCGCAACGTGAGGTCGGGCGAGATGTTCAATCCTTTCACGGGGGACTCAAAGAGATGCTTCGACAGGATCCCGACATTATCTTCGTCGGCGAGATGCGGGATGCGGAGACAATATCGATGACGCTTATGGCCGCCGAGACGGGGCACCTTGTTTTTTCCACGCTGCACACACGCGATGCGACCGGCACGATTACGCGGATTCTGGATTACTTCGATTCCGGCAGGCAGGGCGAAGTGCGAAACCAGCTCTCACTCGGGCTGGCATATATCATCAGCCAGAAGCTCATACCCAAGAAAGACGGCAGCGGCAGAATCGTCGCGATGGAAATACTCAATAACAACTACGCCTGCGCGAACCTGATACGGACCGGCAAGATCGAGCAGATCTACTCGCAGCTTCAAACGAAGACGCGGGAAAAAACGGACGAAAAAATGATGACGATGGAAAGGCATCTGGCAATGCTCGTCAAGGATGATAAGATCGATCTGCTGGAAGCGAAAAAATGGGCCAACAACATCAAGAGCTTTACAGACGCCATGCAGCAATATTAAATCTCGTGCCGCGTACTGCGTTCCGCGTAATAACGCTGAACGTAGAACGGAGAACGCAGAACTAATATGACAATCCGATTTAACTGCCCCAGTTGCAATGAGCTTATTGCATTTGCCGACAAGCACAGCGGGAAACGGGCACACTGTGCGAACTGCGGCCAGAAATTTATCATCCCTTCCGAAGACAAAGGCAAAACGAAAAAGATCAAGTCGCCGAAAGAACAGGCTGTGCCGCTGCCCGGCTTTTACCGTGCTGTGTTTGTCGAGAGCCGGCGGCTTTTTGCAAACCAGGAAAACATCACCGGCCTGGTGTTCATAGCAACGGCGGTATGTCTGAAGTTTTTCGTGGCCGGCCGGAATTACACTATAACGTTAGTCGGGCAGGCAATGAGTATCGATCTTCCCATACCGATAGGGCACGTTCTACACGTATCGGCGTGGGGATTCCTGTTCTGGTATTACATGAAGATAATCTACTCGATTGCTTACGAGCATGAAAAGCTGCCGGATGTGATTGTGGGAGGCTTCAACGGCTTAGTCTGGCTCATTGTCAAATCCGTATATACATTCATCTTAATACTGCTGGTGCTGGAACTGCCGTATTTTATTGCTGCTTTAATATTGAACTGGATGGATGTCGAATTGCCCGTGCTTGAATATGTTCTAATGTTTGGTGGGCTGTTCCTTTTTCCTGTAGCTATACTGACTGTTGCGATGGGCAAAGACCTGACATTACTGAGGCCCGATTATTTCCTTATAACGATATCAAGGGCATTCATGCCTTACCTGGTAACAGCCGTACTGCTTGGCGCTGCTGTTGTGCTGCAGATGTATGCGAGCCAGTATTCAGGACAGTCAGCGGCCGTGGCCACAGGTCATTTGTTGCTGAATTTTGCTGTACAGGTTATCATCCTGGTTGCGATATGCTCGATCGGATTGTTTTTTCGCCACTATAGCTGCGTACTGCCGTGGTGAACGGTTCGGGAATTTTTATGACGATTCGCTTCAACTGCCCTAACTGTGATGAGTTGATTGCCTTCGCCGACAAACACATCGGCAAACAGGCGCGATGCGCATCCTGCAGGCAGCGATTCATTATTCCTTCCGAGAGCAAGAAAATCCCTAAAAAGATCGAACCGCCAGCAGAGAAGGCCGAGCCGGTGCCGGGTTTTTATCGTGCCGTATTAATTGATAGCTGGAAATTGTTTGTCAAGCCGCAGAACGCAACCGGGCTGGTTTTTGTTATCGCTGCTGTGTGCTTTAAGTTCTTTACCGGCCACACGGATTATTCTTTTACGATGGGCATGTTCAGGGTCATAGCCCCTGTTGGGCTGATAGTAACGCTGTCGTCGTGGGGATGTTTGTTCTGGTTCTATATGGAAACGATCTGCTCGACGGCGAATTTCACCGACGAGTTTCCAGACGTTTATATGGGCGGGTTGTTCGGCTTTATATGGAATGTAATCAAATCTTTAAGCACCTTTTCGATAGGACTTATAGCGGTCCTGCTGCCCAGTGGTATTTTCATTTTATTAACGGGAAGCCCCAGCATCATTTCGCATGCGTTGAGTCTTGTCGGACTATTTGCTTTTCCGATGGCCGTCCTGATCTTTTCGACGGCACCTGAAATCTTGATGGTATTCCGGCAGGATTATATTTATAAACCCATCGCGAAAGCTTTTTGGCCTTATATTCTTGTTGCGGGCTTGTTCCTATTGGTGTGGGAACTGGAAATGACAACCATCGGCTACGGCAGACTCATCGGCAGCGGTTATTTTGTTGTAGGATTACACCTGTTGGCAAATCTCGTCGTCCAGGCACTGGCAATTGTTGCTATGCGTTCAATAGGTTTGTTCTACCGGCACTATAGCTGCCATTTCCCATGGTAGGGATTTGGGCTTCGTTGTATGTCAACTGCATCAATAATCGTAATAGTTGACGCCATTTTTGTCGGTGCCGGTCCAGTTCATTACGATTTCGGCGGTTTCTTTTTTGTACAGCCAACCGCTGGATGTGCCGTTCGCAGCGGCAGCAAATGCAGTCGCCTCAGCCACGTATTCGATGGTTGAGAGTTCGTTAAACGGATTCTTTGGGATCTTCTTCAAATAAGGCCCATAGAGGAACGGATCGGTGGGAACCGTGCTGGGCGATACTATTCCAGTAACGGTTGAAGTAGCTGTAAGTTGCAAGACAAGCGTTGCTATATCTGTACCAGCTCCGTTGGCATATCCCGGTGGATATCCATTGTGCTGTAACTTATACAGCTCGATCTGAGCTCGGACTGTCATCAGATCGCTCTTGGCGGCCGACTCCTTGGCTGTCGCAATATTGCCCTGGAAAGTAGGCATGACCAGCGCAGCGAGGATACCCAGTATGGTTATAACTAATATTAACTCGACGAGTGTAAAAGCCTTCTTTTTCATTTGTCCCATCCTCATAAAGATAGAAATTACAGTACTTATACACTTTATCGACTATTATTAAGACCGACTTTGCAAGAGAAATCAGGCTTTATCGAGCAGGATACTTATTGGACGTTTCTTTATTGTTAGAATAGCGTCCGAAAGAAAAGTCAATAATAACCGGCTGAGGAATGGATTTTATGTTGCTCAGATCCTACACTTTCTTTGTTTTATCTTCGAGGAATGCTTTATTGGTCCTATAGTAATTTTTGTTTGTGAATAGAGTAAAATTATTAGGAAATTGCGATTTGCATTTGCCGGATTTTCGAGTATGATTTATTTAGGTAATATCTTTTTGCAAGGGAGCACTATCACGAGTAGCTTTCATTCTCTGTTTTGATTGTTGCAATATCGTGAGTAAAACACCAGGAAGCTCTTTTTTTGGGGGTGCAGGAGCTATGGAAGATCAGAAAAAAAACGCCACGGTTAGATTTCCGGTAATTTTATTGGCTGTTTCGGCAGTTTTGCTGTCTGCTTCGCCATGTGCCGCACTAATTGAGGTCAGCGGGGAGACCAAGTTAGACGTCGACTATCTAATCAATGATGATGTTACTGTGTACGATGGCGGCATTTTGAATCTCTTGGATGGAGGCCTCATCAATGGGGCAATGAGTATAGGAGATGGTGGTGTACTAAATATGAAAGGAGGGTACATTAGCAGTGATGTTTATATCGTCGGCGGTAGTGAAGTGAATATCAAAGGTGGCGGTATCGGTGGTGATTTGCTTTGGGATATAGTTGTGGAGGCCGAAGCAAATGTGACTGTATTCGGTACGGATTTTAGTGTCACCAATGCTACTATCGATCCATCAGGTACCTACTTTACTGCTGACAAAGACTATTCTATATGTAACCTGAAAGGTAAATATGAAGGAGTTGCGGGTCCTATTGACCTTGTTTTTTATATATATTCCTCTTACACTCATGTTTTCCTAGCCCCTCCCGCCCCGGAAGTAATAGAAGTAATAATTGATATCAGGCCGGGCAGCAATCAGAACAATATCAATCTCAAGTCCAAAGGTGTTGTACAGGTCGCAGTCTTGACAACGGATAGTATTTGTGCCGAAATGATTGATCTGGGTACAGTGGAATTCACCGGAGCAACGCCCAGGCATTGGAGTTACGAGGATGTAGATGACGATGGAGACGACGACATCATATTCCATTTCAGGACGCAGGGGCTTGCCCTTGACCAAAACAGCACAGAAGCCACGCTGACGGCCCAGTTGTTAACCGGGGAAGAAGTGACCGGGACTGACGACGTTCGCATTGTACCATCGAAGAAAAAATAGATTCTATCGGCAATATCCGGCCTGTCCGGAATTTTATAAATTCAATTTTATCGTTAAAGAAGGGCTGTAAGCAGAGGCTTACAGCCCTTAGTTTATTTATTCCCAGGTATTACCTTGCTGGTCCTATAGTAATTTTACCTGTTTAGAGAGTTTGCTCAACAGAAAATTCCTGTTTGCTTTTGCCGGATTATTTTTTATGGTTTAGATAGGCAGCAGCCTTTTGCAAGGGGAATAGTTTAATGGTTCATTTTGCAGGGAAATTTCATTCATCACCGAGACCAGCAGTAAAATCCTTACAACCACCTCCAATAATCTATTGTGATTGAAGTAATATTATTAATAGAAAACCAGAAAGCTCTATTTGGGGGGATGGAGCAATGGAAAAGCAGGAAAATAGTCACAGTTTCAAATTCTCGAAAATTGCATGTTTTATTTTGGTTGTTCTGTTGTGTGCCGTTCCATGCAAAGCATTGTTCGTTTACAACCAGACGGTCGATATCGACTACGGCGTTGACTCTCTTACGGTTTTTATGGGCACGGCAAATCTATACCCGGGCGCCATTGTCTACAAGGGGGGCTCGGCCCTGAGCGGCAGCGAAATTAATTTTTACGGCGGTCAACTGGGTACGGGCTATATATCGGCCTTCGGCAGCACATCTATGCCGAAAATAACGGTCTACGGCAGAAACTTCGCCGTTAACGGCCAGCCGCTTGATCCTTTGGCAACATCGTTTGACCTTGCTCTGGGCTCATATCCAGTATTGACCGGATTCTACGACAATGGGGAGCCAATCAATCTGAAGTTCTATGGTAATATCCCCATTAATCTGGTTGTCCTTGGGTCTCAAATGGAGATAGATATCAAGCCCGGCAACGAACAGAACAACATCAATCTCAAGTCCAATGGCGTTGTGCCGGTCGCGGTATTAACGACTGAACAATTCGATGCGGCAACAGTTGATCCGGCCACGGCACTATTCGCCGGAGCAGCACCCAGGCACTGGGGCATCGAAGATATTGATGACGATGGCGACCAAGACATAATTTTCCATTTCAGGACGCAAGAGCTTGATCTGGACGAGGACAGCACAGAAGCCACACTTACGGCACAGACAGCACAATTGACTGGCCCAATGACAATGACAGCCCAGGTTAGCAGCGGTACGATAGTATCCGGAACCGACGAAGTTAAAATCATCTCGTCGAAGAAACCAAAGAAATAGATTTCTCGACAATATCTGTCCGGTTCGGAATTGTACAAATCCAATCATCCGTTAAATAAGGGCTGTAAGCAAACGCTTACAGCCCTTAAACTATAAACAACTGGATGGGCGTGAGAACCATGCCCATTCTTCAAGTCTGTTTACTGCTCCGGCTCAGGTTCGGGTTCCGGCCGTGAGCGATACAACCGGATATCGTCAAAGAACATCTTGCCCGAACCGCCGGGCGTTGTCATATTGCCTTTGGTCCCGAAACCAATCCCAACCCTGTCAACATCGGTCAGGTCGATGCCCTTATCAGCAAAGTTCTGCAGGGGGATTCTCCACTCTGTCCAGGAGTCCATCGTTGCCGCATTCGGATCCTCGTTATACACTACTACAGGCTCCCCGGCGATGTTGGAAATCGCAAGATACATCGGCTCAGGATCGTTACTCTCTATACCGATGTCCTGGTTTGTCCACTGCGGGCCAACCATGCCAGAAATCGTGACATTGGAAAAGACGGCCTCGCATGTTAAATCATCATCGTGGGAACTCAGAGCCAGGCCAATATATACATCCTTGTTCATCTGGATATTCTGTGCTGCACCAAGAGCCTGCCAGGTGGCCCCGTTGCTTGAATGGTAGGCCCTGAAGTTGCCCGAGATATCACGCTCTAATTTCACCCAGTACGGCGCGGTGATTGCATCTTGTTTCAGGCTGGAACTGTCTTTGCTTTCTTCATTGCGCCATCCGAACCAGACTCCATTGTCGGGAGTAACGGCCATCATGGCGTGTTTCGAGCCCTCGTCAAGCAACTCGCGAATCATAACGCCTGCCTTTGCCCAGTCGTTGGTGTTCTCTACACTCTCGACTTTCGCTATAATTGAGCCGGGACCCGAAAGCATCTTGAAGGCGAAGTGGAACTCGTCGGATACACCCCAGATGTCCGTGCCGGAACCGGTCATCGTGTACGTATCGGCAGGCCCTTCTGTGAAGCTGCCTACATAAGCGGGTCGGCCTATGAACCAAAGCGACAATTCCACAACTTCCTCTTCTGTCCAGTCACGCGGATAACTCAATGTCATCTCAGCTTCTGAATACTTGGCGAAGTATTCCTTATTGTTGTTGTACCAATATGGCATAGACTGACTACCGCCATGTACGATTGTTTCCTCCGTATATGAAATGGTTGTTTCGTCGCCTACTATCGAACCAGTACTGTTCCCAGTGGTAAATGGAGGAACTTCTATTATTCCAATACCGAGTCCATCTTTCCACGCGTACCATATCTGGTTCTCGCGAACAGCATTGTAGCTCTCAAAATCGTCCACAACAAGATAATTGCCGACGGTAAAATTCCACACGCTGCCTATCCACGGACTGTTGGGATTTGTATCGTTAACTTCATCGATCCGCCAATAGTAAGTGGTTTCCCATTTAAGAATTTCGTCGGGATTGTAGAAAGCCTCATCCTGACGGCCTCGATATATGCCGGTCGTGTCAGCGGGATCGGCGTCGTTCACATCATTGAAGTCGGCCCCGAAGTACACATCGTGCTGGACGGCAGTTTCCGCCGGCAGCCATCTAAGAACAACGTTCCTGTCCACCTCTGTTTGCCCATCGGCCGGATTGGGGACAGAGGCCATTCCCGGCTTAAAAGTGAATATATAATGAATCTCACTTTCCGACAGAATCCTGTCGTAGATACGCACATCATCGATAAGACCACCAAAAAAACGTCTCGGATCACGCTCGTCGTTCTTTTTATAATGTGCGCCGATGCAGCCGTAATAGGCAGTCCCTGCCGAAATGGATCCCGATGTTGCAACTGTTGCTTCCAGCTTGCCGTCGACATACAGATTATACTGTGCTCCGTCGAAGGACCCTGCTACGTGATGCCACAAGCCATCATTCACATCAGTAGTTCCGACGACTGTGGATTCCGGCGTCGTGTCCATGATTTGGAATATAACGTTGCCGTCCTGGCCGCCGTACAATCTCCAAGCGTACCCAAGCCCGACGATGCCATCGTACGAACCCAGCGAGTCCGTCTTTATCCAGGCAGCGACTGTTATTGCATCCGCAACGAGTCTGTGCCATTCGCTCTCGTAGAACACATAATCGCCGTCACCGTCAAGGCTAAGAACGTACGAGTCTCTTTCATCGTCCCAGATTACCTGTGCGTCCCCCTGCGGCTGGCCGGCGGCGCCGTCGGGAACGCTGTCGCTATAATCACCTTCAGCCGAAAATTCGTAATGTGCCACAAGATTCGAGTCGGCCCGGACCGAACTTACTATGACCAGCAGCAGACTCAACGAAATCAAACAGGCCAATCTTCCACTCATAATAATCCTCACCTCAAAAAAGTTAATATCCGACAAGATAGATAATTGTATTTTATCTTTGTCCATCAAGAGCCGACAAAGCATGGATCGTGCGGCAGTCGAAATCGACCTAATCCCTACGTGATGCTGTAAGTACATTTGTCACAGGCTCACGGCTCCGGCTCAGGCTCCGGTTCCGGGCGTGGACGATACAACCGAATATCATCGAACAACACCTTGCCCGAACCGCCGGGTGTCGTCATATTGTCTTTAGTACCGATGCCAATGGCAATCCTGTCCACATCGGTCAGGTCTATTTCTTGGTCCGCAAAAGTCTGCAGCGGGATAGTCCACTCAGTCCATGTGTCTATCACTGTTGCATTCGGATCATCGTGATAAAGTACCACAGGCGCACCTGTGCTGTTGGCCACAGCAACATATACGGATTCAGGAGTATTAGCAGATATACCAACATCCTGATCTGTCCACTGCGAATCTACGTCGGTGTCGGGGAAGCTGACGTTGTCAAAACTCGCTTCGCAAGCCACATCGGGATTATGGCTGGTCAGCGCTAAGCCGACGTATATCGGCATTTTCATGGTAACTACTTCCAAACCTAACCGTGTCCATGTGTTACCATCCGGTGAATAGTAAGCCCTGACAATTCCACCAGTACTACGTTCAAGTTTTACCCATTGAGGAGCAGTGACATCCGGTTCTTTTGTGCTCGTGCTGCTTTCACCGGCTGCAAAACGGCGTCCGTACCAGACTCCGTTAACCGGTGTTATAGCCACCATTGCATGTGCGGAATTCGGATCAAGAGAATCGCGAATCATTACGCCTGCCTTGGCCCAGTCGTCCGTATGATCGACGCTTAGTACCTGTGCCTGAATTGATACCTCAACCTCATCGGAGATTACCTTATAGGCAAAGTGGAACTCATCGGATGCGTCCCAGATATCGATGCCTGCGGCAGTTATCGTGTAAGTGCCCGCCGGTTCCTCTGTGAAGCCGCCAACATATGGGGGAAAACCTATGAACCAGAGCGATAATTCAGCGACATCCTGCTCGGTCCAGTCACGCGGATAAGCTAAGGTTTTTACCGCCTCTGAATACATGGCGTAGCCTTCTTTGTTATTACTATATGAATACGGCATCGAGTGCCCCGTCCCGCGAACAATGATCTCTTCGGTATACGAAGCTGTTGTCTCATCGCCTACGGCCGCCCCGGTGCCGTTACCGGCATAATAGGAATTTGGATCATCCGGCGCGCCATAACCGACCCCGTCTTTCCACGAGTACCATATCTGATTATCGCCGGTATCGTAATCCTCGAAACCATCCACAAGCAGGTAATCGGCCACTGTAAAGCTCCAGACCGGACCTGCGTTTATCGTATCGTCAGCCTCAGCCTCATCGATTCGCCAGTAATAAGTCTGGCCCCATTCAAGGATTTCGGGCAGGATGTAACCACTTTCGTTTTTGCGGCCCCGGTATATGTTTGTTGTATCTGAAGTACCGGCATTGGTTACGGCGTCCTGGTCGATACCGAAGTACACATCGTGCCGGACCGCCGTGCTACCCAGCGTCCAGAGAACAGCTTTCGCATCGACCAATTGCACCGTGGCGCCATCCTGCGGATTAGGATCACGAGCCTGGACCGGATCGCTAACAGTGGCCCATACCGTCGTCATGCCGGGATTGGTCACGTCGTAGTCCATCTCAATCATGACAAGCCGGCCGTCTTCGAGAAGCTCGCCGCTCTTGACTCCGTAGGCTGTGAGCCAGCCGTTCGTCACATATTCCTTAATTTTTTCGGTCTGATCTTCCTGGTTTGTCAGCACCATTACTCCTTCAGTGATATCCGTCCAACCATTAGTTCCGGACAAAGGATCATCCGGATCGTTCATCACGAGGCCACCGGTATAAAGAATTCCGCCGTTAAGGTGTAATTCGCTGCCCTGGGATCCGCCGCGGGGCACCCTCGTATTGGTTTCGACAGTTATCGTTCCGCCGTTAATATAAGCCACGCCTTTGCTGGGATCTTTTCGCCCAAGCTGAAAAGCGTAGCAGGTCACTTCACCGGCATCGAGCGTAAACATACCCGTTTCTTCCCTGCCTATCCTGATAAAATTGCCTATTATAAAGGTCCCGCCGGTCATATGCAAGTGAACAAAGTCCTGTCTATAGACAGAATCATTACTCAAGGTCATACTGTTACACTTAGCGTTAGTATCGTCGTCGATAATTATCTCAGTGGGATCGCCAATCCAATCGACGTAAAGAGTATCGTTCTGGCCGGGGAGCTTATTAAGGTCCCAGTTTTCCGCGGACCGCCAGAGTGAATCGCCGCTGCTGTTGTCCCATCGAAAGTCCTCCGCCGGCGCGTTACCAGTAACACCCAGCATGAAAACGAGACAGACCAGGTAAATTGATTTTCTGCTCATAATAGTCCTCCTCAACAAAGTTAATATAAGTAACAAATGATTAAAAAACGTAGTTGTTTATAATTATACTTATACCAGATTAGCTGGCCTTTCGTCAAGGATAATATCGAGATGTGATTATGTGCGCCGTCCTTGCTGGAGCACAGAAAATGCCGGAGAGCTTAATTTTCCAGCTCTTTTTCGGCATATATTTTCAGTCCGGCAAGGAGTGATTCGAGCAGTTCCATCGGCAGGCCCATTACGTTTGTCAGGCTACCATCGATTTTTTCGACGAATTCGTCGCCGGTCTCTTGTATTGCGTACGCCCCGGCTTTGTCCCGCCAGGAGCCGCCTTTTACATGGTCGGTAATTTGCTTAGCCGTCATTTTCCTGGGATAAACGGTCGTGCTGTCACTGCGAACCAGTTCCGTGCCGTCGCTGAGTCTGACAATTGCAATGCCGGTGATTACCTTGTGAGTCGCGCCGAAGAGTTTTCTTGTGATTTGCTCGGCCTCTTCGGTACTTGCTGCTTTGCCGATTATCTCACCTTGAAAATCCACGATAGTATCAGCACCGATTACGAATGAGTCTGGATGCTTTTGAGCAATATTGTTCGCCTTGGCGAGGGCCAGCTTTTGGGCGTATTCGATAGGGTCTGCCTTCTCCGCAGCAAAAGCCGACTCGTCGATTTCCGGCGGCACAACCGTAAATTCATAGCCGGCCTCCGACATTAACTGCCTGCGCCGAGGTGAGGCCGATGCTAAAATTAGAGGGGCTGATTTTTTTTCGGGCATTGATTCTTCCTATGCTGCGCCTTCGGGTAGTGTCTCGTATTGTTTTTATTGCTGCCGCTCATCTGCGACAATTTGCCGGCAGAAGGCCAGGTATTCTTTCTCGACCGGCTCATAATCATCGCCGATATACTCGTGAAATAATACCAGACTGACGAGATGATTCCAGAGGATATTTCGTGGGATATTTCTATCGGCGGCGATTTTTCTGCTGGTCTCATCGAGCGGCCAGTCTCCCCGCAGGCCGTCTGCGAGCAGCCGGTGATAGTCACCCAGCCTTTCGCCGCCGCCGGATTCCCGCAGAAAACGTATCAGGGCATAAGACTGGCTGTAAAAACCCATTACCGCTTCGGTCTGATCGGTCGCCAGCACGTCACCGGGGGTCGTCGCTATCAAGTTTCGCAGCGGCAGCATTTTACCTTTCGACATTGTCTTTTTCAGCGCATCCAGTCGATAAGCGTTTTCGGCCGGTTGCGTCTCGAACAACATTGCAATACCTTCGTCGAGCCAGCTCGGCAGGCGAAACTTGAAATGCCTGCTGCTGAACTGGTGCCATCCCTCATGAGCCAGAACGGAAAAAGTCCGCTCGCTGCCGATATCGTAAGCAACGCACACGCCCCTGTGGCAATATGCGCCGGCCTTTATCCGACAGAATATTTCCGCCTGCTCGCCTGCGAAGTTACTCGTAAAATCCTCCCATTGCCGGCGATCGGCGAAAAGATAAATGGTGAACTTAATTTTTGTATCGGTCGGATCGGGTAATTGAAGATTATAGGCCTTATATGCTAACTCGATAAGTTCCACGCTTCGCCGAAGCATCAAAGGTTCTAAGAGTGTCGTGAAAATCTCATAGTGCCGAGTCGTTAGTTTCAATCCCGGGCCATACTGATTGTTCCAGACTTCAACCGCTTTTAGAGCCGGCGGATTTTGCTGCCGTAAATACTCGATCATCTCCGCTCGAATATCCCGCTTGCCGGCGACAGTTTCACCAGCCACGATGCTATCGGACCGAAAGCCGACCAAAAAGATAATCGAGATAATCAGAATAAGCGTAGACTTTCTCAGCACAAACCTTCCTCCAAACGAATGGCTGTGACATTTAAACCGGCAATCCTCCGCCTTGCCGGGATTATGTTAAATCAAGAATCGCCTCCTCAACTCCTCGCTGTAATTACCATCGGCAGTAAATAGCAGCAAATCCAAAATATTTTTGTCCACGATGGCACTATTTTTCGTCTAAACTAATAGCTGGCCGAATATGACCAAGATAACGTGACAATAGGAGTACCGGTGGACAGTCGAATAAAAAACCTGTGCAAACAGGCACAGAAAGCAGATAAGAACGCTGCGTGTGAGCTGTTAAGAATTCACTACGCGGATATCTATTCATATTTAAGACGTCTCTGCGACAACCGGCAGGACGCGGAAGACCTGACCCAGCAGACTTTTTTGAAATTATGGTCCTCTCTTGACAGTTTTGCTGGTCGTAGCAAGTTCTCTACATGGCTTTACAGAATTGCCCATAATGCCTATGTAGATTTCCAGCGAAAAGATGCCGGAAACAATCGGGATCGTTCCGATCAATGGTGGGAAGAGTGCATAGATGAAAATCCCGGCCCCTTCGCGAATGTTGCTGAACGCCAATTAGCCCGACAACTGTACGAAACTGTGGACAAGCTCGATGGGGACAAAAGAGATGTGGTGCATCTTCACTACTACCAGGGATTGTCTATAAGAGAAACTGCCAAAGTTTTGGGCATAGCAACAAGTACTGTGAAGTACAGACTTCGTGAAGTATTCAAAATCATCAGAATCAAGATAGGTGTTCGAGAAACGGGAGTACGACCAGAGCAAACGATTCCAATCGCTGAAGGAGAATCATTATGAATACACAAAAGAAAATCGAGCAATATCTCAAAGCCGCACCTAAACCAGCAGCTCCGGATGGTTTGCTGGACAAATTACAGGCAGACATATCACTTAAGAATATTAAAACACGCCGATCCCCTCTGCGCAGATGGTTTGCACCCACAGGTGGCTCAGTTTCCACCTGGCGAGTGGCCGCCGCCGCAGTAATCGCCCTCGCTGTTCTGCTGCCTTTGAGCTATGGTGCCACTAAGCTGATAAAGCGTTTTGCTGCCACATCCCAACTGCCTGCTGTTGAAGTGAATTTTTCTGGTGACTGTGCGCTTTCTCCAGACGGAAGATACTTTGCCGGCATCACATGGGATTCTGAACTGGTTGTTATTGACGTTTTGACCGGCGAACAGCGGAAACTCGGTACGGAGTTCTATGGTCTCGTTGTCTGGTCGGCTGATGGAAGTGAAGTCGCTGTTAAGAGGGGGGGTAACGACGAGCAAAGAGGGCTTAAGGCTGTTTCGGTAAAAACGGGAGAAGTACGAACTCTGGTAAGACGTATGGGTATTTTTGCGGATTGGTCAAGAGATGGGAAGTTCGTTTTGAACGCAAGAAGAGGCAACGCGGTGATGTTACACAATCTGGAAAAAGGAGGCAGAAACGGAGAAAGAACCATTCTGGCCGAAGAAACAGGAGTATGGTCTTCTCCTTGTTTCTCTCCGAATAGTAACTTGGTCAGCTATATCACCGAAAAAGATGGGCGATCCATTTTGAACCTGCAGAGAATCGATGGGACAAATCATGTCAAGTATTCGGATTTTCGTGGCCATATCAACCAACCGATATGGTCTCCTGATGGCAGGTATATTGTCTTCACAGGGACGCAGAGTGGGGTTGATCAGAAATATAAGGATTTGTGGGCATTACAGATTCAGGGCAACCGTTTTGTTGGAGAGGCTTTCCCGGTGATTCCGGACGTTGAACAAATTAGATACTACAATTGGGCGCAAAACGGACAATTGGCCTACCGGACCGGTTTTCAGCTTGGAGGAATATTCACTTTGGCGGTGGACCTGCAAACAGGCAAAGCTACTGGAGCGCCAAGCCGATTGGTGCGGAGAAGTGGTCTCGATAGTTATTGCTGGTCACCGGACGGGAAACAAATGGCCACACCTCAGTCAAGCTATATGAGTTTAATATCGACACGTAACGGTGAGACTCTACTAAATCTATCATTATCCGGGATTGAAAATGTCGGGCGTGGAATGTCGTGGTCGCCAGACGGTAAATGGATTGCTTTCTGTGGTATCGATAAAGAAAAACAAACAGGGATCTATCTAATTGGCGTGCAGGGTGGTGACGTAAGGTTACTGGTAGCACTTGAAAAACTGCCGCCTAATTATGATCCCACATGGTCGCCTGACAGCAAAAACATCGCATATGGACATAAGAATAACGTTTACGTCTTGAATATCGAAAACGGCAGACCAAACAGGATTACGGATTCTCCAGAAGAACCAAAAAAGCCAAGAATGAAAGAAGAATCCGTATACGTTGGGCGGCCGGTTTTTGCACCTGATGGCCGTTCTGTTGCCTATCTTACAGGACAAAGAAAAGATGGTAAGTCGATAGAAAAAGTACTGATGACTACAATAGATGGCCAGGAAACCAGAGAGGTCTTTCACATTGAAGACAAGAACATGACCATCAACATCTTTGATTTGTCTCCGGATGGAAGTCATATCGTGTTCACGCCCGGCAACAAGGAGATTTGGTGCGCTCCGACTGATGGCGGGGAGCCGTTTAAGATTGGTGACATATCCAATGTGGGCGATGATGCCTGGGCATGGATGCCAAAATGGTCTCCAAAGGGTGATACTATTGCCTTTATCGGTACCTGCGAGAAATATCAGTACTGGGTGATGGAGAATTTCCTGCCGACAGAATGAATTGGTGTGCACTTGGTCACACACTCTGCTATTCTATATATCTTTGAAATCTGCTCCGAATACATCGGCAGTAAAGAGATAGACTTCCGTTTCCGGTTGTTTCCAGGCATTGGCGGCAAGGCCCGCTTTATGGGCGCAGCAATAGGAAAGAAATTCTTCTTTGCTCCATCCGGTCTCGGTAGCAACCTGGGGCAGAAAACAACCAGAAGTCCGGCCTCTTTTTATGTAGATGCCGTCGATGCCCAGTTTCAGGCTCAACGGATCGTCCGTTCGCTTCAGCGGCGAGAGAACGGATATCTCGACATCCAGCTTTTCCAGCTCGCCGGCGCTAATCGGATCAGCAAGAAAGCGCGGATCGCCGGTGGCTGAGGCCTTCGCCATTCCGGCAACCAACTCGATCAGGGGGCTGTCAGAGGTGAACTGACCGATGCAGCCGCGTAACCGGTCGTGGTTCTTCAACGTTACAAAGCAACCACACGGAGCGTTCAGTTCAGGATCGTCCGATTCAGGCTTTGTGATTTTCTGTTGCCTGATTACCGCCTCGACAGTATCACGGGCAACCTTCAAGAGCGTCTTTTTTTGTTCGTCATTCATAACAACAACCCAATATTTAGCCCCCCGGTTCCACCGGGGGGTTTTCTAATGAATCCATTTTATCACAAGAAAGCCGCCAATCAATAGTGCAACGAAGGCAAGAGAGAACCAGTTGAAATATTTTTCAATAAAGGGTCGGATTTTTTCGCCCTTCCAGCCCATCAATCCGGCAACGATAAAGAATCTCGCAGACCGGCTCACTGTCGAGGCGACCATGAAGCCAATGAAGTAGATCCTGGCCACGCCGGCTGAAATCGTGCAGACTTTGTAAGGTAGTGGTGTAAATCCGCACGTAAAGACAATCCAGAAATCGTACTTGTCGTACCAATTCTGGAACTTCGCGAAGTTCGCTTCTGTCAGGCCAATCGCTCCAAGATGAGCAAACACCCACTGCCCGATCAACGACCAAAGGAACATTCCGATGCAGTAACCGAGAATCCCGCCAAGCACCGATGCGACCGAGCAGGCCAGCGCAAACCTCAGCCATTTTTTCGGCGCACCGAGCGCCAGCGGCCCGAGCAAGACGTCCGGCGGGACGGGAAAGAAACTCGACTCGGCAAAGCTCAGTACAAATAGTGCCGTTGCTCCGTGTCTGGTTCGGGAGAAATGAATCACCCAGTCATACAAACGCCTGTGCCAGTGCCACCATGCAACGGGCTCGTGTCTCGATTCAAGATTTGCCGTTTCACTGTTTGACATTAGATATCGATTACTCCCTAAATTATTCGAATAAGCCCGGCCCTTCGTCCTTGGCCTTCCGGGCAGGTTGTGAAGCTGGTGCGTTGTTCCGTTTGGAAGGAAATTCTATGATTTTTGTCCCGGAGCCGGATTGTGGCTCAGGCTCATCCGGCAAATCTTCGCCGGGGATGTAGGGAATCAATCCCAGCCGGTATGCCTCCTGCTGAAACTCCAGCGGGGCAGTGCGGGCGTCTATTACGAATCCATCGACATCCAGCATCCAAACCAGTGGATTGTCCCCGATCAGTGAAGGCAGACACCATTCCGGATCCATCTGCATCAGGTCGAGCTTATCGCGGATGATTTTTGATTTGGTCTGCATCGTCTGCTGCGAGACTCCGAATCCCTCAGCTATCTGGGCCGATGTCATATGCGGAGACTGGCTCGGATCTTGGAGGAAGTTGATATAACCGATAGCGTGAACGATCCCGCTGGCCCAGCCGGCCGGCCGGCCTTTTTCGAACGGCAAATCCTCATCAAAAGCGGCCCATGTAAGGTCATCGCATAAATCGCTATATTCTTCATCGAGATGATTCTGACAAAAGGCATTTATCAGCTCAAGAATTTGCCCCATCGCATCGAAGGCCTTATTGCGACTGTCCTCTGCTCTTCTTTTACTTTTTTTTGTCTTCTTTTTCTTTTTCATCTGCAAATCAACCTTGTCCTCGTCAGTGCATTTTATGCAACATTATTTTTGTCTGAAAGCTTGTATGTCCTGCAAAAATCTGCCACTGATTCACCGGAATCTGCCCATACAAATTCCCAGTCATAATCGAGACAATGATCCAGAATATCATCGGGCTGGGCAGCTTTCGGATCAGTTCCAAATTGATAGCCCAGAATCCTATCGTAAACATAGGCCACCAACCAGGAACAGATTGGATATTCATTGTTTTCAATCAGTCGCCTGAAAACATACCTGTTATTGAGCAATCTGTCCAGTACGTGATACGCAATTTTCTTATAACCGTATGTTTTGCCCTTATAGTACTCGGCCTTTTCAATCATCTTTTGTTTTCGCTCCTGGTCGATACCTCCGGGCTTTCTGCTGATAAGCAGCTTTGATTTTGTGCTCTTGTATGCAGTTATTGGCCTTATGACGGTTGTCCACAAAGCCTCGATAATTTCAATTTCATCGCCCACCCGCAGAACCATTGCCGTATGCGACGCCCAGCTCGGCTCCTCTTTCCATGCCCTGCTGAAAAACCGAATCAGCTTAGACAATATCCCCCTGTTTTGAACATGAATTATATCTCCGGTCTGTAGAATAGTCTTATCTGTCGCCAGTACATCCCAGCGGGTCTTCGGCTCCGGACAGGATTTATCTCTCTTTTTCATCTGCAAACTTCCCTGCCGGCCCGCCGGCCGTAAACAACACCGCAAAACGTGTCACCAACGCACCCAACAGAACATAACCCAAAATCACCTGCAAAGCCAGCAATATATGGCCGAATATTCCTCGAATCAGACTGTGAGCGTTGGCGTACATGTCGCCGAATCCGAGCGTCGTCATTGTAACAATAGAGAAATAAACCGAGCGAAGCGGAACCAGCCAGCCCGATACTAATTGTTTACTGTCCTCAAGAACGAATAGATTGCTGACGATTCCCGGATAATCTTTATTGCCAACAATATGATAGTCAATCAAACCCCAGGCAAGATAAACAACCGCAAAAATTACCGCCCACTTAAAGAAAGTCCATATGATTTGCTTGGTGGATATGCCATAGTCACTTATCTGCCAGAACTTGCGAACCAGCCACGTGATAATTTTGTTCGTCTTGAGTCTTATCTTCTTGTTTGAGAAAATGTAAACTCCATCTCGGATTGGCTCATTCTCATCATCATACCAAACCTCCCAGCTCTGACGTCTTATATTGTATTCCAAAAGCTCTTTCTGACCGACTGTTACCAATACATTGTCCAAGGCGGTACCGGTGAAGTCTGTGAATCTCTTGCCTTTTGAATAACGGTTTATTTTACAATTCCAAAATCGAGTTGAACCATCAATTACACATACCCTCATGGAACAGCCTCTCAGATCAGCATTGGTGAATTTGGCTCCCTTCAATTGTGATGGAGTAAAGCTCGCATTCTCAAGGATTGCATAAAGAAAATCGCAATTCTCGAAATTAGCAACGCCCAACTTGGCACGTATTAGAGAAGTATAACCGAAAGCCGCACCTTCGGCGTTGGCTGACCAGAATTTCGTATCATTCATATTAGCACCGGAGAAATTTCCGTTTTTCAGGTTAGCCCACTCGAAGATAGATCCTTCAAGATGAACTTCGTTATTGAGTGCTATCTGTTTTTCCGTGGGTGATTTGATTGTATATCTACCTTGGGAAAAGTCTACTTTTTCCATGTACCATCCGGAAAAATCGCCTTCGACGAGCCAAATATCTTCGTCGGGATGTGCTTTTCTCCATTCGTTCCACTCGGTCATGTCTTTTTTATCCGAGCAGTGTTTAAGCATTTCGTATTGTTCCTGGCTGAATCGGTGTGGATTTGGTTTTTCGGATTTTGAGTTTGGTTCGTTCATTTGTCTTTCCAATAGGGCCATTATAAGTGTATCTTCCGGCGGTATAAAGCGTTAAATACAAGGCTGTGAATGTGTTAAGTTAGGCAATGGTTTGTGTGCAATCAGTGTCAGCTTTTTTGCGAAAAAAGCTTGTGAAATTATGTTTTTCGGTGTAAACTATGATGTTTAATCTTGAGCGTGAAAAACGCGATATTTTGACCCTTTTTATAATTAAACACAGAGGTTTATTATGAAGGCGAATTTTAACAGAAGTGCTCTTGCCGAGGCCCTGGGTCTTCTGACGTCCGTGGTGCCGAGCCGGACGCCGAAGCCGATTCTACGCTGCGTGCAAATCACCGCCGACAAGAAGGAAGTTCGGATGTGCGCGACGGATCTGGAAGTCGGCATTAACTACCTTATCTCCGAAGTTCAGGTCGATAAGCCGGGAGAAGTTATCGTCCCTGCGGACCGATTGGCGGCGATTGTGCGCGAGAGCGTAGATGAGGTTCTCGTATTAGAGGCCTCCGAGGGCGCCTGCAAAATCACAGGCTCCGACAGCCACTATACAATCTACGGGCACGAGCCGGGCCAGTATCCGGTCGTCCCGGATTTCGATGGCGCCGGCGATATAAAGATCAGCCTGGCAAATCTCCAGTCCGGCATTGAGCAGTGTCTTTTTGCCGCGGCCAAAGAGAGCAGCCGCTATGCGATTAACGGCGTGCTTTGGGAGATTAAAGACAAGAAATTGATGCTGGTCGCCACCGACGGTAGAAGACTGGCGCGCTGCAGGGTCAGTCTGGCTGCGGCGCCGAAGGGCGAGGTGCCGGCCAACATTCTCGTGCCGGGCAAGGCGATGGGCCTGCTGGATAAAATCGGTGCCGGCGAGAAAGATGCCGTCGCTGTAAAGCTCATCGATAACCAGATCCTGATAAGCTGTGCGAACGTGGTGATAAGCTCGAACCTGGTCGAGGGCAACTTCCCGAAATACGAGGACATAATCCCGACCGATTACGACAAGAAACTTTCGCTGTCGACCGAAGCGGTGCTTAGCGCCGTTCGCAGGGCGTCACTGCTGACCAGCGAGGAATCGAGAGGGATTAAACTGTCGCTTGAAAAGGGAAAAATGGTCTTTACCGGCAGGGCACCGGAGACTGGCGATGCGGAGGTTGATATGCCCGTCGATTACAAAGGCGAGCCGATTGATATCGGCTTTAGCCCGCAATTTTTGATCGATGTTCTGAGGGTAATCAAAACGCCGGAATTTGATTTTGAATTGGGCCAGTCGGACAGGCCGGGCCTTATTAAAAGCGGGACAAATTTTCTCTATGTCCTGATGCCGATTAACTTAGGATAACTAAATGCGTTATGGATGAGGACGAACGATTATTGAATGCCACCCGGTGGCGAAGATCATGGAAATCGTACAAGGCCGCCAACCTGGGCCAGGTTGCCCAGCAGCTTATGGACAAGCGGATTTCGCCGCTCCAGGCCCGTTTCAGCGAGGTCGCCGAAGTCTGGAGCCGGTTGCTTCCGGCGGAAATGTACGGGCATTGTGAAATTACCGATATTTCCGGCGGCCAGTTGGAAGTGCAAGTGGATTCGCCGTCTTATAAATACGAGCTGCAGTTATGCAGTTCCGAGCTTCTCGAAGAGCTGCAGCGGCAATGTCCGAGAGTCAGGCTCACGAAGATCAAGCTCGTTGTTGCCTGAAATAGAACTTTTCAGCAGTAATATCAGGAGCGAGAACGCCAGGAACATCAACAGTTTATCAGTGAAGAAAGACGATATATAAGAGAGGCAGAGAATTGGTATGAAGGACCATAAATACGACGCTGGTAACATAAAAATCCTCGGGGGTCTGGAGGCGGTGCGCAAGCGGCCGGATATGTATATCGGCGACCGCGGCAGCGCAGGACTGCATCATCTGGTTTACGAGGTTTTGGATAATTCCATCGATGAGGCCCTAGCGGGCTCTTGCGATAACATTAATGTGCATATTCACCCTGACGGCAGTTGCACCGTCGAGGACAACGGCCGGGGCATCCCGGTCGAGATGCATAAAGACGCAAAAATCAGTGCTTTGGAAGTCGTGCTCACGAAGCTGCACGCCGGCGGCAAATTTGACGGCGATAGTTACAAGGTGGCCGGCGGGCTGCACGGCGTCGGTGTCAGCGTGGTTAATGCCCTGAGCGAATGGCTCGAAGCGGACGTGTATCGCGACGGCAGGCAGTATCATTTCGAGTGCGCAAGAGGCGTTGCTAAGGGCAAAGTTAAAGAAATCGGCGAGACCTCTAAACGAGGCACAAAAATAACCTTTAAGCCCGATGAGGAAATATTCGGCGATACCGAATTTGCGTACGATACGCTGCTCAAAAGAATCCGGGAACTGGCGTATCTAAATGGTGGGCTGAAGATTTCATTCAGGGACGACAGAAACGATAAGAAAGAAGTATTCGAATTCGCCGATGGGATCAAGGCATTCGTCAAACATCTTAACGAAGGCAAAGAAACGCTTCATAAAGATGTTGTCTATTTATCAAGGGAAGATTCTAAGGCGATGCTGAGTTGCGAAGTGGCGATGCAGTATAACGACGGTTACACCGAAAACGTGCTGGTCTTCGCCAACAACATCCGCAATATCGACGGCGGCACACACCTTTCGGGCTTTCGAACTGCGTTGACGCGGACGATGAATTATTACGCCAGGAGCAATAACCTGCTGAAGAACGGTCAGGGAACAACCGGCGACGATTTGCGCGAGGGCTTAACGGCAGTAGTGGCGGTAAAACTTGCCAACCCGCACTTCGAGGCCCAGACTAAGGTCAGGCTGACCAACCCGGAAGTAGGCAGCTTTGTCGAGACCACTGTCAATGAACAGTTGGGTCTCTATCTGGAAGAGCATCCACCGGAGGCAAAGCGGATTTTGAACAAGGCCATCCAGGCCGCCGCGGCAAGAGAGGCCGCCAGAAAGGCCCGGGAGCTGACCAGGCGAAAAGGAGCACTAAGCACTGCTAACCTGCCCGGCAAGCTGTGGGACTGTGCGAGCAAGGAAAAGACGTCCACCGAGGTCTTCATAGTCGAAGGTGACTCGGCCGGCGGTTCGGCAAAGGCCGGACGGGACAGAAACATCCAGGCGATCCTGCCGCTAAAGGGAAAAATCCTCAATGTGGAAAAGGCACGGCTGGAAAAGATGCTGGCACACGATGAGATTCGGACTATTATCAGCGCACTGGGGACCGGTATCGGCACCGACGAATTCGACTTGGGCAAGTGCAGATACGGTAAGGTAATATTGATGACGGACGCCGACATCGACGGCGCCCATATCCGAACGCTGCTGTTGACCTTTTTCTTCAGACAAATGCAGCAACTGTTTCTGGAAAACATGATTTATATCGCCCAACCGCCACTGTACGAAGTTAAGGTCAAAGGCAAAAAGAAATCCGAGTATGTTCTCAGCGAGAATCAGATGCGTAAGAAGATGATTAGCCGAGGACTGGAAGGTACAGAGCTTCTCATCAGGAACAGCAAGAGCAAAGAAACGAAAAACAGCAAATCCAAGTCAGATAGCAACAACAAAGGCACCGAATCCCGTGTCTCCGGTAAAGAAATGGCTAATCTTGTAAAGATTCTGGCCGAGGCCGAACGAATCATTGCCGTTTTGAACAGGCGGGGCATTAACTTCTTTGAATTTGTCAGCTCCTATTATAGCCCATCCAAAGGCGGATTGCCGGCGTTCCGACTATGCGCCGAAGGCCAGGAGGAAATATACCACGAAAGAGAAAAATACGAAAAAAGGGTGAACGAGTTAAAAGAGCGCACTGAAATTTCAAGTGAGGGACAGGAGGATGAAACAGTCATTGCCGAAGAGCTTCACGAGGTGGACCGAATCAATGAGATAAACGAACAGCTCAATGAGAAGTTAGGTCTGGATTTGAATGATTTCCTGCTTAAGCCCTCCAAAACCGTTTCCGGCGAGGCTTTGCAGACAAAGTTCCAGCTTATAAACGGCGAAGACAAATACGATATTGTCTCGCTCGGTGACATCTGTGCAGGTATCAGGCAGATAGGTGGCAAAGGAATCGAGATAAAACGCTTCAAAGGTCTCGGTGAGATGAACGCCGATCAGTTGTGGGAAACTACAATGAATCCTCAGACGCGGACCCTGCTGAGCGTCAGGCTCGACGATGCCGGCGAGGCTGACCGGCTCTTCAGCATATTGATGGGCGGCGATGTGGAAAAACGCCGGAACTTCATCCAGGACCACGCCCTCGAAGTCCAGAACCTCGACATTTAATCTCGTGTCACATATTGCGAACTAAAGGCCTATATCGAATCCAAATCAATCCGTATAGGCCCCGATATTACTCAACATTCATCACAACCAAAACCGTCTACGGCAACATAGCCTGGTCCAGGGCAAGATCATTGGTAATTAGAATAGCATCAAGCAATGTAGCGTCTTCACGCTTGGCGATTTCGAGCGTATGACCCCCAGCCAGCAGCCTCCAATTTACAACTGTGTTGTTGTGTTCGGTGCTATGGACCTCGTCCCAGGTCCATCCGCCCTCGATATCCATCTCATTACATATCACCCAGCCAGTGCCGGGCTGATCGGGATCTTCACCCGGCGTCAGATTAATAGCGCCCGGGATCCGAACCCAGAACGAGTCGGATGAGTCGGGGCCGACATCCTGAGCACGAAACAGGATCTTGTAAACACCTGCCGGAGCGGTAAAATTGTAAGTGGCGATCCACTCAGCTCCGGGTGCAGCACTAAAGTCATCACCGTCACCATCATCCGAACCAATGTGCTGTCCGCCCGACGAGGCCGGATCGTCGTAAAGTCGCCAACTGGCCCCCATGATGTCAGCGGACTCTGCTTCAAACCATATTTGCACGGGAGGCTCTCGATGCGGGTACAGCCTGATATCGTCGAAGAACATTTTACCGGAACCACCGGGCTGCGGATTGTTTCTGTCGCCGATACCGATTGAGATATTGTCCACATCGGTAAGGTTCACGCCCTGATCAGCAAATTCATTCAGATCGATAACCCACTCCGTCCAGGTGTCTATCTGCGTAGCAGCCGGATCGTCGTGATACACAACAGCAAGGTTGTCCACAATATTTCCGACAGCTATATACATCGACTCGGCACTGTTGCTGGATATGCCGATGTCCTGCGATTGCCACTGTCCCGTCACCGTACCGGTTGTCTGGACGCCCGAGAATACGGCTTCGCACGTCAATGCAGCGTCATGACTGGTAAGTGCCAGGCCGATATAGACATTCGAGCCCATGGAAATACTCGGTCTCAAGACCATCGACTGGAAGTTCAAACCGTCGCTGGAATAATAACCTCTGAAGTTACCGGAAATATCACGTTCCAATTTCACCCAGTATGGTGCTGTAATTGCCAATTGCTCGGGCGTTGTCACATTAGTCGGGCTCGAATCGCTTGAGGCGCTGCCGTCCGTATCTACCCTGATCTGGAACCTGCACCCGTTTGTCGGCGTGCCATCGTTGTTGGTGGGCGTAATATACACCGCGGCAAATTTCGAACCCGGCTTGAGCGTCTCGCGAATCATCACACCGGCCTTGGCCCAGTTATTGGTGTTCTCAACACTCTCGACTTTCGCGATTATAGAGCCGACACCTGTGAGCTGCTTAAAAGCATAATGGAATTCATCTGCCTCGTTCCATATATCCGCACCGGAGGCAGTCATAGTATAAGTACCGACAGGACCTTCGACGAAACTACCTACCGAGGCTGGATACCCTCTGAACCGTAGCGACAATTCTCCGACGCCTCTTACGGTCCAGTCCCGCTGGGAACTCAGCGTTAGGGTTGCCTCTGAATAGTTCAGGGAACCCGGTTTATTATTGTTGTAAGTGAGAGGCATCGACTGCTTACCACCGTGAACGATTGTTTCCTCGGTAAACGATTCGGTAGTTTCATCACCTACCATCGCGCCTGTGGTGTTACCGGTATAATAAGGTGGTATTTCCGGTGTACCATAGCCAAGCCCGTCTTTCCAAGCATACCATATCTGGTTCTCCACAGCGTTGTAACTTTCGAAATCGTCCACTAACAGATACTCGACAGTAGTGAAGTCCCAGATGTCGCCCTGCCATATATCCGGAATCTCGGCGTCGCTTATCTCATCTACCCGCCAGAAGTAAGTCGTGCCTATATTGAGTGACAAGGGACCATGGCTGGTCTCGGTCAGGGTCGTAACCGGAGCGGTACCATCTATCACGGCCTGCATATCGTCGCTGAAGTACACATCGTGTCCGGCTGCTTCTCTACCCGATATCCATTCGAGTGTCGGATCCAGGGTCACATTGGTCGCCCCTGAAGCCGGGGACGGCCCTCTTGCACTGACAGGTATAGAGAAGAAGCGGACCTCGCTCAGGCCGAATTGTTCAAAAATGCCCTTGACGTTACTGATTGCTGTAAGCCTGACGTATTTTGCAGCGACGCCTTCCATTTCAATAGTAGTATTATGTTCATAGTCAGGCTCTCCGAGCGCCTTTGTAAATTCATGCGTCGTTCCTAATGTCGCATAGTCGATGCCATTAACGGAGTATTCAATCTTCACCTCCTTGAAACCCAGACCGGCCATCCGCTCAAAGCTGTCGTTCGAGTTCCATACCCACATCTCGTAGAGCTTATGCACTCTGTCGAACTCAAATTCGATCCAGGTTGGTTGTTCGCCACCCTCGCCGCTCAGCCACATAGTGCCTACACTCTCATTGCCGTGCAGTAAGCCATCGTCATCAAGCCCGGAACCATTCACAGTATTTATTGCTTCTTTGCCTGGTTCATTGCTGGAAGCAGTAGCGATAACGTTCGTAACCGGATAAGCGAACAGTTCAACCGTAAAACTCCAGAGATTACCTTTGAGCATTGTATTTGCAGGTGGGGCACCGATTTCATCAACACGCCAGTAGTAAGTCTCGCCGAATACGAGTGTCTCGGCGGGATTATAGCTGTCTGTAATTACACGGCCGCGATATATGCCGGTCGTATCAGATTTATCCGCATCAGCTACAGCTTGCGCATCAGTGCCAAAATACATATCGTGCTGGGTAGCGACCTCTACCGGCACCCAGCCAAGGACCACATCTTGCGGCACATCTGTCGCCAAATCATTTGGATTCGGATCGGTGACCTTGGCGGCGGGAGCATCTACCATGACCTGTTGAATTTCCTCAGCAGTCAGCACCCGGTTGAAAAGCCGCACATCGTCAATAATCCCGGTGAAGCCCTGGCTGGAATAATCGAGCCGGCCGCCGATAGAAAGCGATAAATCATTCTGCTGGAGATCGCCTGAGGCGTTAACCCGGCCGGCTTCCTCTCCGTCTTTGTATATAATCAGGACACTGCCATCGTACGTGAAACATATATGGGCCCATTCGCCGGGAAAATTTGGAATCCGGGGAGAGGTTCTGTAGGTAGTTGAAGCATTGATATTCGCATAGAGGCGTTGAGAGGTATCATATTGCAGGGCGTATGGATATTCCCCCGATCTCTGCTTAATGAATGGCTTGGCGTAATCGGATTGATCAGCCTCGGGTTGCATCCAAAGGGCCATCGTGATGGCGTTCGTCAGGTGGAAATCTTCATGGTCGGGGATTTCGACCTCGTTGGAGCCGTCGAATCTGAGGGCTTTGCCGTACACACCCGGTACCCATTCGGGGGTACCCTCGGCGAAAAATCCGTGATGCCCGGCACCCGACGAATCGGCTACGTTGGTGCCTGCGCCTTCGTCGAACATCCACCAGCCGATAAGGCCCTCGGAAATATCAGCGTGAGCCCCGCTGGTTAGGATAATCCCCAGTATCAGCACTGAACAAAACACTTCTTTACACATAATCATTTTCCATCAAAAAGAGAGTTAACATTGAAATATCTATAATAATGCATGAGCAGACTATTAATTCTTTGCGTTTGTCAAATACAGCAACGATTTGATATCGCCATCCTTCCTTCGAAAGCCAAGTTTTTGCCGTTCGTCACGAAGCAAAAATCCACATTTCTATAGAACTATTTATACTAGATTAACCATACCTTCGTCAAGAAAAAACGCTATAACAACTATATACTGCCTGTCAGCCAATCTTTTAAAAAATCGAAGAGAAACATAGAAAAAAGGCCTATACCTAATCGATAAGTATAGGCCCCGAATGGATCAAAATTCCGACATCATTTAAGCTTAAGCAGCGTTCTTACTCTCCTGCAGATTCTCTCAACCGGTACAGCCGAATATCATCAAAGTACATCTTACCTGAACCGCCAGGCAGTGGGTTGTTCCTGTCACCTAAACCGATTGAGATATTATCCACGTCGGTTAGGATCACGCCCTGATTGCTAAAATCCTGGAGTGGAATTACCCATTCGGTCCAGGTGTCTATCTGCGTTGCCGCAGGATCATCGTGATAAACAATCGCTGGCTCGCCGGTACTGTTGCCGACGGTTATATACATCGACTCGGCGCTATTGCTTGAAATGCCGATATCCTGCGATTGCCACTGCCCCGTCACTGTGCCGGTTGTCTGGACACCGGAGAATACGGCTTCACACGTAAGGGCCACGTCATGGCTGGTCAATGCCAGGCCGATATAAACGTTCGAGCCCATAGAGATGTTCGGCTTCCAAATCATTGTTTGGAAGTTCACACCGTCTTCGGAGAAGTAACCTTTGAAGCTTCCTGTCACATCACGCTCCAATTTAATCCAGTACGGGGCAGTGACAAATCTTTGCTCATCAGTCCATACTGCAGCGTCGCTTATAGCTGCAGTTTCCGTATCAGTCCTCGCCTGGAAGCTACACCCGTTGACGGGTGTAATGAACACCCCAATAAAACTGGAGCCCGCATCCAGTGTCTCACGAATCATCACACCGGCCTTGGCCCACGGATTGGTGTTTTCGACGCTTTCTACCCTTGCTGTAATCGAACCGACGCCGGTAAGCTGCTTGAAGGCATAGTGGAATTGGTCTGCCTCGTTCCAGATATCCTCGCCGGATGCAGTCATCGTATAAGTGCCAACGGGCTCCTCAACGAAACTGCCTACCGATTCGGGATAACCTCTGAACCATAGTGACAATTCTCCGATACCCCTAACGGTCCAGTTTCGCAGGGAACTCAGCGTTAAGGTCGCTTCTGAATAATTCAGATAGCCCTGCTTATTGTTGTTGTAGGCGAGCGGCATTGATTGATTGCCTCCGTGGACAATTGTTTCTTCGGTAAACGAATCTGTGTTCTCGTCGCCGACTGCCGAGCCTGTGCCGTTGCCGGCATAATGAGGAGGCATTTCCGGCGTTCCATAACCAAGCCCATCTTTCCATGCATACCATATCTGGTTATCTTCGGCGTCGTAACTTTCAAAATCGTCCACGACCAGAGAATCAATTGTAGTAAAATCCCAGACGACACCGGGCCAGATTGCGGGAGTCTCGGCATCATTTACCTCGTCGATACGCCAGTAGTAAGTCGTGCCTACATTGAGCGAAACAGGGCCGTAGCTGCCTTCAGTCACGGTATCCGCAGGCTCGGTACCATCTATCACGGCCTGCAAATCGTCGCTGAAATAAACATCATGACCGGTCGCGTCTCTCCCTGGAGACCAGCCGAGCATTATATCAAGCTCTACATCAGTTGCCCCGGGGGCCGGAGACGGTGCTCTTGCACTGACTGGTACTGAGAAGAAACGAACCTCGCTCAGACCGAATTGTTCAAAAATACCCTTCCAATTACTGATTGCCGTAAGCCTGACATATTTCGCCGCTACACCTTCCATATTAATAGTAGTATTATGCTCATAGTCAGGCTCTCCAAGCGCTTTGGTAAATTCATGCGTCGCGCCTAATGTCACATAGTCGATGCCATCAACCGAGTATTCAATCTTAACTTCTTTGAAACCCAGACCGGCCATCCGCTCTAAGCTGTCATTCGAGTTCCATACCCACATCTCGTAGAGCTTATGCACTCTGTCGAACTCAAATTCTATCCACGTCGGTTGCTCGCCACCCTCGCTGCTCAGCCACATAGTGCCTACACTCTCGTTGCTGTGCAGTAAACCAGTGTCGTCAAGCCCGGCACTGTTCACTGTATTTATCGGTTCTTTGCCCGGTTCGCTGCTGGAAGCCCTCGCGACAATGTTCGTAATTGGATAGACGAACAGCTCGACCGTAAAGCTCCAGACATTGCCTTTAAGCACCGTACCGGCGTGCGCGATTTCGTCAACACGCCAGTAATAAGTCTTGCCGAATTCGAGCGTCTCGGCGGGGATATAACTGTCGGCAATTACACGGTCGCGATATATGTTGGTCGTATCGATTGTATCCGCTCCGGCCACGGCTTGAGCATCAGTGCCGAAATAAATGTCGTGCTGGGTAGCGGCCTCTACCGGAACCCAGCTAAGGACCACATCTCGTAGTACATCTTCCGCTCCATCGGCCGGGCTTGGATCAGTAACCACATCGGCTGGAGCATCTACCATGACTTGCTGAACCTCCTCCGGCGATAGCTCCCGGTTGAAAAGCCGCACATCGTCGATAATCCCGTTGAAGTTCTGGTCGTAATCGAGCCGGCAACCGATGGAAAGCGATAAATTATTCTGCTGGAGCTGGCCCGAGGTATTAACACGGGCAACTTCCTCTCCGTCTTTATATAGAATCAGAACGCTGCCGTTATAAGTGAAACACATATGTGCCCATTCGCCGGGAACATCCGGAATATGGGGAGCAGTATCATAACGAGTCGCAGCATAGACTGTCGCAAAGAGGCCCTGACCGGACTCATCATATTGCAGCGAGTAAGGATATTGCCCCGACTTCTGCTTAATGAATAGTTTGGCGGAACCGGCCTGCTCTGCTCCGGGCTGCATCCACAGAGCCACCGACATTGCATTGGTAAAGTGGAAATCTGCATGATCGGGTATTTCGACTTTATCGGTGCCGTCGAATTCGAGGGCTGTGCCGTACATGCCGGGCACCCATTCGGGAGTGCTGTCGACGAAAAATCCGTCATGTCCGGCCCCGGATGAATCGGCCACAGTAGTGCCTGTGCCTTCATCGAACATCCACCAGCCTATAAGACCCTCAGAAATATCAGCGTGAGCCGCGCTGGCCAGAACCACTCCCAGCAACAGCAACGAGCAAAACAATTTTTTGCACATAATAATCCTCCTTCACAAAAGAGATTTATCGTTTAAAGGCCAATAATAATTCTTGTGCTGATTATTGATTCTTCACATTCACCAAATACGACTGAGATTTGATATCGCCTCCTTCCTTCAAAAGCTTAGTTTTTGCCTTTCATCATGAAGCAAAAATCCATGTTTCTACAGTGTTATTTGTACCAGATAAACAGCCCTTTCGTCAAGAAAAAACGCCTGAACAACCTGTAGGTGTATTTAGAAGCCTGTGAATTCTCCTGGCCTGCAAAGGCGTAGAATGTTAGTATCGGGCCATGACACAACCATACGAATGTGAAGTCAGGTTCGGAATCGACGACATCGAGGACTTCGAGGCGAGGCTCCGCCACCTCGGAGCGAGGATTGCCTTACCGTACGAGTTCACCGACCACTACTACAAACCGCTGGCAGGGCACTGGGATACCGTCGAGAAGAACATCCGAATCAGACAGTGGAATCAGCCGGAAAAAGAATCCACCATTTACCTCGTCAAGCTGGAGATTATTTCGAATGATGGCCTTCAGTTCAAACGCTCGCTCTACCCTGAAGGCAAACTGCCGCTGTTTACAGGCCCCCTTAATATGTGTCGGAACTTGCTGGACGATCTCGGCTTCGAATTCTGGTTCTCGTTGAAAAAGGAAAAGGCGTGTCTCTGGGAAGTCCCCCGACACGGTTTTTTCACCGCCGTCGAATATATCAAAGGCCTTGGCTGGACCGTTGAACTCGAATTCGAAGGAAACGATCCTCAAAAAGCTGCTGCTTCTATCCAGCAAGCACTCAATGCACTAAAAATCCCGCGGCAAAAAGTAACACACAATCCCATCTCTGCCATCTATCTGCAAAATACAAAAAATGTCAGCTAAGATTTCATTTTGTTCCTTGTTTGGTTATGCTATAACACCAGCTTTTGGCCGAGGTCATAGGCTTGCTGCAGAGATTGGCTCTTACTTCTGATGGCTCCTTTTTCGCCTACGCCCGGGACGATAATTTGACCGAGAAGTTCTATTTCCAGATATGCCAGAGATTTTTGATAGAACTCGACAACACCCCTTGCCGTCTCAAGATCATCTTCCTCGAACGGCACGGCTAATACCGCTGAGAGGCCCTTAATCTTTTGCCTGTTTTCCGGGCAGTTGAAATAAACAAACCGGTCGACGAATGCTTTCATCAAGGCCGTCGGCCCATACCAGTAAACGGGTGTGCCGAATATGATAACATCGCTTTGAATTATCGGCGGATAGACAGCACGCATATCATCATCTTTGCTGCACTCTTTGCCCTTCCAGCAGGCATGGCAACCATCGCACTCACGGATGGTCAAATCACCAAGAAACAACTCATCGACAACAGCGCCGCGCGCCTTGGCTCCCTCGACTATCTTCGAGACTAGAATATGTGTATTTCCATTTCTGCGAGGGCTCCCCATAACTGCAAGTATTTGCTTCATAAACGGATATCCTTAAATCAAAGGCCGATTCTTAAAGTACACTGACGAGCTATTGTATGCACTATGGACATTGAAGAAAAGATGGAAAAAAGGAATCGACCCCGATTTGGCCATTTTCAGCAACGAAATCGTCATATTTGGTGTAACAAGGGAAGTATGATTAAAGATCGTAAAAATTTCTCTGGAAAGACTTGTTTTTCATCCTTGATTTTACATCCCGGCGAGGATTATAATCTTAGTTTTCATAATTGGAGCAATCAAACTTTAAGCTTAAAGTTTTAAGCTTAGAACTTTCATGCAAGGATGCAAAGTTTACCACATACATTAGAGTTGGAGAAACAAACATGGTGCAAAGACAAAAATTAACACGACGAGAACTCTTAAAGAGTTCGGCATTGGCGGCCGGAACGCTGGCTTTTGCAGGCACAGCCGTTCCTTTGGCCGAAGCAAGGGGCAGCGATACGATCCGCGTTGGCGTGATCGGCTGCGGCGGCAGAGGCTCCGGAGCAGCAAACGACTGCGTGAATTCCTCGAAGGGCGTGGAAATCGTCGCCCTGGCGGATACCTTTGAGGATCGCCTTGCGGGTTTGAAGAAGCAATTCAAAGTCCCGGATGACCGCTGCTTTGTAGGAATGGATGCGTACAAGAAAGTATTGGCGCTCGACGATGTGAATCTGGTAATCCTGGCGACACCGCCCGGCTTCAGACCGAAGCAATATGCTGCAGCGATCGACAGTGGCAAGCACGTCTTCATGGAAAAACCAGTGGCCGTCTGCCCGGCGGGAATCAAGATGGTCATCGAGGCATCCGAGAAAGCCACGGAAAAAGGCCTGGGTGTTGTTGCGGGTACGCAGAGGCGGCACGAGGCGAAATATGTCGAGACCATGAAACGAATCCACGAAGGAGCAATAGGTGAAATCGTCTCGGCACAATGCTACTGGAACATGGGCGAGCTATGGGTCAGTCAGCGCCGACCCAATCAGGGCGACGTCGAATGGCAGATTCGTAACTGGCTGTACTTCACATGGCTTTCGGGCGACCACATATGCGAGCAGCATGTACACAATATCGACGTGGTCAACTGGGCGTTTAATGAGCTGCCTGAGCGGGTTCACGGCCTTGGCGGCAGACAATATCGCACCGGCCCCGAGCACGGCAACATCTTCGACCATTTCGGCGTCGAATTCTTCTATCCCGGCGACGTGCGGACAATCAGCATGTGCCGGCAAATCAAAGGAACCACCAGCAATGTTAGCGAACGCGTGGTCGGCACCAAAGGCAGCAGCGATTGCTGCGGTATCATTAAGGGCGAGAATCCATGGCGTTATGAGGGACCGAATCCCAATCCGTACGTTGAGGAGCATAAAGACCTGATCAAGAGCATTCGAAGCGGCAATCCGCTCAATGAGGGTCAGCGAATCGCTGAGAGCACGCTTTGCGCCATTATGGGTCGAGAGTCGGCCTATTCACGGCAGCAGTTCAATAGATCGTGGTTTATGAACAGATGCACGCTTGATTTGCTGCCGCCCGACGACCTGAAGCTGAGTGATTCGAAACCCGTGCCGCCGTTTGCGGTTCCCGGTAAGTATGAACTACCCGGCATGGTACAGGAAGGACGGAGAAGAAGGCGCGGATAGCCGGCGGATAACCAAATGGTAAAACGGTTCAAAGAGAATGAACAAAGGAGATTTTTAATATGACAGCGTCAGATAAAGATAAAAGTAAACCGAAAAAGATTGCGGCCACGGCCGCCAGCGCCGCGGCGCTGGCAGGTGCGGTTTCACAGGTGGCCCATGCACAGGGTACGGGTAAGATCAAAATCGGGCTGCTCGGTTGCGGCGGACGCGGCAACGGCGCCCTGCGGCAATGTTTGAATGCCGATCCCGGTATTGAAGTAATAGCGTTGGCCGATTTGTTCGAGAACAAAGTTAGAAGTACACGGAACAGAATTGCCAGAGATGAAAAATACAAAGATCGTGTTAAAATCGATGACGACCATCTGTTTTGGGGTTTCGATTGCCACGAGAAACTGGCTCAGTGCGAAGCGGACCTGCTGCTGATGGCTACGGCACCGGCTTTTCGCGGGCGTCAGATGATGGCTGCAATCAAAGCCAGCAAGCATATCTTCACCGAGAAACCCGTAGCGACCGATGTCGCCGGTTGCAGGGAAGTTATGGCAGCCTCGAAACTCGCCAAGGAAAAAGGCCTCGCCATCGTATGCGGTACGCAGCGACGGCACGAGTTAGCACGTGTGGAATTAATGAAGCGTATCCACGATGGCGCCATCGGCGAATTAGTGGGCGGCCAGTGCTACTGGTATGGCGGGGGTATCTGGTACCGCGGCTATAAGGAAGGCCTCAGCGAGCTGGAGTGGCAGTGTGAGAACTGGTACCACTTCACATGGCTCTCAGGCGACCAAATCTGCGAGCAGCACATCCACAACATCGACATAATGAACTGGTGTTTCAACGGCCCGCCGGCGAAGTTCACAGCCGTGGGCGGCCGGGGATGGCGAAGCTATAACGACTCACAGATAAATTCGGCGAAGGAAGTCTGCCGCAAATATAATGACGGCAGTGAGGAAGGCTGGGAGAAATATAACGGTGACATCCTGGATCATGTCTTTGCTGAATTCGAATACGCCAACGGCGCACGCTGCCTGAGCTTCAGCGGACATAGTCCCGGTACTCAACGCTATGATGAGAAGATAGTCGGCACCAAGGGCACCAGTAACTGCAATAACAGAATCGACGGTCAGAATGCCTGGCAATATGAGGGCCCGAACGTCAACGGAATGGACCAGGAGCACATCGATCTGATAAAGAGCATACGTAGCGGCAACGTTCTCAACGAGGGTCAGCGAATCGCTGAGAGCACGCTGACAGCTATCGGAGCAAGGATCGCTGCCTATACCGGCAGGACTTTCAACTGGAGCTGGCTGCTGAATGCTTCCAAGCAGGATATCGTGCCGAAGCAGGAAGACATGAAATCAGGCCCCGGAATATTCCACGACATCGCAACCGGCTGCGACCCGCTCGTATAAAGGGGAAGCTGAGTTTGCACCAACAGTTTGAGAACCATCCCCATCCCGATAACTACAATCGGGATGAGGCTGCCACACAATAGATTTGATAGAATATGGGTGGCAGCCTCAAAGCCGCAGGCTTTGGGGATGGTTGATAACGTATATCGAAAAATCTACGTGCTAAGCTTTTCCCTTTCTTCTTTCGGCCTGCGCTTCCAGCGACGATGCACCCACCAGTACTGGCTCGGATCTTCCCGCACGAATTCTTCAATTGCCCTGGTATATTCCGCTGTCACCCATTTCAACGGATCGTCCTTGTCAGCCCATTCCTCGGGGAAAATAATTCGATTGATCCCGATTTCGAAGTAAAAGCGATTATCAACCCTCCTGCTGTAACCGACCACTATCGGCATGTTTTTGGTTATAGCAAGCAGGCCTACGCTCTTATAAGTGCTGGCTTTGCGGCCGAAGAAATCGACGAATATCCCTTTTTTGCCGGCATCCTGGTCGACAACAAAGCAAAGCGTAGCACCGGCTGAAGTGAGCTGTTCCATGAGCGCCGCCGCACCTTTTTTGTCGATTATTCTTTGCCCGGCAGCTCTGCGGACTCCATAAAGATATCTGCTGATGTATTTGTTATCAAGCGGGCGGGCGATGCTGTAAACCTCGAAGCCAAACATTCCTAAAAGATAGCCGATGATTTCGAAATTACTATAATGAGCGCCGACCATCAGCAGACCTTGCCCTTCCATCATCAGCCATTTGGCCTGCTCAACATTTTTATAACGTGAGTAATCGCGCCAGTTATATTTTTTTACCAATCGGGGCGTAAACAAGATATCTATTGTTAGCATCACAAGATGCTCGAAGCTTCGCCGGCCCGTCTGCCATATCCATTGCTCGCTCTTGTCCGGGTAGCTCGCACGAAGATTATCCAAAGCACGTTTTCGACCACGATGATAGTGCTTCCACAACAACCGGCCGAGAAAACAAGCTGTGTTAAGATTGGTCTCGACATCAAACAGATAAAGAAAAACAACAAGAACACGCAGCAGAAAATAGGCAAGCCAATCTTTGATGGGATTGTGTTTTTTCTTTTTCTTCTTACGTTGGGGCAAATCAGCCATAGGCGGTGATTTTAGACTCAAAACGGCTATTGTCAAGTCTTAAGGAAAATCCTCTGTCTTGAATGAAAGAATAACCAGTGCCCCCGGCCAACCTAAATTGTTGGTAGAAGACACTGGTTATATATTGTCACTGGAACTGAGTTAACTTGTATATGACGGATTAAAACCTATAGCCTAAACCGAAAAAGTACTTTACATCAGTTTTATGGGCGCCGATCGCCGGTGTTGCGTCGTAGTTGAGGATTGCTTTTGCAGTCGCAAAAAACGTCTCGGTAAAATCGGCACGTACTCCGGCGGTCGTTGTAAGATAATAATCGGAGAATTTATCAATAGCCGGGTAATACGTCATATCATGTACGAACTTTATATTCTTGCGGAGCATCTTGTCAAAATTGTAACCAAGCTGCAGTGTAATTTCACTATTACTGTCAGTCTGATTATCGAATTTCTCATAAAGTGATGCCAAACCGAATTCCGATGAAAAGTTCATATCCTCCGACTCGATCCACTGATAGCCGGCACCGACACCGATTATCGTACGCCGGTCCAGCTCAGCAATCGCGTCCTTTTCGTACCGTCCATCAACATAGCCGTACATCTTCTTACTGAAGAAGTAGTCGTACTTGCCTTTTGCCCGCCACCAATCTTCAATAGTCACCGTTTCCCCGGTGTCCGGGTCTTCCTGTTCACCCTTCGCATAATCTGTACTGATTGTCGTGCGATCATTTTGAGTTCGCTTGGAAAAATTGGCGTTTGCGCTAATCATCTCGGTCTTCGTATTGCCGTGCGTAGAAGTAATCCCGACGGAAATATCCCCCGTCCATTTCGGTATGGGCTTTACAGGCGGATTGATTGAGACAATATCAGCCACCGCGAATTCCTGGGCTTCTGTTGTCTCACTGCCTTCGATAGCAAACCTGCCGGCCTCGGCGCTGGAGACTTTTTGCTTAAAACCCGTCTCGTCTTTAAGGTTCACTTCAATCGGTTCATCACTGCTCAAAGTCTGGATGTCGGATAAAGCAACCGTCACTGTTCCGGCAACGTCCGCCTTGATGGTCAGTTTGCCATCTACAAGATGCTGAATCTTGCCGGAAATACGGTCTCCATTCTTCAGGTGAATCTCATCTCCGTAGCTTATCTGGACAAATAGCGTCAGACATGCCAACACAATTAATATTCGATAATACATAACAAACTCCTTTCATTTCAATCCATTAGAAAAACGACAACGCCAAATTCGACGTTTAACATCACAATCGCACTATACCGCCTTCAGGATTCAAGCACTGCTTTTCATGTGAACATCACGCTGTGGGTAAGGTATCGTTATGCCGTTTTTGTCAAGGGCGAGCTTAATTCCTTCAGTTATATTAAACCGCACATCCCAGTAGTCGGAAGCATTGACCCAGGGACGTACAACAAAGTTAACGCTGCTGTCGGCAAGCTCCGAGACGGCTATAGTATACGCCGGTTCTTTGAGGATTCGTTCATCGCCTAAAATAACTTTTTCGATCACCTGATGAGCCTTTTTCAGATCATCATCATAAGAAACGCCTATCACCAGATCGATACGTCTGGTTCCGTTAACGGTGAAATTCATAATATTGCCGCCCGTTACCTGGCTGTTCGGAATAATGACCCGCACATTATCCGGCGAGTTAAGTATCGTATTGAAAATCCGAATCTCTTTCACGGTGCCCATCTTGCCGGCCACTTCTACAAATTCACCAACCTTGAAGGGCTTGAAAATAATAAGCAAGATACCAGCAGCAAAATTTGACAGAGAACCCTGGAGCGCAAAACCAACAGCCAGACCGGCAGCACCAACAACAACGGTAAACTCAGTCATTGGTATGCCGAGCTTTTTCAAAGAAGCAATAACAACAAACGCCAGCAATGCGATATGGCATAAACTTCTGACAAAATTCGTCAGGGTTGGTTCTACTTTTGCTTTGGTCATAGCCTTGGCTACCAGGTTAGAAACGACCTTGGCCAGCCACCGGCCTACAACAAAGATAACAACGGCAGCGACAACCTGTAGCCAGTACGTCGCCAGGAACTCATAAATTTTGTTTAAAATTACTTCCATATCAAAAGCCATAATAATCCCTTTCAAAAATACTCAGCTCGTATTTAATAGAAGTAAAAATAGTCCTTCGCTATTTGTCCTCTTTCTTTCCGCCAAGCAGGCCACCTATACCTTTGATAAGGTCTTTGGGCTGGTCTTTTATAATGCCCTTCAATTCCTCGGGTACTTTGTCTCCGAGCTCATCACCGAGTTGCTTATCAATTTGTTTGTCGATTTCCTCAGAGAGCCTTTCCTGCCCGGCCTTTAATGCTGCCTGCTTGATGCTCTCGGTAAGTCCGTGAGTATCGAACACCAGCCGGGGCTCGGTAATCGGGCCCACTATCTTGATTGTTGTCTTAAGGTCTTTGAGGATTTTGAAAGCTTCGGAGGTCGTCTGCCCGCCAAGACCAAGAATGCCATCGCCCTGGGAGCTGGCCTGCATATTCTGTACTTCGACATCAATGCTAAGGTCGATTGATTCGCTCGTGACAAGGCCGCTGAACTTTCCCGAAGCAAGACCGGATGTAAAGTTCAGACCTGCACCGCTGCTAAGATTCGATTGTAATTTGCTCAAATCCAGCTTGGTGAAATTCCCCGTCACCTTCGGCACTTTTTCTCCTGTGCTGTAATCGAAGGTCATGTTTATCTCAAGCGGCGTATCGTTTGATTTTACCTTCAAATTGATAGGCAAAGCAGTAGCGGACGGGGCATCATTGATATTTTCCATTGTGATATTACTGCTGCCGAACACGGGTGATTTTATCCCGACCTTCTCCAGCAGCACATTCTTAGCCAGGAAGCGAGCTGAGGACGGGATATCAGCACGGGCAATGAGATAGTCGAGATATTTAATCGGTTTCTGCTCGACGGGTGCTTCGGCCTCTTTGTCATTAGGATCGGGCAGCCACTTTCGAGCCTTCTGCAGCCACTGCCTAACCGCTTTTGCATTTTCGAGGTACTTATCGATCTTGCTGATATCCTCCATCGTCACCTTGTATTCACACGGATCGAAGACTTCCGGCTCCTCGGCTTTTGCTTCGATTACCTCGCCGGGTTTTTGACGTTTCTGATCGAACTGGACATCCGACAATTTCACCTCGTCTAAGACGACTTTACCCAGCATCAGGCCATAGACACTTGCATCTGCGGATATGTTCTCCACGGCAATTTGGTTATTTGCGGGATTAGCGGCATCCGTTACCTGAATGCCCGAAACAGATGCTTCACCGCTCAGGATTGAAAGCTTGACTGTTTCGAGGTTGACTTCGGCGCCGTTTACCTGTGTGAGTCTGGCCGCGGCGAATTCTTTTATTTTGGTGTCCTTCAGAAAGTGTGTCACTACTCCGAAGATAACCAGCAGAATCACGGCAAAAGCGATGCCCGCCTTGCGGATGATTTTGGTTTTGGCGGTGAAGAGTGCCTTTACGTCTTTTGCACTTTTGCCGATTAGAATTCGGTCGAGGATTCGCACCCATTTATTCGAATACCACTTCTTGAATTTCTCGGATTTTTCTTCCGCTTTCAATATCATGCGGCGAAATCCGACGACCGTCTTGGCCATAAGCAGTCCGACTATAGCTCCAACGACCGGGCCGACGATTAAGCCGCCCACAACGGCATACTTACTGAAGTCCGTAATGCCGATAATGGGTATCGCCGCTAAAAGCTTCAGCAGACCCGAAAGATTATCCTGGACAGCCATTCCAATGTGATAGAGCACAGGTGCGGCTGCCAAACACAAAGCCTTGCCTAAAGCTGCCGACAGGAGAAACATCCCGAGATGAACATTAAGCAGGAACACTAATGCTATCAAAACGGCATGCAGCCCTGAAAAGCCCGGTATCGTGCCGAACGTAAAGCCCAGCATTATAGAGATAAAGATAATTACCGGCGAAACGCCGCCTCGCAGGATCTTGAGAAGTTTTTTGATTGGGGTTGGAATGGGCAGGAACATGTTATCACCTTTCCTTTCTATATGTATTCAGAATTCCTTTTCATAGGCTAACAACTAATAATTAGACCTGCTCAGATGCAAATGTCCAGAAAAAATTCAGAGTTATTTTCGCAGAAAAATCATTCGAGATTCATCGATAAGACAAATGTCATATCATTTGCCCTTCGCAGTCTGGTGGATGTGAACATCCCGCTGGGGGAAGGGAATCGACACGCCTTCGGCATCAAATCGCTCTTTGACAGTGCGGGTCACATCCCAGTAAACTGTCCAGTAATCGGGGGTTTTGGACCAGGGCCGGCAGATAAAATTGACCGAGGAATCGCCCAACTCGTGCAGTTTCACGACCGGCTCAGGATCTTTTAGGACCAGTTCATGATTCGAGACAATATCTTCAAGTATTTTTGCAGCCTTGGCAATATCATCGCTGTAACTGATTCCAAATTTCATATCGACCCGACGGGTATCGCTGCCCGTTACGTTGGTAATGACTCCTCCCCAGATTTCTCCGTTCGGCACTATTACAATCTGATTGTCAAAAGTTTTAATCGTAGTGGAAACCAGGTTCATGGAATCCACTTTTCCCTTCATCCCCGCCGCTTCAATAACCTGCCCGACATCATAGGGACGATACATCAGTATCATCAGCCCTGAGGCAAAATTGCTGAGCGTCCCCTGCAGGGCAAAGCCGAGAATAAATCCCGCCACACCGAGGGTGGCGATAAATGGAGTAATTTCAATTTCCAGCATTGAAAGCGCTACAACGATACCGAAAATCATAACAGTCTTGCGAACCACATTGACAAAGAAATCTTTCAGCAAATCAGAAAATCTCTTCGACTTTGAGACTGCTTTCAATGTCAAACTTCCAAGAATACGTGCAAGAATATAAAATGCCAACAAAGTCAGCAGGAAGAAGATGATGTTCTTTAGCCATTTCATACCGCCTTCGCTGGACTTGAGCCAGCCGGTAATCATGATACGAAAAGCACTGATGTCTTTGATGGATTCCATATCGACTCCAATCCCGGAGACCGCTGTAACGTACTTCTCATATTCTTCGACGTCCCCTCCTTTGGCCTTCAAGGCTTTTAGAACAACATTAAAACGATCGATGAGCGCAGATTGTTCTTCTCGGAGCTTGGTAATGTTTACCAGCAGATGCTCTTTGACCTTGGATTGTAATTCAACTTCCGCTTCACCGATTTTCTTGACCTTCTCGGTCAACTCCATATCGGCCTGGGCTATTTCCTCGACGGCATCTTCGACCTTTTTTTGTGCCTCGACGACTTCTTCGGTTTTTTTCTGTAAATCCTGTTCCAGTCTGCTGCGTTCTTCTTCTTGTTTGGCCTCTAACTCAGCTTGAGTCTTGGTAGTTATCTCTTCAATTTCCGATTTCGTTTGATCAATGGTCTCGACTTTTTCCTGTATCTCTTTTTCAGCTTCAACCGCGACTTTCTGCTGCGACTGCGTTGCACTTTCTGCCGACGGAGCGGCATTTTCGCTTGTTTGCTCCCGCGTTTTTTCTATCTCTTTGATTTTCTTCTCGATTTCCGTTTCTTTCTTGTCAATCTCCCTGGATTTTTGCCGCATCTGAATTTCTGCGGCACTGATTTCGCTGACCTTGCTCTTGAGTAGTTGCAACCACGCTTCGGTCTCCACGATTAACTCGCTCTTTGTCAACGGTTTCAGGAGCAGTTCCAGGTCGCCCACAGGGATTTGGGGATTTGATATCGTTGTTGCGGTATACTTCTGTTCCGCCTCCTTGCTAAAAGAGCCGGACGCCAAAAAGCAGACAATGAAAAACATACAAACAATAGAGAAATGTTTTTTCCGTGTTAGCATGGTTACTCACCAACCTTTCTTTTACAGACTGAAAGTCAATTTACAAAAAATCCCTATTTTAGATTCTGGTTTATTCCTTCTCGTTAGTGCTGATTTGTACGATTGCTGTGTAGAATATCATCTTTTGCTTGACAACGCAATGATTTATTATCCGCTCGGCAGAGATTTAGCTTGTTGAGCATTTGACTTGTCTAACCGTTCAGATACAATAGCCCCAACCAGAAGAGGACTGCAAACCGCTCGTGCTGTTGCATATTGAAAGGTGAAAGCTTATGAAACGACGTTCATTTCTCAAACTTGCCGGTTGTGCCTGGACTTCAGGTTTGGTTGGCAGCAATCTGTCTCTGGCCGGACAGCGCGACATGCGAACATCAAGCGACAAAACATTTCTGGATACAGACTCGCTCCGGCATCGAAACCAGAACCGCTCGACAGTCGTCTGCCGGAACGGAGTCGTCTGTTCCAGCCAGCCCCTGGCCAGCATGGCGGGTGTTGATATTCTCAAGGCCGGCGGCAACGCTATCGATGCCGCCATCTGTGCCAACGCCATGCTGTGTCTGGTCGAGCCGATGAGCTGCGGGCCCGGCGGCGATTTGTTCGCCATCGTCTGGAACGAAAAGCAGCGTAAACTCCTCGGACTCAATGCGAGCGGCCGATCGCCGTACGACTGGGACATCGACAAAGCACTGGCGCTGGAATTGAAAGAGATTCCCATCCGCGGGCCGCTGTCCTGGAGCGTGCCCGGATGCGTCAGCGGATGGGGTGCTTTGCAGGAAAGACTGGGCCGGCTCAATCTGGCGAAGGTTCTGGAAGCACCCATTTATTACGCCCGCGAGGGATTCGGTGTTACACCTGTCATCGCCCGCTCCTGGACCCTCGGCTCGGAGGCCAATCCCGCCGCGCTCAAGACTTTTATGCCGGACGGCAAGCCTTTGCGGTTCGGCGACATTTTCAAGAATGAGGATATGGCGAAGTTCTTCGAAATAATCGCCCGCGATGGCGCTGAGGCGTTCTACAAAGGAGAAATTGCCGAAAGGATTGTTAAGTTCTCCAAAGCCAACGGCGGCCGGTTTTCCATGCGCGATTTTCGTGAGCATACCGCCGACTGGGTCGAGCCGGTCAGCACGAATTATCGCGGTTACGACGTCTGGGAGCTGCCGCCGAACGGCCAGGGAATCGCCGCCCTGCAGATACTGAATCTGCTGGAGCACTTTGATATCGGCTCGATGCAGCCCAACTCGGCCGAGCATCTGCACCTTTTCATCGAAGCAAAGAAACTGGCGTTCGAGGACCGTGCGGTGTACTACGCCGACATGGATTTTGCGGATGTCCCGCTCAAAGCGCTTATCTCCAAAGAATACGCCGCCCAGCGTGTTAAACTAATCGATCCAAAACGTGCCGCCCAGCAGGTCAGACCCGGCAGGCTCAAAGGCTCTTCCGATACAATCTATCTGACGGCCGCGGACAAAGACGGCAATATGGTCTCACTCATTCAGAGCACCTATTACGGATGGGGTTCGGCTTTTGTGCCGGACGGCCTGGGATTCTGCCTGCAGAACCGCGGCCAGTTGTTCTCGCTCAATCCGGCTGATCTCAATAAGCTGGAGCCTCACAAGCGGCCGTTCCACACAATCATCCCGGCATTTGTAACTAAAGACGCCGAGCCGGTCTTCTCGTTCGGAGTCATGGGCGGCGATTTTCAGCCGCAGGGACACGCTCAGGTTCTGATGAACATCATAGACTTCGGATTCTCACCGCAGCAGGCCGGCGAGCAGCCGCGGATCCAGCATTCAGAAAGTTCTACGCCGACAGGGCGAAAGATGGTTGGTGCCGGCTCGGTAAGTTTCGAACGGCACATTCCGGAAGAAACAAAGCTAAGGCTTTCCTATATGGGGCATAAAATCACGCCCGGGGCAGGCGCGTTTGGGGGCTACCAGGGAATATGGAGAAAATCGAATCCCCGGCGATACTTCGGCGCATCCGACCCCCGTAAAGACGGCTGCGCAACCGGGTACTAAGGAAGCAGCGATTATTGGCTCCGGCTTGCCTAACCTTTGGTTCGGGCTGACATTTGCGATAATCCGGCACTAACCTGCATTTGTTCGGCCAGCTCGTCGATTCGCTTCGCCAGAAGCAATCGCTGTCTCATCGAACTGGCGCACGAGATCAAAATGACGCCCAGACAGGCCGCGAACAACTTAGCAGTCCAAATAAATGAATCCGTCCAGGCGAACCGGTGAAAAAGCTGACTGCCCAGCGGGACTATCACCAACATGCCGCCGAAAACATATTCCAGAAACCACACAATCGTTCGATCCTTCAACATCTTCACCTCCCTAAATACAATTGCGTCTGATTATGTTTACAGTTTACGCATACGCATTTTCATATATGGCAAGAACGTCGTCCCTCGTCAGCTTAACCGGCGTGATGTCGAACAGGCTGCCCATCGCGTAGAAAGAATTCTCGGTGAAAGTCTTCAGGTCATCCCACTGAATACCAAAGTCGGAGAGTTTTTCCGATTCGAGGCCGACGCTCTTGATGAGCTTTTTCAGTCCAGCAATAAATGCCATAGCACTTTCCTTTTCCGGCAAGCCCTCGATGTCTTCACCCATTGCCTGCGCCAGATCGCCAAAGCGTGACGGATTTTTTTCTGCCAGGTAGCTGAAGTAAGAAACCGAAAGCATCGTCAGGCCTGCACCGTGAGCAACATCCGGATAATATGCACTGACGGCATGTTCCATCGAATGCTGAGAAATACAACAGGACAGCGATTCACAGATTCCCGCCTCGGTGTTTGCCCAGGCAAGTTTGGTTCTTGCCTCGATGTTCGTTCCATCCTTGACAGCAACCGGCAGGTACTTCGTAATCAGACCGACTGCCTCCAATGCCAGGTGATCGCTCGTAGGCTGGCTGACCGTCGCCAGGTATGTCTCAACCGAGTGAAAAAATGCATCCATTCCGGTATATGCAGTAGTTCTTTCGGGCACACTCAGCATCAGTTCAGGATCTACGATTGACAAGCACGGAAATGTGCAATTTGCCCCCCAGCCAATCTTCTCGTTTGTCTCGCTTTGTGTAATCACCGTCCAGGGATCCGCTTCGGTCCCCGTACCGGCGGTAGTGGTGATAGCAACAATCGGTAGCGCTCCTTCAGTGGGATTTTTTCCGCCGCCACTCCCTCTGGCGATATAGTCCCAGTATCGACCCGGATTGACAGCCATTACAGCAATGCTTTTTGCCGAGTCGATCGTGCTGCCTCCACCGAGGCCAATAACGAAATCGCAGCCGTTTTCTTTGGCGACAGATGCGCCTTCTTCGACATGCTCTGAAACGGGATTGGGCTGAATCTTATCATACACAACCGTTTCGACGCCGTTGCTCTTGAGATATTTAGTCACTCTATCGAGATAGCCGTGTTTTTTCATGGCACCGGAAGCCCCGATTACAACAAGGGCCTTTTTGCCGGGAAGGTACGGCGTGGTCTCAAGCTCGCTTAGCCTGCCGCAGCCGAAGATAACTCTGGCAGGCATGTAGTATGAAAAATCCAGATTCATTTGAGGCTCCTGTTTTGAAGTTAAACAATCCCTGCTATAGTTTGGCGACTGAATCCGGACTTCCCCTCGGATGTTCGGCATCAACTTTATGGAATCCTAACCGGACCCTGAGGCGGCTGAGCATGACGTAGAGTGAGGGAACCACAATCAATGTCAACATAGTGGCGAAGCCCAAACCGAAAATGACGACTACAGCCATATTGCGCCACCACTGCGTGGATTCGCTCCGTGTCGCCCAAGTGAACGTATGAATGTCGAAGGAGATTCCGACGGCCATTGGAATCAGGCCGGTAATTGTGGTCATCGCTGTGAGCATCACAGGCCGCAGGCGCGTTACGCCGGCCTCCGCGGCAGCGGAGATAAGGTCCAGCCCTTGCTGCTGCAACTGGCGAGTGTAGGCGAGCAATACTATCGCATTGTTCACGACCACACCGGCCAGGCTTATAACGCCTATACCCGTCATGATGATCCCGAAGGGCAAATCGCAGATGAGCAGGCCCATCAGTGCGCCGATCAGTGAAAGCGCAACCGTTGTCATGATAATAAACGGTATCATAAGAGAATTGAACTGGATGACCAGAACCATAGTGACCAGCAGAATAGCTATAGCAAACGCTTTGGAGAGAAACGCCTGGGCTTTATCCTGCTCTTCCTTTTCGCCGGCATACTTTAACTCGTAGCCGGGCGGCAATTCGAGTTTCTCCAGACGCTTTTGAACATCAGACAGAACCTCGGTGCCGAGACGGCCCTCAGCATCGGCAGTGAGCGTGACCACGCGTTTTTGATCGACGCGATTTATCGTACCGAATCCGCCCTGGTATTCGAATTTTCCCAGCGAGCTGAGCATTATCGCCTCGCCGGCGGCATTGGGAACCTGCAGCCGGTACATATCGTCGATATTGACCCGCTCGTTCAACGGCAGACGTACGGTAATGTCATACTCGTCGTTGAACTGACGGTAGGTCCCGACCTTGGTCCCGAAGATGGCCATTTTTAAAAAGTTACCCACAGTGGCGGTGTTGACTCCGAGAAGCATAGCGACGCGGCGATCAACTATAAAAGCCAGCTCCGGACGCGTTGCTTCCAGGTCGCTGCGCAGGTTGACAATGTTGGGCACATTGGAGATCATGCGTCTGCCCTGCTCGCTGAGCCGTTCAAGCGTTTTGAAGTCTTCACCGATGATGCGGACCGTGACGGCCGCTCCCGTCGGAGGGCCTTCCTCTTCTTTCTCTACCCGGATTTCCACCCCCGAAATATCAGCTAAAGCCTTGCGTACTTCAGCGATGATTTCCATAGAAGGCCTCTCGCGTTCGACGAAGTCGTAAAAGACAAGCGTAATGTTGGCCAGATGCGGGCCTCCGGTGCTTGCCACAAGGTTCAGAGTACCGCCCCCGGCAGAGCCGACATTCGTGATGATGTGCTTTAGCCACGGCTTATAGGGCCGGATACGATCCTCAATCATACGGGCTATCCGGTCGGTCTCATGAATATTCGTGCCCTGTGGTGCGCGTACGTCGATTATAGCTCGCTCCGGGTCGCCTTCCGGAAAGAATTCCACGCCCTTGCCGATTTTGCCGTACAAGGTCGCCATACCGACCAGCAGGCAAAAAGCCAAAAACAAAACAAGGCCCGGATTGTTCAATCCGGCATGCAGAAGCCGACTGTAACCCCGAATGATCCAATGGTCGGTCTGTCGCCGCATTGGTGAACGACTGGCCCAGACAGAGCAGATTGTCGGATTGAACACAAGACCTACAAACAGCGAGGCAAGCAAGCCAAGGGTCAGGGTAATAGGCAGGTACTTCATGAAATCACCCATAACTCCCGGCCAGAACATCATCGGAAGAAACGCACAGACCGTGGTAAACGTCGAAGTCGCGACCGGCCAGGCGACCTGCCTGGCACCGAGTACAGCAGCCTCGGCTCGACTATAACCAAGTTGAAGATGCCGGAAAATGTTCTCCACAATAACAATGGCGTTATCAACCAGCATCCCCAGCACCAAAACCAGACTGAAAAGTACAATCATGTTCAAAGTATAACCCAGCATCTGGACGAGGAAGAACGTAATCAGCATGCTCAGCGGTATTATCAAAGCGACAATCGAACTCGGGCGCCACCCGAGGAACAGCAGCAATACTGCCGTCACCAGAACAAGTGCCGAGAAGATATTGTTTTCCAGGTCGGCGACCATGTTACGGACGTACTTCGACATGTCGAAAGTAATATCAAAGTCCAACATGCCCCGGGCCTGCTCCTGCGCTTTATCAATCACCACTTTGATATAATCGGAAACTTGTACAGCATTGGCTCCGGCACGTTTTGTTACGCTCAGCGTGATATTCGGAACACCATCGAGGCGTGAGTAACTGCTCCGGTCCTTGAACATATAATTCACTTTGGCCACATCGGACAAATATATAGGTTTGCCGTCCCGCACGGTCAGCAGCAAATGGTCCACCTCCTCCGGCGTGACGAACTCGGCGGGAATACGAACGTTGAATTTCGTCCCCCCCGTCTCCAGACCGCCCGCCGAAATATTCACGTTTTCCGAAGGAATCAGGGCGAGAATTTCCGGGATCGTCAGGTTGAATGAGGCCACACGGTCGGGATCGAATTCCAACCGAATCTCCGGCTCTAAATCACCCGTTATCTCCACCTTCAGCACACCGGGCACAGATTCGAGCACATCCTGCACATCGTCGGCGACTTCCTTGAGCTGCACGGGTGAGACTTCGCCCGCAAGGCTAATAAGCATTATAGGCAGCTCGGCGAAGTTAATTTCGGTAATTACCGGCTCCTCGGCATCAAACGGCAATTCCGCCTTGGCTAGATCAACACGGTCGCGAACGCGCTGCAGGGCCGCTTCGCTGGGTACGTCCGGCGCAAATTCCACGCTGATTAAAGACATGCCCTCGGCGCTGCCGGATGTTATTTCCTCGACACCTCGCATACCATTGAGTTCCTTCTCTATCTTCATCGTTACGGAGGTCTCCATGTCCTCCGGAGAGACACCTTCGTAGATTGTCGTAACAAGGATGTAGGGTATGGGGATGTCGGGGGCCGCCTCGCGAGGAAGCGTCATGTAGCTATAGCCGCCCATCAGAACAATAAGAAGACCAAGTACGGCGACAGTTGTACGATTTTTTATGGCAATGTCGGTGAGAATCATAGCGGCTATTTCTTCTCCGGTATGATATTAACCTTCTGTCCCGGAGCAACAAAGCGATGGCCGGCAATGATTAGTTTATCGCCCGGCTCCAGGCCGCTTATTACTTGTACCTGATCGCCTTTGAAAATACCGAGTTCGACCTCGCGGCGTTTGGCCTGCGATGAATTCACCACGTAGACGGCCTTGCTGTCCTCCATCGGAATCACGGCCAGCAGCGGAATCAGAACGGCGTCTTTGAGGATTCGACGAGTCAGACAGACTTTCACTATCTGTCCGCTCCGCAGCAGTCGCCGCTCGTTATTCAGGGTTATCTCCATGCGTGTGGATCGTGTCCTTGGGTCAGCCAGCTCGCTAATGAACGTAATTGTTCCGGCCAGCGACTCTTTCGTATTCGCAATGATTTCTGCCTTACTTCCGATGGAGAAAAAAGCAACGTCACGTTCGGGGATTTCGACGACCACTTTTACCGTATCGGTATCGACGACCTGGGCCACGGGATTGCCGGGATCGACATATTCGCCCTCTTCGACGAGCAGGTCGTTCAGCACTCCGCTTGTAGGTGCGAAGATACTGGTACGTTCCAGGCGGGCGCGGATTCCTTCGAGACGGGCCTTGCTTATAGCAAGCTGGGAAGTGGCATTATCCAGGTCACGTTGAGTCGCAGCGTTTTCTTTGGTTAGGTTCGTCATCCGGTCAAACTCTATCTGGTCTCGCTCGACCTGGGCCTTGGCGCTCTCGAATTCTGGCCGGATGAGATCCGTGTTTAACTTTATTAGCAGGTCTCCGACTTTTACCCTGCTGCCCTCTTCCAGAGGAATACGCTCGATGCGACCGCTGACCTCGGAAGCAATCGTAACTATCCGGTTCGGCTCAACCACCGCCGGCAGGTCGAATGTGTCGGCAAGCTGCGGTTCCGCCGTCACGGTCATAACCGTAACGTTAACCGGCGGCGCTTCGGTAGCAGGAGCTTGACGTTTTTTCGCCGGCATTTTCATGATAACGGTCAATATTGCTATCGCAACAAGAATGATGACCGTCTTGATTATATTCCGACGCAGCCAGTTGTTATTTTTTTTGCTTTTTTTTGTCGATTTGTCGCCCATAGGCCCTACCTTATATATAAAATAAAATGGCAATCAACAATTTGAGCCATCGTAGAAAGTTTAATTTTAACATAATGACCGGCAAAAATCAAGTTCAAGGATTAAATAATGTTTGAGGCTATTGCTTTATCTTACCTGCTATTCGGAACACATAAACAGGCGGCCTTATGCTCACACACAAGGCCGCCAAAACATAAGGACTATCTTTCTGCGATCCGGCTATCTAACTATGCGGTACCATCGATGCAAATGACTACCAATCGCGCACAACGATTCCATCTTTACCCACTAAATATTGCTCCGAATTCATTATCTTCAGATTGTAAACCTTTCCAACACAAGGCAATGCTCTTTTGACAATACGTTTGACGAGAACCGGGCCCTCTAAAGAAACCAGTTTCGAGCCGCTCGTCAATTCCTGCACCGGGGCCCATTGCCCGGAATCGAGCAGGAAGAAATGTGTGTCGGCAACGCTGATCAGATTTCCGGTCTCCAGCAAAACATCATGGCATTGCCATGGTCCCTCGGACTCATCATGCTCGGTTACATCAAAAATTTCACGTGAGCACACCTTTTCACTTATAGATGCCAATGTACGGAAATTGAGTGGTTTCTGAACTATTTGTCCAGGGACAACCTTCGAGATCTGAACTAATGCCCCATCGACCCAAACGAGGGTCTCGGCGGGGAAGCACTGACGAGGATTCGGCTTGTCAGGTCCTGGATCGACGGCGCCTGCGCCATCGTGTACCAGCAATGAATCCAATCTATCGGCCGGCTCACTTGCTCCAACTATCGGCGGGGAGCCTACTCTTATGTCTCCACCATCCCAGAAGGTGTAAATGTTATCATCGTTGATGCCGCAGGCCGGAGTTTTCATCTGGCCGACGTGGATGTCCAGGAACAGTACGTTTTGTGCATCTTGCTGG
>Ga0180438_10000139_pt1 | contig 152143 bp, 194 predicted proteins | sample SS_ome_12_FD_132455 | JGI IMG/M metagenome (GOLD analysis project Ga0180438, IMG submission 132455) | Hypersaline lake sediment archaeal communities from the Salton Sea, California, USA - SS_3_D_2 metaG | ecosystem: Environmental > Aquatic > Non-marine Saline and Alkaline > Hypersaline >... | reverse complement strand
GAATGGAGTTGCGGGAGATTTATGCCGTATGATTCTAGGTTACTTGTGAACAAAGTTGGTTTAGAAGTGGATAAATTTTTAGGAGGCAGAAAATGAATTTTGAAGTTGGGCAGGAGGTTGTTGTTAAAAAAGCTCTTCGTTTGGATAAAACAATATCAGGAATGCGTTATTATCATGGAGGGGATCTGACAGATATCTCGTTGGGAACAAAAGGAGTTGTTGATAGAATATGTTACGCAGATAGTATTTATGTAAAATTTGAAAATGGGGATGGGGTTTTATTTTCATCCGAATGAAATAGGGATGGCAGAGGAGCAAGAAAGGATTGAAAAGGAACAGCAGGAGAGGCTTGATTCTTGTTTGGAAAGTGCCCTATTGAAGAATGAACCTGTCGTTGATGAAGGAGATAGTCCAAAAGTACAACCACGGAGAGGGTTACTTAGAAGAATATTGAAAAAGATTTTTGGTAAAAACAGAGAACAAGAAGGCAATCTTTTTGAGCCTAAATTCAATGCAAGAGAAGAATTTGCTATATGGGTAAGACAAGAGTTTCCTGAGTTATGGAATGGTAGATTGCTGCTGAGATATGGGGCCGTTAACAAAAGAAAGAAAGAAGTTTATGAGGCTGCCAAAAAAGCTTGCGAACACGGAGTTAAAACAACAAACAATTGTGTAAATTCTCGGTTTTATCATACGCTGCATCAATTATCTCAGAGTTTTTATAAGAGTTCTAAATTTGGAAATGATGTTAAGAGATTAGTTGAATGGATTGAAAATGTCGCTCCTAATTTAAATAATGGGGAGTTGCATTACGGAACAGGGTTGGTTGTAAAAAGACGAAAATGAAAAACGATAGATTAGATGAGTTATTAAGCGAAGAGGAGCCCGGAGAGTTAATTAGTGGCAACAAGAAATTTGAGCCAAAATTTAACGTAAGAGAAGAATTTGCATTGTGGGTTCGTGAACAGTTTCCTGAGTTGAGAAAATATGCAAGGGGAAGAGGGAATGTATACAAAGAATTAGAAGAACGCAGGGAAGAGGTTTATGAAGCTGCTTTGGGTGCTGTTAATCATGGAGTAGTTTCTACAGAGACTTGTGCTTCTTCACGTTTAAGCTCAGGATGGACCAAGTTTGAAAAAGGATTTAAGCAAACTGCAAGTCCTAAAAAAAGAGCAAAAAGCTTGATGGCATTTGTTGAGGCAGTAGAAGACTTATCAATTAGTCTTGGAGGGGATGAACATTTCACGGAGGCAGGAAGATTTTTGAACGGAGGCTCTTATTTTGGAAATTTCAATGCTTTTGTTTATAGAATTGGAGATGAACATGGAAAAGATGCCAAATATTTGATGTTTGGGCATGCACAAGAATTTGATGAGGAAAATAATGGAGAAACTAAACCTGTACTAATTGGAGAAATTACTCAATTAACCAAGTGGGAGCTCGAACGTCTGCAAAAAATTGTTTCAAAGTTTAAAGGCCCTGAGGTTGCGTTTATACAACATGTTGATAAAGCTATTCCTGAAGGAGGATATTCAAGCAGGCCATATGGGTCTGGTTATGCCAGAAGAAGTAGCCCTGGCATATTTGGAACACTGTTTGGATGGGGGCCAGAAGATGACTAGTGCAGAGAAAATAAAGTTCGAAAGTGGATTTGATCCCAGAAGAAATTTTGCCAGATGGATTCGTGGGCAGTTTCCGGAATTAAAGGGAAAATCTGTGGCAGGTGTAAACTATCCTGAACTAGAAGAAAGATTAGATGAAGCTCATGAAGCAGCTATGCTTGTTTTGGGATTAACTATGGAGCGCTCTGGCTCTCCAATTGTTGACTACTACTCTGAAGATCTAAAGAGGCTTGAGAGAGCTTATGAAAAAAAAGATTTTAGAGAATATGCTGGCAACTTAAATGCTTTTGTAGATGCAATTGAGGTAGAATAAAATGAATTTAACACAAATTTTAACAGATGCTGCAGCAGGTTTTGTGACAGGGGTTGGTTTGGGAGCTGCTGGAGTTTATAATAAATATTCAGAAGGGTTGGATGAAATAGAAGCAGTGTTTTCTGAGGAAGAGATAACAAAAGACTCTAAATTAACAAGAGAAAATAGAGAGAAACTAAGAGAATTAGAAAGAAGACAGAAAAATATTTTTCCTTCTTTCGTAGGATTTTGTTATTCTGCGGTTTCAAGTTTGATTTTGGGCGGGCATCCATTTGAAAGAACATTGGTATCAGTGCCTGCAATTTATGTTGGTTCTTGGTTAGGCAGGGGATTGAGAAGATTGGGCAGAAGAAGCAAAATGAAAGATTTAAGAGTATTAAGAGAGTTAAAAGAAAATCCAGAGGAGCTGCCTGATTCTATATCTAAAGATACAAGACAAACTATAGAACAAGCTCTTGGAAAATTTGAAAAGCTTGTTCTTGGAGGAAAATGTCCTATTATGATTGCAATGAATATTTCAGATGATTCTCCTGTGAAAAAAATTTATGACACTATTGTTCAGGAAAATAGGGTTTATACTCCTGCTTTGATGAACTGGAGTATGGATGCATTTATGAGGACATATGAAAGAGCACGCTGGCAAAGAACTTTGACAGATTATTTTGAAAATCAAGGGCCCTCATGTGCTATTATAGGGCCTCCTGAAAATTTAAACGCAAGGTTATTTGAGCTGAATGGGAAGAATTTTGCCGTATATTCTGTGAAGTTTGGGAGTTTAAGAAAGATAGATGATGAAACCAAGGGGGTTTCTGTGATTGATGTTCCTAAACCTAAAATTGAGATGTTGAGAATTCGGAAATGGGATGGGAATTATCGCAATATGGCTGAGGATGTTAGGAGAGAAGCAAAAGGCCATCATTATACTATAATGGTCCTGAAATCTATACCAAAAATGCCGGGTTTTTTGAGAACAATGGCTGTAACCCAAACATTTGCATCTGGATATGGTGCCTGGCAGAGAAGACAGGATGAAGGTGGAAGATGAGTGACGAAGGAGAAGATAGGCTTGTAAGATATGCAAGAGACCTTACACAGAGAGTAGAAGAATTGAGAGAAAAAGTGAGATTACATGTGGAATGGGGCAAAGATTCAGTTCTTTCTCGTCATAGAGAATCGGAAGGTAAACAGATTAAATACTATTTTCGTCGCTTTAGACAAGGAGTAAGGGATTTGCAGTTATTTTATGAGTTTTTTCCAGAAATTAAGCAAAGAGTTTGTACGAACGATTATTTTGAGCAAATAGAACTTGAAATTAAAGGATGGGCAACAATAAAGGATTCATGTATATGTCCTTTAAACTTGTAATTTCAAAAAAGCAAATAAATTTAAAAATATTAACTCTTTCTTGAGGTATGGTAGTTGTTGTTTTGAGCGGGTTGCCGGGTTGTGGGAGCAGCAGTATTGGAAAGGCGCTTGCTAGCGAGCTTGGAGTTGAGTTCTTTTCTGCTGGCAAGAAATACAAGAGCTTTGGAAAAGGGGAGAACGAGACGGAAAAAGCAATTGATTTTCTGGGGTCTGAAGAGGGGACAAGCTTGCCTGCTAATAAAAGCATTGATGATATGCAGATTGAGCTGGCTAGGAAAGGAGATATTGTTATTGATGCAAAGGCAGGAATTCATTTTTTGAGGGATATTGCTGACTTGAAGGTGTGGTTGAGAGCTAATTTTGATGTTAGGGTGAAAAGAGTTGCTATGAGAGAAAGATGGAGTTTTGATGAAGCAGTTAGGAAGTTGAAAGAGAAGGAAAAACTAGAGAAAGAGTTATTTATGAAAGTATATGATATTGATTACTTATTGCAGGAGAGGGACGCTGATTTGATTTTGGATGTTTCTAGTGTGGATGTGGAGGATGTTGTCGGAAGAATTTTGGAGAAATTAGGGAGATGAGATATGAACACGCGCCTGATTTGAAGGAAAGGATGAGAAAAATTGTTGATGTTCTTGGGATGGGACATGTAGATGTTGATAGAGTTGAATGTATCAGGAGTTTTGGTTCAAGTACAAAGCGAACAATTGCGCGATGCCATGCTCTTGGGAAGTTATTGCAGAAAGCTATGAAGACAAAGGCATTTTATGCTATTGAATTTCTTGAATGTTTTGACAAGATGAGCAAGAAAGAACAGGATAAAGTTATTATACATGAATTGATGCATATACCAAAGACGTTTGGGGGAGGATTCAGACATCATGATTATGTTAAAGATAGAAATATTAATGCTTTGTATAAAAAATTTGAAAAGTTGGTTGGTGGGGGAGGAGATGATAGTGAGAGTAAAAGCTGGTTCTGGTAGGAATGTCGACGTGGATGTTGACAGAGTTGGATTTTTTGGAAAAATCTTTGGTTTAATGTTTAGGAGCAAGAAAACAAGAAGTTTGTTGCTTGAGTTTGGGAGAGAAGAAAGATGGAAGATACATTCTTGCTTTGTTTTCTTTGATTTTCTTGCTGTTTGGCTTGATTCCGACGACAAAATTGTTGGAATAAGAAAGATGAGACCATTTGAGTTTTGTGTTGGACCTGAAAAAAAGTTTCGAAAATTGGTTGAAATACCATTTAATGAAAGGAACAAGGAAATAATTAATTTACTCGTCGGTAAAAGAAAGGTTTAAATAGGAGTTTGATTAAAGATAGTTAACAATTTGTTTAAAGCAATTGTTTCATAATTGAAAAGGAGGTTAAAAAAGATGGGAAAAATTCTTGTAAAAGGCGCTGTTAAGAGAAAGCCAGGACACCTTTACTATGTTGACGGAAAGGGAAACGTATGTGAGGCTAAAATGGCAAGAGGCGGCCGAAAGAAGAAAGCCAAGAAAAAGGCTGCTAAGAAGAAAAAGAGAAGATAAATTCTCTTGACTTTTGATTTTTTTATTTTTTAAGTTGTTTTTTGTTTGATTTTAGAAAGGTTTTAATAGTGTTGGATGAGGGGTGTTTATATGTATGAACTTAGTCCAGAAGACATAAAGATTATAAGGAGAAGAGCGGAGCATCTTTGTTTTTATTATAATGTTGGACAGGATGGAAAGGATTTGGTTCAGAATGTGATGGCAGAAGCGGTTAGGGCAGCCAGAAAATATGATCCAAATAAAGGCGCTGTGTTTTCTACATATTTTAATAAGCGAATTAATGGGATTTTTATTGAAAGAATTAGAAGAATAAAAGGCAGGAGATTTGCTTATCCTGAGTTTTTTTCTAGAGGCAATTTTAATAATTTTGAAGATGTGAGAAATCCTACGGAACGTTCTATTGAGGATGTTGATGCCGATGACTTTTTGGAAAACGCTTCTAGAGACTTTAGTGAAAGAGATAGGAAGATAGTTAGCTTACTTGTTGGGGGAGCTAAACAAAAGGAAATTGCAAAAGAAATTGGAGTTTCTAGAGGCATGGTAAGCCAGCTAGTTAGCAAGATAAGGAAGAGATTGTGGGAATATTATGCTCCTGAAAGATATGCTGCTTAGTTTTATCTTGATTTTAGAAGTTCTGAAACGTATTTCATGGCTATGAATCCTGCCATGAATCCGTTTGTCCATCCAAGGTTATGTTCTTGGAATGTTCCATTAAGGTCGTTTAGGTCTAGGCCTCCTTGTGTTCCTACCGAAATGTTTGTTAGTCCTCTTCTTTCATCCCATTGGAGTCTTATATCCAAAGGGGTGCCTCGTTCTTCAAGTAGTTTTTCTAGTTTTGTTTTATATTTTTCTACTGTCTCTCTCCTTCCTTCTTCATAAAATCTAGGTACAAGAGCTTCATAATCTTCTGGGAGGGGAATGTTTGGAATTATTCCTCTTCTTTCAACGATGCTAAATGTTGGATATGTTATATAATCCATCAAGTTGATTGTTGCGTGATGTTTATAAAGATAATTTTTGTTTAAAGTATATGATAGTTGGAGTTGAATGTACGGCGCATACGTTTGGTGTTGGCGTTGTTGATAAAGGGAAGATTTTTGCTAATGTAAGAGATATGTATAAGACAGAGAAAGGAGGCATTATCCCTATGGAAAGCGCTAAGCATCATAAAGAAATTGCAGAAAGAGTTTGGAATGAGGCTTTAGGACAGGCGGGAGTTGATGAGGAAGATGTTGATGCTATTGCTGTTTCAAATGCTCCCGGGCTTGCTCCTTGTTTGTACGCTGGAGTTAATTTTGTCAAGAAGAAAGCAGAGGATTTGAAATTGCCTGTTATTCCTGTGAATCATTGTATTGCCCATCTTGAGATAGGAAGAAGTGTTGGGGCAAAAGATCCTGTTTTGTTATACACAAGCGGGGCAAATACGCAGATAATTGCTTATGCTTCTGGGAAATACAGGATTTTTGGTGAGACTTTGGATTTAGGAGTTGGTAATTTTATCGATAAGATAGGAAGGTATGTAGGAATGGGCTTCCCTGCTGGCCCTGAGCTGGAGAAAGCGGCAAAAGATGGAGAGTATATTGAACTGCCTTATTCTATCAAAGGAATGGATGTTTCTTTTTCAGGAATGCAGACAAAGATACAGCAGTTGTTTGATAAAGGAGAAAAGATAGAGGATCTGGCTTTTTCGCTGCAGGAAACTGCGTTTGCTATGTTGGTTGAGGCTGCTGAGAGAGCTATGGCACATACAGGGAAGAAGGAGCTTGTTTTAGGCGGAGGAGTTGGCTGCAATTCTCGGCTGCAAGAGATGTGCAGGATTATGTGCGAGGAAAGAGGTGCTGAATTCTTTTGTCCTGCGCGTGATTTGTTGGCCGATAACGCCGCGATGATTGCGTTCACGGGTGAGATTATGTTTAAGAAAGGTATTAAGAAGAAAGCGGAGAAAGTTGAAGTCAAGCCGAGAGAAAGGACCGATGATGTAGAAGTGAGTTGGAGATAAGTTTTTAAGGCAAGGTTTTGATTTATTTTTATGGCAGTTGAATTGTCCAGGAGACAAAAAAGATGCTTGAGAACATATGGATGGAGAATACTTAGTCCAAGGGAAACTAAAGATGATAGAGGCAAACTCTTTCTTGAAAGTTCTTCATCAACAAGGAAAAAAAGTTTGAGTTTTAGAAGAAATGCTGAAGCTGCAAGATACAAGGAGACACCATATAGATCAAGAGTTGTAGCAAAAGCAGTTGGGATAAGATATATTTTTGCGGTGAGCGCTAGAGAACCTTTCAGTCAAGAATCTCATGTTTGGACAGCATCTGGAAAAAACTTAGGAGATTTGGTTAGATTTCTAAATAGAGTAATAAATCCTGTTTTGTTTGGGATAAGTCTTCCTGATAATCATAAGGAAGGTGTTGGATATGCTGTTGTAGATGTTCGTAGGTTTGATCCTGGTGTTCATCAATAAAGTTTTACTTAATTGTTAAAAGGATTATACTCACTATTCCAAAAGCAAACCCAAGGGCCGTTTTTATGTTAAGTGTTTCTTTAAAAATTAAAATTCCTCCAACTGCTCCAATCATTAAGGCTCCAACACCATAGATAGGGATTGCAATAGAAGCTGAAGCTCCGTATCTAAATGTATAAAAGAAAGAAACTGTTCCTAATCCCAACAATATTCCCATTATTGCTGATAAGCCATATCCTTTAATAGAATATGCCAAACTACTATTAGAATAATAGTATAAAACAAAAGGAATCGCAACAATTATTTGAAAAATTCCTATTATTAAAAGTGCTAAAAAATAATTTATTTGGTTTTCTATTGCTTTGAAAAATAAATTATAAATTCCCCAAAAAAGGATCGTGAAAAATAAAAAGAGTATCCATAACATTTTAAAATTTATAACTAATAGTTCCGCCCTTCCAAGTAACATTTTCAATTTCTGGGATCTGGCCAAATTGATTATTTATAAATAAATTAATACTAAATCCTTTTTTAGTACAATCCAGACTTAAACCTGGGGTAATCTGGGAAAAGCCAGTAAGACCATAATAATTACTTACGTGGGCTGTGCTAATACTTGGTGAGATTGATACGTTTAAATCTTTATTTCTATAGAGTGTAAATGATTTTGAAGCTTTTACGTAGCATCTTGTTCCGTTTTCTATTTGTCCATGTGGAAGTAATTGAGTTAATCCAAAGTCCAAATCAATGCCATTAGAGTAATGAATTCCTCCTTCTATAGCGTTGTCATAATTCCCAAAAGTTCCAGAAGGATATGTAAAATGTGTATATCCTATTCTTACGGAGGTTCTATCATTTATTGGTGAAGAATATGTAATACCAAAATCTCTTTCGTTGAATTTTTTCTCATCATCAGAATAATTTTGCCATATGAATGCAGACCATTTGCCATTTAAATTCACGTTAACTAGATCTTGTCTAGCTCGTCCTCTTACTAAGCCTCCATGTCTTACAACATAATCGGATACTACGGAAGATTCAACATATGGTTTAGCAGCAAGATTTTTATCTATAAAACAACCTGATAATAAGCTGGCTATTCCTGCTATTACTGCAATAACTAAGCCTGATTTTCTTCGTTTTCTTATTATCATTTTTGTAATGGAAGGATAATAATTTATAACTATACCTCCCCCCTGGGTGCGTTAAAATAGTAAATCTTATAAACAGCCGAAATTCTGGGAAATTATGAAAGAAGCACTTAGAAGGATAGGATTGACAGAAGGAGAAATTAAGGTTTTCTTAGCTCTGTTGGAATTAGGGAGTACAACCAGCGGGAAGATAACAAAGAAATGCGGGATTTCTGGGTCTAAGGTATATGAGGTTTTGGATAGGTTGATCAAGAAGGGATTAGCTAGTTTTATTATTAAAAATGGGGTTAGATATTTTGAATCAGCAAACCCTGGGAAAATTTTGGATTATTTGGATGAAAAGGAAAAACAGATTAAGGAAGAAAAGAAGTCTATACAGAAAATAATTCCTGATTTAATTTTAAGGCAAAAGGCGGCTAAAGAAGCTGTAGCAAAGATATTTACGGGTTTTGAAGGCTTGAAAACAGCCAATGAAGATATCATTAAGACGTTAAGGAAAGGGCAGGAATGGTTAAGTATGGGTTTGACTGAACAGCCAGAAGCATGGGAAATTTATTTTACAAAGAGGCAGAAAATAAGGGCTGAAAAAGGAATAATACTAAAACATCTCTTAAATGAAAAATATAAATCTCTTTATGAAAGGAGAAAACGCTTGCCCCATACTGAGTTTAGGTTTTTGTCTAAGGAATTTGAGATGCCCACAAGCATAGAGATTTATGATAATAAAGTTGCGATTATGATTCTTTCAAATGAGAACCCTATTGCCATAATGATTGAAAGTGAGCCCGTATCAAGAAGTTTTAGGAAATATTTTTATGCTTTATGGAAGACAGCCAAGAGGTGAGAACTTTCTCAGAAAGTTTTATATATATCAAATTGTTTTGATGAAATATGGAAGAGGTAACACCAAAAGCTATGAGATGTATAATTGGATCTTGTCCACAAATCCATCAAACAGAAGAAAGTTATTTTGTTGTTGGAGAAAAAGTTGATCCGGCTGAAGTAGGACTGTCCGGGAAAGTTGGAGAAAGTGAAGTGTTAATCAAGGTTCCTAAAAAATTGATTGATGACAAAGAATAATCAGTTATCTTTTAAGACAGAAGATTTATAAAGCGTGATTTTTAGAATATGATATCTCGTATTAACCAATGAGGTTTTTGATACGGAGGTTAAAATGGACGCATATGTTATCGTCGAAAAAGCAAAGAAAAGCGGAAAAGTTGACAAAGGAACAAACGAAGTAACAAAAGCTATAGAGAGGGGTGCCGCTAAACTGGTTGTTTATGCTGCTGACGTTGAACCAAAAGAGATTGTTCAACACATCCCTGCGTTGTGCAAGGAAAAAGGGATTCCATGTGTTGAAGTGGATTCTAAGCAAAAATTAGGTATAGCTGTCGGGATTGGAGTAAATACTTCTTCTGTTGCCATAATCGATGCTGGAGATGCCGCTAAGGACATAATTCAGCTTAAGAAATAGGAGAGAAAATGGCAAAAGAACAAAGGATCAAGGATAAAACTCAGGATAGTAAGGAGACAGTCAAAGGCAAGGCTAGTTCTGAGGAGGCTGTTAACGCTATTGTTGAGCAGTTAGTGGGGAGGACAGGAGCTAGAGGAGAAGTTACACAGGTTAAATGCAAGATTTTAAGTGGCAGAAATGAGGGAAGGTTAATGAGAAGGAATGTTAAGGGTTCTGTCAAGGTGGGCGATTTATTGACGCTTAGAGAAACAGAGATTGAGGCAAGAAGAATTAATGTAAGCAGAAGGAGGACTGTATAATTTTAAAAAATGGTTAAATGTTTTTTTTGCGGGCAGGAAGAAAATGCACACAAGGGAGTACATCTATTGAAAAACGATGGTTCAATAAACTATTTTTGTTCTAGCAAATGCAGAAAAAATGCTTTGAAGTTGAGGAGGGATAAGAGAAAAGTGAGATGGTCTGAGTTCTTTCATATTTCAAGAGAGAGAGCAAAAAAGAGCCATGATATAAAAGTGGCTGAAGAGAAAGCAGAGAAAATTGAGGAAAAAGAAAGGAAAAAAGAGAGCAAAAAAGCTAAGAAGATCACGGAAAAGCCGATGAAAAAGGATGCAAAGAAGAGTACAAAGAAAGGCGTTAAAAAGGAAAAAGAACAAAAAAAGAGTGAGTAAATTTTTTTCAAAATTTGGCAAAATTTTGTCAATTTTTGGTTTTATCGTCGATAAAACGGTAGAAAGGTTTAAAAACTAGGTTTGGTTTTTCATGGTGTAAAGAGATTCTATTTATCATAATGGCTGACAAAAAAACAAAAAAAGACGGTTACACCGCTGAAAAGATTACCGTACTTACAGGTTTGGAAGGAGTCAGAAGAAGACCTGCTATGTACATAGGCAGTACTGGCAAGCAAGGTCTGCATCATCTAGTATATGAAGTAGTTGATAATGCTGTGGATGAGGCAATGGCTGGTTTTTGTGATGTTATTGATGTTAGTTTGAATGCTGATGGCTCTGTTACGGTGAAAGATAATGGAAGAGGTATTCCTGTTGAGCCGCATCCAGTTTATAAGAAGCCTGCCGTAGAAATTGTTGTTACGAGATTACATGCGGGGGGCAAATTTGACAAAGGAAGTTATGCTGTCTCTGGAGGTCTTCATGGAGTTGGTATCAGTGTTGTTAGTGCGTTGTCTAAACACATGAAAGTCAAGGTAAAAAGAGGCGGAAAGATCTATCAGCAGGAATATGAAATAGGAAAACCGCTGCACAAACTAAAAGTTGCCGGGAAATGCGATGCTTCTGATACAGGGACAGAAGTTAGTTTTACTCCTGATAAGAATGTTTTTTCTGTTTTGAAGTTTGATTTTTCTGTTTTGGAGACAAGATTTAGGGAAATTGCTTTTTTGAATAAAGGAGTGAAGATAAAATTATTTGATGCTGTATCCAAAAAGAAAGAAACTTATCATTATGAGGGAGGATTGGTGGAGTTTGTTAAATGGGTTAATAAGTCAAGAGATACATTACATAAACCTATTTATTACACAAAGGAGGATACGGGTGTTGAAGTTGAGTGCTCTTTGCAGTATAACTCAAGTTATAAGGAAAATGTTTTGGGTTTTGTCAATACTATCAATACTGTTGAGGGAGGAACACATATCGCTGGATTTAGGACTGCTTTGACAAGAGCGATTAACGATTATGCTAAAAAAAATAAGATGCTTAAGACAGGAAATTTGACAGGAGACGATGTTAGGGAGGGATTGACAGCTATTATTTCTGTTAAAGTCCCTGAACCTCAATTTGAGGGGCAGACAAAGACAAAATTAGGGAATAGCGAGGTTAAGGGAATTGTCGATAGCATTAGCATGACTTCTTTGGTTGAGTTTTTTGAAGAAAATCCTGCTATTGCGAGAAGAATAGTGAATAAGTCTCTTGATGCTCAGAAAGCAAGGAGTGCTGCAAAGAAAGCTAAAGAACTGATCAGAAGAAAGAACGCTTTTAGTGTAGGGGGATTGCCAGGAAAGCTGGCTGATTGTTCAAGGAAAAAGTCAGAAGAGACAGAGGTTTATTTGGTTGAGGGAGATTCTGCTGGTGGTTCGGCTAAACAGGCAAGGAACAAAGAGTTTCAGGCCATATTACCTTTGAAAGGAAAAATTTTGAACGTGGAGAAGGCAGCTCCTGTCAAGGTGTTTTCAAATGAGCAGGTTTCTAACTTAGTTACTGCTATAGGAACAGGGGTTGGGGAACAATTTAATATCGATAAGCTGAGATATTCTAAAGTTATCATAATGACTGATGCTGATGTTGACGGTGCGCACATTAGAACTTTAATCTTAACTTTCTTGTTTAGATATATGCCTGACTTGATTAAGAACGGGAATGTGTATATTGCGGTTTCACCTCTTTATAGAGTAAGAAAGAGAGGAGACCATTATGTTTATTCTGATAATGAATTGAAAGATTTGATTAAGAAACTCGGAGAGAATGTTGAGGTTTTAAGGTTTAAGGGTCTTGGAGAAATGAATCCTGAACAGTTGTGGGAAACAACAATGGATCCAAAGAAGAGATTGCTGAAGAAAGTTACTATTGAAGATGCTGTTGCGGCTGATGAGGTGTTTAGTCGACTGATGGGAGACGATGTTGAAGCAAGAAGAACTTTCATTTCAGAAAGATCACAGGAGGCGCAAATAGACGTTTAAGATGACAGATAAAGTGGAAGTTAGAGCTGGAGGAGAAGAAACATATAGTGATGATGATTTGACCAGAGCAGGTTTTGTTCCTACTGGGAGGCCATTCCCTGGCAGGCCAAATGCTAAGGAATATACGTCGGGCGACGAAGATAATATCTTTTGTGTAGAAAGACAGGAAGATGGAAGATTGAAAATTATTTCCTATTTTCGTGTATGCAGGAGGGGCAGAAGATGAAATTTAAAATATCAGAACAGGTGGCTGAAAAATATCCTGAAGTGAATATTGGAGTTGTCATAGTGAAAGATGCCGATAATAGTCTATATAACGAAGAAATTCAGGAGTTGTTGAGGAAAACAGAAGAGGAAATGAGAAAGAAAATAGATATAGAAAAGATTTTAGAGGTTCCTTCTGTAGCTAAATGGAGGGAGGTGTATAAATCATTCGGAGCAAAACCAAGTGATACTAGAAATTCTGCTGAAGCAATTTTGAGAAGAGTTTTGAAGGGAGGAAATTTGCCTAAAATTAATTGTCTTGTTGACTTGTATAATTATATTTCTCTTAAATATACCCTGACTGTTGGTGGAGAAGATATTGATAAGATAGAGGGAGATTTAGTTTTGGATTTTGCTAATGGTGATGAGGAGTTTATTGCTATTGGTTCTGATGAAAATAAACCTCCTATGGATGGAGAAGTAGTTTATAAGGATGATAAAGGAGTTGCTTGCAGATGTTGGAATTGGAAAGAAGGAGATAGAACGAAGTTGACCGACAAAACAAAAAATGCTGTTCTGGTTATTGAAAATCTTATTCCTGGAGAAGAATCCAAATTTAAGGAAGCTCTTGATGAGTTGAAGCAATTAGTTGAAAAATATTGCAATGCCAAATGTGAAGGTGTTGTATTGAACAAGGATAATTTGGAGGTTGAGTTGTAAGATGACAGAATTAAAAAGTGATATTGTTTTTTGGAAAAAAGCTTTGGAAGAGTTACCAAATTCATATAAAACTTGGTTTGAAGAAGAAGAAAAATATCTCAGAGAAAATGTGGATAGTAAAACAAAATTGTTAGATGTTGCTTGTGGCGATGGTAAGGGATTAAAAATGGTCCATGATATAATTAGCGAAGGAATTGGAGTGGATTTTGATGAAGATGCAGTGAAAGCTTCTAATGAAAGTTTTAAAGACTCTTCTAATATAAAAATTATTTGGGGAGATGCTGCAAATCTTCCTTTTGAAGAAAATTCTTTTGATGCGGTTATCTGTATTGGTTCTTTTTGTAATTCAGGAGATAACAAATTAAAATGGTTGGAAGAAATGAAAAGAGTTTCTAAAGAAAATGGAAAAATTATTTTGAGTGTTTATTCAGAAGATGCTTTTGATGAAAGAATTAAATTTTATAAAAAATTGAAACTCCCAATTGAAAAGATTGAGGGAACTAAAGTTTTCTTGGATGATGAAAAGATCAAGGATAATATTTCAGAACAATTTTCAAAAGATGAACTTGAAGATTTATTTGATAAATCTAAATTAAAACTAACAGAAATAATTAAATGGGGGATAGGATATATCTGTAAACTAAATAAATAAAATGGCACCAAAAGAAGTTGACGAGACAAAAGCAGACGAGGAAGCTGAAGAGAAAGAGCAGAAGAGAAGAGAGAAGGGACAGATAGAGAAAGGCGTAGAGGGAGCAGAGATAGTTGAAGAGATGGAGAAGTCGTATATCGATTATGCGATGAGTGTTATTGTTCAGAGGGCCCTTCCTAGTGCAGAGGATGGTTTGAAGCCGGTGCACAGGAGAATTTTATACGCTATGCATAAAATTGGACTTGATCCAAGCAAGCCGACTAAAAAGTCAGCTGCTGTTGTTGGGGAAGTTATAGGAAAATATCACCCCCACGGAGATTTGGCTGTTTATGATGCTTTGGTAAGACTTGCTCAGGAATTTTCTTTGAGGTATCCTCTTGTTCATGGCCAAGGAAACTTTGGCAGTATGGATGGTGACGCTGCTGCTGCTTCAAGATATACTGAAGCGAAGCTGGCTAAAATTTCTCAGGAGATGCTTGGAGACATAGAAAAAGATACTGTCAGCATGATCCCTAATTATGATAATTCTGTAAAAGAGCCTGAAACACTGCCCGCAAAACTTCCTAATCTGCTTTTGAACGGCACAACAGGGATTGCTGTAGGTATGGCCACTAACATTCCTCCTCACAACCTGACTGAGTTATGTGATGCTATCAGCTTGTATATCGACAAGCCAAAAGTTGAGATTGATGACTTGATGGAAGTTGTTACGGGTCCTGATTTTCCAACAGGAGGTTTTGCTATGGGTCCTGGAATAAAAGATATGTACAGGACAGGAAAAGGGAGAGTTGTTATGAGAGGAAAGACGGCTAGCGAAGAAAAGAAAGGAAAGACTTTCATTGTTATTACAGAAGTTCCTTATATGGTTAATAAAGCTGAATTAGTTAGGGAGATTGCTAAGCTGGCTACAGAAAAGAAGCTGCCTGATGTTTCCGATTTGAGGGACGAGTCATCCAAGAAAGGTGTTAGGATAGTTGTTGAGCTGAAGAAAGGCACCGATCCCAAGTATACTTTGAATAAACTGTATAAATTGACTAGACTGCAAAGTAATTTTGATGCCAATATTCTTGCTTTAGTCGGCAAAAAACCAAGAGTTTTGAATTTGAAGGACGTTGTTGAAGAATATGTTAAATATAGGAAGACAGTTGTTGTGAACAGAAGCAAGTTTGATCTTAAAAAAGCAGAAGACAGGCTTGAGATAGTTCTTGGTTTGCTGAAGGCATTGAAAGATATTGATTCTATAGTTAATTTCATAAAGAAAAGCAAGAACGCTACGGAAGCTCATGCTGGATTGATGAAGAAATTTGGATTTTCAACAAGACAGGCTAAGGCAATTTTGGAAACAAGATTGCAGCAGCTGACTAATTTAGAGAAAGAGAAGCTGAATAACGAAGAAAAGAAGTTGAGAGAGACCATATTGGAGTTGAAAAAGATTCTTGGAAGTGAGAAAGAGATCTTGAAGGTGATTAAGAGAGAAGTTGCGGACATTAAGAAGAATTATGGTGATAGCAGAAGAACTAGAGTTCTGAAGAGGGTTGAAGAAATCAAAGAGAAAGACATAATAGAAAAGAAAGATGTTGTTGTTATGATTACTAATTCAGGGTACATAAAGAGAGTTGATGTCAAAACATACAAAGAGCAGAAGAGAGGAGGAGCCGGTGTTAGTGGGGCTGGTTTGAAAGATGAGGACTTTGTTAAGACAATGATTACTTGTTCAACTCATGATTATTTGCTGTTCTTTACTTCCCGCGGAAGAGTTTATTGGCTGAAAGCTAATGATGTTCCTGCTGCTGAAAGACAGAGCAAGGGAAGGTCTGTTGCTAATCTCTTGAATTTGAGAGATGAAACCATTGCCAATGTCATGGCAATAACAAACTTTGAAACAGGATATTTGATGTTTGCCACAAAGAAAGGCATAGTGAAGAAATTGCCTACAAAGGATGTTTCAAAGCCAAGAAGTACAGGAGTGAGGGTGATTAACCTGCCTGTTGATGGATCTGATGAGATAATTAATGTTGAATATGTGCAAGACAAGCAGGAAGTTTTGCTTATATCAAAGAAAGGGCAAGCAATTAGGTTTAATTCTGATGATGTCAGGTCGATGGGGAGAGCAAGTTATGGTGTCAGAGGAATTGATTTAGGAAAAGGAGATGAGGTTGTCTCTCTTGCTGTTCTGCCGATGAGAGGAGAGACCACTATATTGACTGTTACGGAGAAAGGATATGGAAAGAGGTCTGCTTTGGGGGACTATAGAAAGACGGCTAGAGCAGGAAAGGGTGTTATAAACTTAAAAACAACTGAAAAGACAGGGAAGGTTGTTTCTTCTTTGCCTATGGATGATAAAGATTCCGTTATATTTACAACAACTAAAGGGATGGTCTTAAGGACAAGTATGAAGAACTTAAGAGTTATGGGAAGAGCAACACAAGGAGTTAGAGTTGTTAGATTGAAAGAAGGAGATAGAGTTGCTGGAATGGTTAAGGTTCCTGTTGCTGAAAAGGTTGAAGAAAGCAAGTCTTAACTTTTATCTTTTCCGTATTTCAGCTGGAATCTTCTCGTAGTTTCTTCCAAAATTTTGTTTTAAGTTAAGTACATTACATCTAAATCTATCAGCCGGGCCTTCAGGTAGCCCAGTTATTCCTTTGGTGGGAACCAAATAAACTTCTCTCTGAAATTCATTGCCTTCACCAATAAAGAAATATCCAGAAGTCACATCTCTTGTTTTTTGATAAGAAATCCACATTTTTTCATGTCTTTCTATTCTGCCGGTGTGAGAAGATCTTGCTCCTTTATCTTCAGGATGCAGGACGAGGATTACTTCAACTCCACTCCATTGCCTTAGGAACTTTCTTCCTTTGTTTCTTCTCTTTGCTGTATTTCTTACTTTTTCTTTTACAATTACCATAATTCTCCTGTTAGAAAGCACTATTTAAAAGTTTCTTAATTCTTGAGAAAGAAAGTGAGTAGTTTGAGACAACAATTCTTTTAAAGCCTGGATTTTGTGGGTGTTTATGGCAGAAAGAAAACCAAGGATATATGTTGCTTCACCGTATGGGTTTGATGAAGCGAGAAAGCCTTTTTATTATGATAAGTTTATCCCTGCGATTAGGGAAGCTATTGATTGTGCGATATTAGATCCTTGGGAATGGGGCAGTAGGATTATACATGAGAATTTCGTGGCTGAAGATGATGTTAGAGGATTGAGAAAAAGAAATATGGCAATTGCTAGGAGAAATTTGAAAGGACTGAATGAGGCTGATGGAATTGTTGCGGTACTTGATGGAGTTGATGTTGACAGCGGTGTTGCATTTGAAATAGGTTTTGCCCATGCTCAAAAGAAACCAGTAGTTGAATACAGGGGAGATTTTAGACCATCTGGGGAAAATGCAGGATGTACTGTTAATTTGATGGTGGAATATCCTACTTTAGTTAGAGGAGATAGAGTCGCAAGAAATTTGAATGAATTGATAGAACAAATGAAAGAAGTCTTTGGTAAATAAAGATGGTAGAACGTTCGTTTGGAGATCCAAGAGATAGAAGAACTGGCATGCCTGTTCGTGGGGTGGAAAGGCCGAGCAAATTGCCGAGGGAAATTAGTCTGGCGCGATTAGAGTTGCTGAGAAAAGTTAGAGGAGTTCCTTATCTGACTGATGTGGCGGTTCATATGTTTACTGAAGATAGGACCAGACCAACAAGAGTTGGTTTTTCTTTTAAGGAAAGTGATGGGTTCTTTTCTGATTATATGTATGGGCTGTTTGGAGGAAGACTTCGCTCTGGCGAGAGATGTCAGGTAAGAGAGCTTGCCAATGGTGAACTAAGATATTCGCTCAGGAGCGGCCGTCATTCTGTTACACTTATTGCAAAGAATATACCTTATAATTTGAGTCAAGGCCCTAGACAGATACTTCTTGATTGGGCAAAATTTCTTGGTAAAGCAATTGATAATTATGTTGGGTGTTTGAGAAAGAGTGAGAAAAAATAAAGTTATCTTCTTGGTTTTGCGGACCTTAATTCTCTTTGTAGTTGAGTTTTAAGATATTGTGTTGCTCTTACTGCATCTGTGGCTGCTCTTCTTGTTTCTTCGTTCATAATTGTATAATTTGGCCCAAAAAAGAATTTCAACCTTTGTTCGTGTTCTTTGGCTAAAAATACAGTATCATAAACAGTTTGGCCTTTTATGTAATCTATAGGCATTTTTCCATCAATATCTCCTACTACAGCTCTTCTTCCGTCTTCAAAAGTTACATGCCATGTTCGTTCTTTGGGCGCCTCTTTTTTTGGTTTTTCATCTGGTGAGAGAAACATTCCTGCTCCTATTGCTGCCACTATTCCTGCTGTGATAATAGGAATAGTTTTTGAGCTTCTCTCTGCTTTTTCTTTTTCTCTCTGCTTCTTTGGTTGTTCTGGCATAACTTTGAGATATTTTTTAAATATTTAAACTTTATTACTGTATTACCACTACTAAATTAGGACAAACAATAAGATTTAAAAGGTGCTGGAAATTGCTGATTTTATGAGAAAAGTCAACGCTGACCTACATAATCACTTGAAAAGCGGAGTAATTATCAAAGATATGGCATTTGATGGAGTTGTAGAAAGAGTTAGACAGAGACTTGACAGAGGCGGAATTCTTGGAGTTACTAATTTTGTTGATATTACTAAAAGATTCTCGACAGATCATCTTCATAGGAAAGTGTTTCCAACAGATTTTCATTACGAGCAGATGTTGTGTCATTTAGATTGTGAAAAAGAGAATTTTGGATGGGCATTTTATGTTCCGGAGAAGGATATTTTGGTCGTCAAGGGAGATGAAGTCGTTACAAAAGACGGCCATGTTTTGGCTTTGGGAATTGAGGAATACAAGACACTAAAAGCAGACAGGCCAGTCGAAGAAACATTGAGAGAAGCAAGAGCGATGGGCGCGATTAACGTGCTTGTTCATCCATGTTCTGTTGCCGGTATAGGAAAAAAGAAATTGCTGGAGGTTTTGAAGTATTCTCCAGAGTTTGTGGATGCTGTTGAAGTACATAATAGCCAGGCAGTGTGGATTCCTAAAGTTACTCCAAGACATGCTAACCGAATAGCAAGGGCAGTTTATACCGCAAGAGCGTTGGATTGGGGATTAGATATTGGAAGTTTTGTTAGTTCTGATGGAGACTCTGTTAGAGAGATAGGAACAAGTTATATGACTTTGGATATGCCCTCTTATAAAGGAATGAAGCCTGAAATGCTTAAGGAAACTCTAAGAAGAGCTGTAAGAGGACATAAAGATCTTAAAGGAAAGGTGAGGAGAAATGAGTTGGGCATGTTGCTGCACGGAGCGGCTGTTTGCGGATATTATCCCCTGATGAAGAAGTTGACTGGTAGCGAAGTTTTGTAAGGTTTCAAATGATTAAGATATATAAAGATATTAGTGAGGCTTTGAAAGATATTGAATGGAATGGAAAAGGAAAAAGAGCAAGTTATACTGTTGCTCTTAATGGACGTGATCGCGCGGGCAGAGAAAAATTATTAGCAAAGTTTTTTGAGGATTTTGAAGAATGGATTATGAAGGATTCTAGATTGGTCCAAACCCATGGAAAACCATGTGCGGTAAAAGTTAATAATATTTTGTGGGAGCTTGTTAAGAATGCAGAATATCCTACTCCTTTAAGAAAAAGTTTTGAAGTAGATGCTTATTTGGGTAAAGAAGGAGCTTTGATGGGGACAAGACAAAAAGCTAAATTTTTAAGTCCGGAAGAAATAGAAATGTTGATAGAGTGGAAAGAAGCTGTTCATTCTACTAAATTTGGTAAATCTGATCAGCCTATTGGGAGAGGGACCCAAATGTTTGTTGAAGAGGGAGATGGTTTGCTTATTTTACCTAAACAAAAGGCAATTTATGTTGCGAAATATTTCCCGGGAGTGAGAAGATAATGGGAGTAAACAGAAGAGAAAGAAAAGAAGCAGAACGAGAAAAAATATCTAGAAGGAAATTTCTAAAGAAATGTGCAGTTGGTGCTGGGGCAGCTGCGGCTGTGGGTGTTGGCGTATGGAGGCCATGGTCATTAAGACCTCTACCGGATAAATGGGCTTTTCTTGAAAGAGAGGTAGATGTAAAGCTTCCTGGAGGAACGTGGAGATATGCTACTGAAAATTACGTTCCTGTATCTCCTGAGGTAGAGTTTACTGATGAAGCTGCAGGGTTTGGCGAGTTAATACAAATAAAAATGCCTTTTATTAATCGTGAAGCCGAAAAGAGGGGCTGGCCAAACGGAATAAAAGTTGGTTTAATTGGCACATGGCAATATTATGGAAGGCCTGAAAAAGCGAGATTTGCTGAGCCTTATAGAGAATATGTTGAAAAATGTATGAAATATCTTTATTCAAGAATTCCACGGTTGGCAAAGGTTCCTTTAGAGCTTATAGTAATAAAGAATGGTCAAGACTTTTCAAAAGTTAAAAAAGGCAGGGGATTTATTGGGTATAGTTTTCATGATGTACAAAGGCTTCACGTTGATAATAATAAAAAAGGAGAAGAAAGAGAAGAATTTTTTGTTGGATTAAGCATAAATGAAAGAGGTTCACTGGGCAGAGAAAAATATGATGAAAACTGGAAACGAGAAGTGTATCTTGCGGTCTTTGGGCCTGGACCAACCGCATTGGGGTCTACTTTTAGTGAGGTAATTCCCTTGGCAGTATCTGAAGCCAGCTTCTCACATTTGAAGAAGTTTGGACATAAAAGAAGTAGGATAGCGAGTGAAGCGTTTTCTGAGGGTGTGTCTGATATTCTAACCTCTGAAATGATAGAAGAGTTAAATATTCCAAGAGGATTTGAAATTAATAGGGAAGTACAAAAAAATATGGCAAAGTTGCCTAAGTATGTGCTTGTTCCTGCATCTAGGGCTTGGCTTAGGAAAAACGGAATTGACAAAGGACTTGAACTTTACATGGAAGATCCCGAGAAATATCTTGCTGCAATACAATCCTGATTTAGTACTGTATACCCTTGGTCGTTTTGCTGATTTTTGGGCGCTTGGTTGCTGTTATTATATCTACATAATCCGCTCTGGAGATAAGTGCTTTGTGGGCTTTTCTTCCGGTCATTACTATCGTGGTTTCCTTTGGTATTTTATCTAGTAAAGAGAGAACTTCTTCTGTTTCGAGCAGACCAGCATGGACGGCAAGATTAATTTCATCTAAGATCAGAAGATCTGGTTTTTCCTTGTCCATAATCATTTCTGCTTTTTTAAGTCCTTCAAGAGCATATTTTCTGTCTGAGGGTTCTATTCTTCTTGTCTTGAACTTTTGTTTTCCGAATTTTGCCTTGCCCCCTGAGATTTTAAGCCAGCCCGGACGGCCGTATTGATATACTTTGTAGCCCTTGAGTTTCTTTTGTGCTTTGAATTCTCCTGTTCCTTCCCAGTATTTCATAAACTGTATCATTATTACATTATGGTCATGTCCAATAGAACGGAGGGCCAAACCTAATGCATTTGTTGTTTTTCCTGCACCGCTTCCTGTGAATAGATATACTTTTCCCATTTTAATGTGGGCAGACGCCTCCTTCGCATCCGCCTGCAAACTCTTGTTCGGCCACTACTTTTTTATCAGTGAAAGTCAATACCTGATTTTCTCTGCTGCCATACCTGTATACTGTAATACCTTTGCATTTTAACTTCCAGGCGAGCATATATGCTTTCTTTATTTCTTGTATTGATGAAGCTGAAGACATATTTATTGTTTTGCTAACAGCGTTGTCTATGTGCTTTTGGAATGTTGACTGCATTTTGACGTGCCATTCTGGGTCGATGTCCAATGCCGTGACAAAGAGTTTCTTTAGTTCTGGCGGAATTTCTTTTATTTTTTGGATTGAGCCTGATTTTATTATCTTTGATAGAAGATTGGCTGAGTATATCTTTCTCTTTTTTGCTGCTTCTTCGAATGTTTGAGTTACTTCTAATAAATGTTTGTCAAGTACGTTTCTCATGAACGCTATGGCAAATAATGGCTCTATCCCTGAAGAACAGCTTGCTATTATTGATATTGTTCCTGTTGGTGCTATTGTTGTCAATGTTGCGTTTCTCATTGTTTTGTATTTCTTTGACCATATGCTGCTTTTGAAGTTTGGAAAACTTCCTTTTTCTTTTCCAAGTGCCTGAGAGGCAAGATAAGATTTTTCCTGTATGAACGAAATTAGTTTCTCTGCAAATTTTAAAGCTTCGTTTGAGTTGTAAGGAATTCCTAGTTTTATTAAGCATTCAGCAAATCCCATTACTCCAATCCCTATCCTTCTGTTTGCTTTAACTATATCTTCTATCTGTTTTAATGGATATGTGCTTATGTCTATAACATTATCAAGAAATCTTATGCATAGAGGAATTATTTCCTTCAGTTTTTTCCAGTTAAATTCTCCCTCTTCTACAAGCTTTGAGACGTTGATGGATCCGAGATTGCATGCCTCCCATGGATGCAATGGAATTTCGCCGCAAGGGTTTGTCGCTTCTATTTTTCCGAGATTTTTAGTTGGGTTTTTTCTATTTATTTCATCTATGAAAAGCAGGCCAGGATCTCCTGTTTTCCATGCGCTTTTTGCTATCTTGTCAAACACTTTTTTTGCGTTTAGTTTTTTTGTTATTTTATTTGTTTTTGGATCGATTAAAGGAAAGTTTTTGTTTTGTTCGACTGCTTTCATGAAGTTATCTGTAACTGTAAGGGATATGTTAAAGTTTTCAAGCATTCCTGGTTTTGTTTTTGATTCTATGAACTCAAGAGCGTCTGGATGGTGTATGCTTAACGTTCCCATGTTGGCTCCTCTTCTTTTACCTCCTGCTTTCATTACTTCTGTCATTTTATCGTATATCTCCATGAAGCTTACAGGGCCTGAGGCTATTCCTCCTGTTGAGTGGACTAATTCTCCTCTTGGCCTTATTTTTGAGAAAGAGAATCCTGTTCCTGCTGCCTGCTGATGAAGCAAAGCCGCTGTTTTAAGTGTGGAGAAGATGCTTTCTATCGAGTCCTCTATTGGAAGGACATAACAGGCAGATAGATTTCCGAGTTTTGTCCCTGCGTTCATCAATGTTGGGGTGTTTGGCATAAATTCAAGGTTTTTCATTATATTATTGAATTTATTTTCAAGATTTGCCATCTCTTTTTCGCTTTTTTTGTGGTTTTCCTCCGCTCTTGCTACTGCTTTTGCTACTCTTTTGAACAGCTGATCCGGAGTCTCCTTTACTTTGCCAGATTTGTCTTTTAAGAGATAACGCTTTTCAAGTACTTTTATTGCATTAGAGCTGAGTTTGGACGACTTCATTTTGCCTCTTTTATATAGTTATTAGATAGCAAATGTTAATTAAAAATCTTTCTGGTTCATTCTGGATATAAAGAAACATAGAAAGGGAAAAGTTTAATTAATTGTCAGTTGGTATTAGATCATAAAAAGGGGTAAAAATGGACATAATTAAAAAAATAAAAACCAGTGTTAAAAATTCTAAAATCAGGCTGGTCTTTCCTGAGGGAGAGGACGAAAGGATTCTAAAAGCCGTAAAGATTGCGTTGAAGGAAAAGCTAATTATTCCTATTCTGGTTGGGGATGATAACAAGATTAGAAACAAAGCCAAAAAATTAAATATGAACCTAAAAGGTGTGAAAATAATTGATCCTTTGAAAAGTGAAGATTTTGGGAGATATGCGGATATATATTCAAAAAAGAGCAAAATTGCAAGAAGAACTGCTGAATTGATTGTTAGAAAGCCTTTGATATTTTCTGCACTTGTCCTTGATTCAGGGGGCGCTGATGGAATGATTGCAGGGGCAGTTTATACATCAGGTGATGTTATCGCGGTAAGCAACGAGGTTGTAGGGCTGAAAAAAGGAATTTCTGTCCCTTCAAGTTTTTTTGTGATGTCAATTCCAAATTACAGCGGCGGGGAGAAAGGCAATCTGATTTATGCGGATGTTTCCGTAAACCCAAATCCAACTTCTGAGGAGCTTGCGGATATCGCTATTGCCAGTGGGGATAGTGCAAAAGAAATTTTTGGATGGGTTCCGAGGATTGCGATGCTTTCCTTTTCAACAAGGGGCAGCGCAGAGCATCCAGATGTCAGCAAGGTGATAAAGGCAAAAGAAATTGCAGTGAAAAAAGCAAGAGGAATGCACATAGACGGAGAGTTTCAAGCAGATTCTGCTCTAGTTATGCCGATCGCAAAAAGGAAAATGAAAAAAGTGGGAGAGGTTGCTGGCAGAGCAAACATTTTAATATTTCCCGATTTGGATGCAGGGAATATATCCTATAAGTTAACACAAATATTCACAGGAGCAAAAGCATATGGGCCAATTCTTCAGGGGTTTGCAAAACCGATAAGCGATCTATCAAGAGGCGCTACCGTTGAAGACATAGTGGGAACAATATCGATACTTGCTGCGTGGGCTAAACGGAGGAAAAAATGAAAATTCTTGTCTTAAATTGCGGGAGTAGTTCAATAAAATATGAATTATTTGAAGATCAGGATTCTTTGACAAAGGGGTTGATTGAGAGGATAGGCGAGAAGGGTTCAAAAATACATACTTATAAACAAGGCATTCAAAAGATGATTAAAAAATTGATTGAAAGCAAAAGAATAAAATCTCTTTCAGAAATAAGGGCTGTTGGGCACAGGGTGGTTCATGGCGGCGAACTTTCAAAATCGTGCGTGATAGATAAAGGAATAATTGACATAATTAAGAAATATTCACCTATCGCGCCACTGCATAATCCTGTTAATCTAAAAGGGATTATTGAAATGCGAAAAGTCCTTCCTAAAATTCCGCACATTGCTGTTTTTGACACCGCATTCCATCAAACAATGCCTGAGATTTCTTATTTGTATGCAATTCCATATGAGTTTTATAAAAAGAATAAAATAAGAAGATATGGGTTTCATGGCACTTCTCACAGCTATGTAAGTCAAAAGGCCGCGGAAATCCTCGGAAAGGAGCCTGGAAAGTTAAATATAATCACTTGTCATCTTGGAGCTGGATGCAGTATGGCTGCTATTAAAAAAGGAAAGGTAGTTGACACGAGCATGGGTTTTACTCCTCTTGAAGGACTAGTCATGGGGACACGCGGAGGGGATATTGATCCTGGTGTGATAATTTTTCTTGCACAAAAATTAAGAATGTCCCCCAAGGAAATTGACGACGTTTTAAACAAGAAAAGCGGACTTTTAGGAATTTCAGGGATAAGCAAAGACCTAAGAAGTGTTGTTAAATGTGCAAGGAAGAGAAATGCAAGATGCAAATGTGCTATGAGAATATTTTGCTATAGAATCGCAAAGTATATAGGATCTTATTCTGCTGTCTTAGGAAAATTAGATGCGATTGTGTTTACCGCAGGAATAGGGGAAAACGCAGATTATGTGAGAAAAGAGGTTTGTGACTATTTAAAAATTCTTGGGATAAAACTAAACGATAAAAAAAATAAAAGCACTATCAACGGAAAAGAAGGTGTAATAAGTTCAAATAATTCCAGGGTCAAAGTTCTTGTTGTTCCAACTGATGAAGAAAAGATGATTGCTATGGAAACAAAAAAACTGCTTGGAAAATGACAATAGGAGTTGGAACGGATATAATAGAAATTAAAACGATTAAACAGTATCTTACTAAGAAGTATTTTCTTGATAAAGTTTTTACTAAAAATGAGATAGATTATGCAAAAAAGCGGGATAAGGGGAAAAGAAAAGCAGAACATCTTGCAACAACATTTGCGGCGAAGGAGGCAATTTTCAAAGCTCTTGGAACGGGCTGGTTAAACCCTCAAGAAATAGAAATAAAAAGGAACAAAAAGCAAGAACCAAAAGTTATAATCCTGGGAAAATTGGGAGCAAAATTTAAACATAAAAAAATAAGTGTGAGCTTATCTTTCAGCAGTAGCCATGCAATTGCATTTGCTGTTGTTAGTTAAACGCCGCGTGGCCCGATTTATTTCTTTTTCAACTTTTTCTCTATGTAATCAACAGCCTGCTTGAATGTTTTGTTTTTTGATGTTTCTTCCCTTTCAGTTTTTATGCCAAAAGCATTTTCAGTTGCCGCCAGCAGAGCAATTATATCGACAGACTTTGCGTTTAAATCAGACACAAAATCAGTAGAATCTTTTATATCTTTAATATCCTTCCTAAAAATATCGGCAACAATCTCCCTAAACTTTTTTTCTATTTCTTTTCTATTCATTTTGCTGTTTTGAATACAACAACATCCATTCCAGCTTTTTTAGCTACTTTTGCCTTGACTTTCAAAGGCAGTTTATTGTTGCCTTCTTTGATTTTTTCAGGGGTTGAAGCATCCAGACCCTCAATCATTGTAAAAAAGTTAGGACCTTCTTTTAATTCGACCAACCCATAAGCATAGGGTGAATATTTTGCGAATTTTTTGGGAGGCAATATGCTTGTTGAGTAAAAATAAACTTTGCCCTCTCCGTTTATTGTTTTCCATTCAACGTTATGGCTTCCACAAACTCTGCACGCGGTTATTGGAGGAAAACTCCATTTTTTGCATTTCTTACATACTACCCCGTAAATCTTGTTTTTTGCGAGAGATTCATAAAATCTTTTTGCTACTTGTTCTACCATTTTTATCTCCTTTTGAATACTGTTACAGCTGAATGCATCCCGTAACCATGATTGTGCTGTGCAGCAATTTTGATGTCTTTTTTACACTGCCTTTTTCCGGCTTCACCTCTCATTTGTTTTACTATTTCATAGGTTTCTGCGCCAGGGCTTGCTGCAAAAGCATGCCCTTTTCCATGCCTTCCGCCAGAGGTATTCATTGGCTTGTCCCCGGTGTAAAGTGTTTTTCCTTCCTTGAAGGCCTTCCATGACTGCCCGGGTTTAAAATATCCTGCTGTTTCTGAAAGAATTAATTGGTAAATTTGCATACAATCATGCACATACAGATAATCTAATTTCTTCCCGTTTACTCCCGCCATTTTATATGCGCCGTTGAAGGCGGCTTTATCTATTGCCCAATCAGTAGGGTCTTTCCCATACCAGGGATAGTTACTTGACGCCCAGTTAAATCCAATGATGTCCACTGGATGTTTATGCAATTTTTTAGCATTTTCAGGCCTAGTTACGATAAAGGCAGATGCTCCGTCAACAGTGTTTAATGCACTTAACAATCGTGTAGGGTATGCAAAGAAGGGATTATTTTTTGATTTCCAAAATTCTAAAGTGTCTTTAAAGCCCTTTTCTTTTGCGGCTTTTTCTAAACTTGTTGTTACAAACGATTTGGGATTCAAGGCAGAATGTGTTCTTACTGCTTTGTGCACATAATACATTATTTCATCCATTTTCTCAGGACTTAATTTGAATTTTTTTGCGTAGCCCATTGTAGGAATTGCACCGTAAGCACTTGCTATGTCGTAACAGTGATGATAACCATATATCTGGTCAACTCCAAAATCTGTCCAGTACCATAGGTCTGCAGGGTCAACTGCTTTTCTTTTTATGGGGTTGTCATCTGGATAGGAGGAAAGTGTTTCACCCGCAACGACCAGCACTGTTTTGAATTTTCCTGAAGCTACGGCCATTGACGCAAGGCCGAGTCCGGTGTTCATCGTGGAACAAGCTGTTGCAAAATGCAATGCGGGTTTATTCTGCAGCCCTAACCAATCAGCCATCTGTGTGTGATGACTATACATGTGTGAGCTATGGGACAGCATAGAACCCACATAAAAGGCGTCTATATCCTTGCTTTCTACATTAGCATCATCCATTGCTTCAAAAGCAGCCTCTGTCATCAATTCATGAAGTGTTTTTCCCTTAAGCTCAGGAGTCTGCAAAACATTCCCAAATTTAGTACATCCTACTCCTACAACAGAACCAATTGGTTTTGATACCATTTTTACCTCTAATTCTAGTATTACATATATTTTCTGGTATATAAGTGTTCTGGTTCTTTTTGGGCAAATAATAAAAAGCTAAATATTGTCTATTGGATAGGTGAAAAGAGATGAATTCAATTTGGATAGTTTTGATTGTTGCTGTATGGTTTTATATTGGATATAGATTTTATGGAAGGTTTATAGAGAGGAGACTTAAGCCGAGTGATAAGAGAAAAACCCCTGCTGTGATTCATAAAGACAGTGTTGATTTTTCTCCCGCCAAAAAGCCGTTTCTTATCGGCCATCATTTTGCTTCTATCGCTGGTGCCGGGCCTATAATTGGACCGATTCTTGCTGTTAGTTCGTTTGGCTGGCTCCCTGTTCTCTTATGGGTAGCTCTTGGAGTTGTGTTTATCGGTTCGATGCATGACTATGTTACTCTTATGGCTTCTGTTCGGAATAAGGCAAAGGGCGTTTCAGCCATTGCGAGAAAGTATTTAGGATCAAGGTCGGGCTGGATATTTGGTTTGATGATTTGGATTACTTTGGTATTAATTATAACTGTATTTTCTGTCTCTTCTGCTGAAAGCATAATCAGCAAGCCTGATTTGGTTATTCCTTTGTTGGCCATCACTGTTTTGGCGATTGTTCTTGGGCTTGGAGTCCAAAGATATAAATGGAATTACAGAATCGCGAGCTTGATTTTCCTTGCTCTTGTCTTCTTTTTTGTTTGGTTGGGATTCAAGTTTCCTGTGACTCTTCCGATTAGCAGTCCGTCTTTATTGAGAAATATCTGGGTGAGCATAATCATTCTTTATGCAGGGATTGCTTCTATCGTGCCTGTTTGGATATTGTTAAGGCCTCGGGATTATTTGTCTGCTTTACAGATGATATTGATTCTTTCTCTCGGGGTTCTCGCTCTTGTGATTTTGAGGCCAGTGATAAACGCTCCGGCGTATATTTCCGGAGGGATTTTGCCTATCTGGCCGATATTATTTATTACAGTAGCATGCGGGGCTATCTCGGGATTCCACGGGCTTGTCTCGTCGGGGACGACGAGCAAGCAGCTTGCAAAAGAGTCGCACGCAAGGGCAGTTGGCTATGGCTCGATGCTTCTTGAAGGAACGCTGGCTGTGTTTGTTACTCTTGTCGCTGTCGCTGGACTCTCGTGGGTTGGAAGCGGAGAAGGAAGCTTTAGGTTTGCGTTTGAAAAAGGATGGATTGTTTTGTTCTCCTCTGGGTTTGGAAATATAGTTGGGGGTCTTGGAATTCCTTGGATAGGTGCAGGAATTGCCGCCTTGTTGGGAGCATTTATGGTTAATCAGTTCATTTTAACTTCTGTTGATACTTCGTCAAGATTAGGCCGATTTGTTTTCTCCGAGACGCTGTTCCCTAAGCTGAAAAATAAAGTCCTTATTACTCTTATCACTCTAATTCCTGCGTGGCTTCTTGCTGTGACAAATTCTTATCAAACTCTTTGGAGATTGTTTGGTAGTTCTAATCAACTAATCGCTTCTATTTCTCTAATCGCGGTTGCGGCATATTTTGTTTCACGAAAGACGAAAGTTAAATTTATCGTCATCCCTGCTTTGTTTGTTCTTGCCACAACACTCTCTGCTTTGTTGTATTTGACTTTCAGGGTGGGAGGTTATTTTGCGACAGGAAATTGGCCTTTGGGATTAATCTCTTTGGCTATGTTTGTGTTTGGACTTGTCGTGGCTTTCGAGGGTTTTTTGGCCATAAGAAAACAGAAGGGAAAAGTTTAAGCACTTGCTCTATTTTCCTCAACAAATCTCCAAAAACCTCTTCTTGTTTGGCTTGTTTGAGGTCCTGAATATTCTGCATACGCCTTTCTTAATCTATCATACTCTCTCCATGTTAAATCGGCAGGACATTGGCACACTGCATCAAAACCCACTCCTTCCTGGCTTAAATCACCAAAATTACATCTCAAACACGCTTCTACTGGATCTGCGGTATAGCCTCCTCTTCCAGCTTCCAAATCAAGTTTAAATTTTCCAAGAGGACACTCTGATACTTCGCTTGATCCCCCTCCTCTTCTGAATACTTCTACTTTTTTGAGCGGCATTTTATTATGTTTTAAGTTGAATATAAAAAGATTTGTGTTGTTTGAGGATAAACAGATAATTGTTTATTTTTCTTCAAGCGACCCGTTCATAATGATTGCCTCACATCGGTCATGATATTCTTTCCAACGATCAATCTTTTCTTCAACAGGGAGCGTATTATATTCAGTTATTTGTGTGTCAAACTCTTGCAATGAATCTGGTTTAGCTACACTCATAATTTCCTTCCAATGCTGTGGTCTGGCCACCCTATAGTATTTTTCATACGTAAGGAAAGGCCGAGCAAATTTTTCTCTAACCATATCCCTTGCCTTGCCCTCAGGTATTAGATTTGGCCAGACATTCAAAGCGTCTATTGCTAACCCGCTGGCATCTTGAACGCCTAACGAACCAGCTCCTGGGAAAGTTAATCTCCTAGATAAATCTCCCTCAAAATCAAAAAACTTCCGGTTTCCTGCCATATTCTTAAAAAAATTTATGACAATATAAAGATTATTGTAATTAGTAAACTTGTGATTGTTTAGTGCAATAATCCTTTTAAACAAGCAATCTAATAGAATATAATGAGTCATATATTAAAATACGTTGATAAAAGTGTTCTTGCCCATGTGGGAATGGACGACGATCCCGCAACAATCTATCAAGATGATGGATGGGTATACAGTGTGTATATAGGAGACTGTGCCTTAACAGAAAAAAGAATTATTGCTATTCAAAGGAATGTTGATAGAGCAGGAGAAAGGGAGAGAAATGAATGGTTTGCTGATTCTATGCATCTTCCAAGAGATAAGGGGCCTGGTATATCTCATCCAGAATTTAATCAGATTCATGGCCAAGTTGTAAAGAGAAAAAATAGAACAGCAGGAAGAGATTTATCCAAAAGATTAATGGAACTTGCTACAACAGATAAATAATCAGGTGATTGTTTAGCAAGGTTTAAAAACTAATTTATAATGCTTTGTTAATGTCCAAAAGAAGTTTTACGCCGGAGAATTACTGCCCAGTTTGTGGAGTTAAGTATATTGTTAATGGTGTTCCGCAACGTCATGAATGTTCTAAAATTGTTTTAGGTTCGATAGATTCTGCAGAGACAAGAGAGGGCAGAGGAGATCACTTTACTGATAGAGCGGGAGTAGAGATAGAAGGAACCATTAGTGATCAGATTGCTGAGGGTTTTAGAATGATGTGTGCTAGTGATGATAGTTATGAACTTGATTGATAAGGTTTAAAAATAGATTTTCATACGATATTTTGTGCCTCAATAGTATAGTGGTTTAGTACGTGGCCCTGTCGCGAGGTAAGGAAACCAAGGTTTCCTTGACCATCAACCTTCCTTTAATAGAGGAGGCCGGTGACCTCATAGAACGGCCAAGACCCGAGTTCGATTCTCGGTTGGGGCGTTGTAGAGAATAGCACAATGGACAAAAAAGAGACAAGAAACAGATATTCTCTTTTATGGTTAAGTTTAGCAACTTTCCTAGTGATATCTTTTAAGATTTTTTCAGATAATAAGTTAAGACTTTTATTAGGAGGATTATTTTTAATTATTTATGGAATTACAGAATCATTAAAAGAAAGAAACATATCTTATTTTTTGTTTACTTCTTCAATAGGGATAATTGCTATAGTTGTTGCACTTTTATTGCCCAAACATATTAATTTGTTTTTGATTTTATTTTATTTCCTAATTTTCACATTAGTTATAGTTTCTCTCTACCACTATATTAAAATTGGTGATAAATTTAAACCGAAAGAAAACATAAAAGAATGGATTTTTAGAATAGTATATTTTATTATATCGTTAATTTTTATTTCTTTGGTTCTTACGCTAATTAGGGAAATAATTCCTTTTTATATTTCTGCAGAGGATATAGATTTAACAAGGTATATCTTATTTGTAATAATCCTCTTTACTTCTCTATTCTCCTTTTATTTATTCATAGATAATATCTTCAGAATTTGGATTGGTATAAAGGGTTCAAGTGAGATTTTTCCAAAAGTTTTCTATAGGGCATATTACTCTTTTTTTCTTAGTCTGTCTTCACTAATCCTTGTTGGAGGATACTTTTATATAAATAATGAAAGTAATGAGATTTTCCAAAAGTTAATGATTACTATTGTTGCAGCATTTTTCACATCTCTAATAATAACTAGCAGTCTAAAACATTTATTAGAAAAGAGAACATGATATGCTGAAAGAGAGGATAAGAAATGGATTGTTTAGTTAAGTTTAATTTTTCAAAATCTTTTTTGTTTTCATTAAATTTCTTGATATCTACATCATAATTCAAGAAATATTTATTACACATTTCTTCCCAGATTTTTAATAATGCTTTTATATCTTTAGCCTTCATAATTTTTTCAATAGCTTCTTGATTATACTTCATTAATTCGCAATAGATGAATTCTCCTCCCCCTTTCCAATGAATTTCTCTAGAAATTCCAGATTGATCTCCCTCAATAACATGATTAAGCCTAACAACAGAATCATTTTCACCATAATCTAATTGCTCTATTCCTATGTATTGTCTTTTCATTTTATGAGCAACAGCACAAGTAGTTCCAGAACCGAGATGATAATCCAAAACCAAATCTCCTTCGTTAGTGGACATATCAATTATTCTTTGGATTAATTGTTCTGGTTTTTTCCCATTCTTTAAAAGAACTTGTCCTTCTTTAGCGATACCTTGCCACCATCCATCCATCCAGCTATTTGTAACATATTCCATACGCACAGGAATTTTTTTATCTCCTTTTAAGTATGCAACATCTTTCAGATAAGAAACTGCTCCTTTTTTATAAACTAAATTTTGAACTACTTTCCCCTTAAATTTTCCTTTGGTTGGAGTATATTCATACAAATACATTTCATTATCTTTTATTTCATTAAGAACTCTTTTTTCTGTCCCCCCAGACATTGTTTGTAATCTATAGATTTTATTAAATTTTTCAGAGTATAACTTCAATGTCCTATCTTTATTAGGAATTGTTTTAATAATATAATCCTCTGATTTTATTTTAAATATTTTAATTTTCTCTTCGCCTATAGGTATTTCTTTAATTTTTTTCTTATTTTTAAGGTCAATTTTTTCCAAAACATAATAATAATTCTTTATAGTGTTTGAATGTTCATCTATAACCTCTTTATCAACTTTATAACCTCTTTTTAGAGAACTATTTTCTTTTTTATAAACATGAATATACTCATTAGTATCAAATATAAATTGAGATCCTGAAGCAACCCCGCTAGGGCCTTTGACCTTACAAGTAATAGTAGTTAAAAAATTATTTCTTCCAAATATCCCATCCATTAAAACTTTAAGATGAGCATTTTCCTTTTGATCTATTTGGACAAATATCACTCCATTTTCATTAAGTAAATCTTTAGCAACTTCTAATCTATTTTTCATAAAAGTTAACCAAGTGGAGTGATTAAAACTATCATTATATTTGAAACTATCAGAACCAGTATTATATGGGGGGTCTATATAAACTAATTTAATTTTTTGGGAAAATTCTTTTTTTAAAGAATGTAAAGCCAAAAGATTATTCCCTCTTACAATTAAATTATTTTTTATTATTCCTTGTTCATCTCTATTAAACTTAGTTAGAATTTCTTTTCCTTTTTGAGTATATTTTTTAAAATTTGTTAATACTTTCGGATCAAATAATCTACCTATTTCATCTTTTGCTAAAACCTCATTAAAGAAAATTTCTTTTCTCCCAGTTTCCTCTTTGCTCATATCAGCTTCTAAAACACAATCCTTAAATGGCCAAACTAAAGAAACTTCTCCTCTTTCACTCAAATATTTATCATCAACATTCAATCCAACTTTATTCTTAAATTTTGTATAAGAATTGCTTAAAAAATTCTTATCCTTAATATATTCAATAAATTTGTTTATATTAAATACCCAATAATCTTCAATTTTATCAAAAAAAGCTTTTCTTATTTCAGTATCTTTAATTAATAATCCAATCAACTCTTTATCTGCCTTTAATGCAGAATTAATTATTTCATTCCTAACTAGAGAATCATCCTCTTCATCTATAAAACGCAGGTCTTTTTTAAGAACCTGTGTTAACTTTTCATTAAAGTTTGGCATATTAATAATATGAAATAGTTATTATTTATAAAGACTTTCCTTTAATAATCTCCTTCAACTTCTCAACAATCCAAACCTCTGCTAAAGTATCTAATTCACAATATTTTAACAAACTCTCCCTAACATCCCTACCATTCTCATAAGCCATATTAAAGAACTCAACAGAGGCAGTCCCTCCGTCTGCAATATCCATTCCTGCATAACTCTTTCCAACTAAGGCAGGTAAAACCTTCTTAATTGAAGCAGAACCTTGTTGTTTTGGATTATAATAAGAAAAATTTCTAAAGGGGATTAACAAATCCACTATTCTAGTTAAAACTCCATCAACCCAATCTTTATGCTCTGGAAATTGTTCTCCCAACTCTTTCAATCTATTAATCTCAAAACTTTGGTTATATACAATAACAGAACCTTTATCTCCTAACACTTTTTTCAAAGCTAAAGTAAACTCTTCTCTATGGTCTTCAGAACCATCATATAAAAATTCAAAATGCTCTGGCTCATCACATTCTTTCTTAACTACATGCAAACTAAACTGAAAACAAACTTGTGAATAAGGTTTAGTTCCATCAAACTTAGGCACAGCAGTAGAAAAAGTCTCAAAATCAAGATAATAATGAGGATAATTTAAAGTCTTCAAGAAATGCTTAATCTTCTCTTTATGGACATGAATCTTCCCTTCAACTTCACAATCTCTTTGTATTCCTTGTTTATCACTTAACTTAATATCCTCTGGAATGTCCCCTATTGTCTCTATACCGCCCTCATACAACTCATAACTTAATTTTCCGCCCCTATATAACTTGAATACATGGTTTTCAGGTAAATGTTCCCAACAATGGCAAACAGGACATTGATAAGGATCTTTACATTGTTTTCCTAAAGGAGTTTTAGGCATTTCCTTAGAATTAATCACACTAAATAACTCTTCAATTCTTTCCTTTATATCTTGAATATGCTCTTCTACTTCAGAACTAATGTCTTCTTTTACAAATAATTTATTGATATCAACATCTCCTTTTCTTACATATTCATTATTTAAGTGCAATAAAAAGCATTTTCTTATCTTCATTCCCTTGTTCTCATATACATACTTTTGAAATGAAACATCATGCACATTAACATCTTTTACTTTTGTCCCAGATTTTACTTCAATTATGTCCCATTCATTGCCCACAGGAACTAAAATATCTGCTCTTGAAAAACAATTCTCAAATTCAAATCCAGCTTCAAATAATGGCTTCTTTTCTTTTAGTGCTTTTTCAGATTCTTCAAGATTTTTAATAAAATCATCAACAGGCAAATCAATACCTTCTGGAAATAATTGTTTAGCTAATTCTCCAACTTCATCTCCTTGTTTAAACTTAAACTTGTCAGAAATACTAGCTTCTGATATCTTTTTAGGATCATGGAATACAAGCCATAAATGTTTAGGACATTGTAAACCTATTAGATATTTTGATTTTGTTAGTAATGACATAATTTATGAAAGAAGGAATTTACTTATAAAACTTATTCTTTTAATTGATTATTGTGTAATTTATAGCTAAAATAAGCATGCAAAGACTTGTTAAGTAGGTAACACTGTCCCCCTAATTTACCTGTTTTAAGCCTTATACTCCTTAATTTTGGGGGGCAGTAGGGGGGCAGTAAAATTTATATAAATGTGAGAGGGTCTAATTCACATGGGAAGTCAAATAGAAATAAATGATACATTGAATATCACAGCAGAACAAGGTTTTCCTGCCGAAGTTCTGGACTTAGAAAAGCATAGGGATAATCCTGTTCAATTAGAAGATGTAACCAATAAGATTTTTGAGTTTCAAAAGTCTGGAAAAAGAGTTTTTCACCCTTCTCCTGTAAGATGTTTTCTAGTGCAAAATATAGATGGAAAATGGCTATATTGGGGACATATTGAGATAACTGAACAGACAATAAAAGGAGATACAACTTCTGGTAAATACAAAATTCTTAAGATTTATGCTCCAGAATACCAAAAACTAGCTACTGAGAATGAATCTCCTAAAGGAAAGAGTTATTTTGAGTAAAAATATTAATAGAAAATTATAAAAGTTAGTTGGTAGTTTTAAAATAAAATGTTAATAATAAAATACAAGTCTATGGAATTATCTAAAGATGGAAATACAGTTCATATAGATGCAGATGCCTTTGGACATAAAATTGATATAACTCTTTCAATATTACAATTAGCTAAAATATTTGGAACAGATGGAGAAGTTGCCGGGGAATATCTAAAATCTGGATTTGGTTCTGTAGAATTAGAAGATAAGTGCAATGAAACTAGAGAATTTGTTAAAGCTTTTCCAAATATAACTGTATGGGATAATAAAGTAGAATTTAGAGATATTTCTATTAGTGAGGGAGATACTGAAGAAACATTAAAAATATTTGGAGAAGATATTTCTGGATGGAGTAATGAAGGGATAATGATTATATTTCCTAAAAAATTGTATAATAAAACTTTGGAGAACAAAAAATTTAGAATTTTTGTTGCTCCCTTTTTTGTTGATCTAAGAACAAATGAAGAAAGACAGTAAACCCCTTTTTATTAGAAAAATAGCAGAAAGTATAGGATTTGTTATTGGAAAAATAATTGGGATACTCTTTTTCATACCTGCTTTTATTATTGGTTTTATACAAGGGTTAATTAAAAAATAAAAAAGAAGTAGCCCAAAAACTACTCCCCCTTACTATCTTCAGAATTACTTTCATCCTTAAACATAACATCAAAGTAGTTCTTACTCAAGATTTTGGTTATAGTGGTCTTTACTAGAACCCATTTCTTATCTTTAGATAAGCCAATCTGGGTTTCTATATTGGGCATATTAACCAATTTCTCATTCAGTTTTTCCTGATTGATTTCCATTTTTTACCTCCAAAAATTTATTTAACATTTCTATCACATCTTTTCTCACACATGTTTGTCCTAACTTAGAATACTTCCAATATTTTTTCTGCCTTGTTACCACAAAGAACCAATTATCTCCAAAGTCTCTATAAAGTGTCTCAACTTTTTTCTTGAGTTTTTGAGGTGCTTTCTCATACATCATTCCTGTTTCTACTTCTATAGCATATTTTTTCCCATTATAGAGAAAAATTATATCTGGTTTTTCTGTTTCAAATAACCATATTTTACTTGTAAACTTCTTTAGATATTCTGCAATTCTATAAATTAGAAACATGTGAGAATCGCTTTCATTAAATCTAGGTTTAAGCAAGAAAGTTTCGGATTTCCTAGTTTCAAAATCCCATTGTTGAGATTCATGATAACCATTTTTTAGCCTATATTCAATTTCTTCTTTACTCAAATCTTCTTTCTTATAACAACCCTTATCGTCATATACATTTATTGTAACTTCTTTTTTCTCCGGTTTTATTTGCTTAAGCTGTTTCTCTATATCTTCTTTTGATTCTTTATTAGGAAATAAAACCTCCCCAACATCTAGATTATCTTTTTCTGGTATTTCTATTATAGGCATCTTTTCTATAGGTTTTATTTTTAGAATTTTTGTTTCTTCCATTTTATCCTCCTTACATTTATTTTTAAGAATTTCATCTGCATTTGTTGTGATTAATTTGTGTTCTTCATCTGAAGCTATAACTTTTAATTCAGAATGATCATCATCAATAATCAAAATCCCTTCACCTACACCTGCGGTTAGTAGGCTCGTCCTCTCATGATTAGACAGATGAAAAGTATTACAAACATTATCAATCACAGCAGGTTTTTGTTTCATTAAAAAAGTGTAAGCAGAATTTGCCAATACAGATTTACCTGCTTCAGAATTTAATAACCCTCCAACTTCTTGATTAATCAATAATAAACCCATGTTAAATTTTCTACAAGTCTTTACAATTTCAAAAATATAAGAAGCCTCTTCAGCTCTGCCTAATAAACTCCATGCTTCATCTATAATTAATAATTTTCTTGATAAATCATCTTTCATCTTCATGTAAACATAATCAAGAACAAGAAACATAACAACAGGTTTAACCTGTTTAGGCATACTCCCAATATCAAAACACACAAAATTATTATCAAAATTAATATTAGTTTGCTTATTCATAAAAGAGAACACTCCCTCTGTATACAAATTCAAACGATTAATCAAACTTCTAATAGTAGTCTTCTCCAGAGTAATTGCTCTTTTTTCTACACTTTCTAAATATTCTTTTATATCACTTAAAATTGGAGCTTTATTATTCCATGTCTTTGGATCTTCATTTATGCCTTTTTTATTATATGCAGAAGTTATAGCTTTGTCTAAAAATGCCTTTTGTGGCTCTGTTAATTCTCCTAACATTATAGGCATTAAATCCATTAAAGCTAATCTTTTCTCAGAATAATCATGACCCATTAAATCAAGAGGATTAATCATAGTGTCTGAATCTCTAGATAAATCAACTCTCTGTCCATTAAAGGTTTTAACTAAATTTTTGTATTCTCCTTGAGGATCAACTACCATAACCTTAACATTATTTAACAAATATCTAGTTATCAATAATTTTGTAAAGTAAGATTTTCCAGAACCAGAGGTAGCCAATACACATCCGTTAGGATTTGTTAGTTTGAATATATCTCTTATAACAGGAATTTTATTTTTGTTTAATCCCATCCAGATACCACTATTATCTATTTGTAAGAATGGAGAAGTAAATGGAAAAAATGCTGAAAGTCCTTTTGTTGTTACATTTCTATTAATGTTTAATTTATTTTCTGCCAAAGGTGATGTGGATTTATATCCTTGTAACATCCTAAAATAAGGAACTTTGGGTATAATCATAATAGAGTTTAATTCAGATTCTACTTTTTTTGTTAATAGATTTAATTCTTCTATTGAGTCCGCTTTACATTTTACATATAAGGAAATATTAAACAGTTTATCTTGTCCTTTTTGCAACTGCTCTAATATGTTTCTTGTATCTCTATATTTTATTTCTAAAGAAGGATTTATAATTCCTTTTTGCTCTGCAGAGTATAAATCAGACCTTTGTTTTTGCAATTCTTTGTTTAAATTAACCATCATGGTCTCAATAGGATAAGGCTCAATAAAAAGAGAAATATCAAAATCTCCTGGAGAAGAAATAATCTTATCAAGAAAACCACTTTCTACATTTCTGGGATAACCGTAGGCAGAAATTACCCTGTTATATTTTTTATCTTGAATATAATCCCTTTCATTTGTTAAATCATTATTAAAAAATTTATCAACTAATTCTTCTAGTTCCTTGTCTTTTAATCTTTTATATTTTAAATTTAGATTGTTTAATTTATCTTGTATTATTCTTATTTTAATCTCATCTGAATCAGGTATTACAATATAGAAATTCCTATTCATTACAGCATTATCACTTATAGTGTTTTTCAAATGATTTTTATAGCTGTTAAATAATACTTCATAATCTTTGTTTATCTTTAGATTATTAAGATACTCGTCTAAACTTATTGCAGTTGTATTAACTAAAATTTGCACAGGAAATTCTAAAGAGTTTAAGAATTTTTGAAATGTGATAGTTATTGCCTGTTGTTCTTTTTCAGGTTTTATCTTAAAATTAATAGGTTCTACTTTTAATACTGAAAGAGATTTATTAGTAACAATCAAATTATCTTTTATCTCTTTTACATTCTTGAATTGTTTGAATTTTTCACCATCTACTTTTCTGTTCTTAAACCAGTTTACAAATGCAACTAAAAAACTATCAAAATTAAAGAACATAAATAATACTCCAAAGAAAGTAAATACTGAAGAGATCATTCCTCTAACATACAAACCAAAAGGAAGTCTAAAAAATAAAAGCAAAGCTATTGAACCAAATAATCCCCCATATCCTAATTGTTTGAAAGTTAATCCAAACATTATTTTTTCTTTATACTCTAATTGTTGTGGAATTTCATAACCCATTTTAACTAAACCTCTTTGCTAAATTTGAGATAGGATTTGTTACACTAGTAACAACATTAACACTAGATTTTACTAAACTGAAAAACATTAGATAAATTGTAGTTAGAGAAACTAACAAAAACGAACAAGTCATAACTAAGATTTTATAATGTTCAAATAAAGGAATTTCAATTAACTTAGAACAGCAAAGCAAGATAACTGCATTTGAGAAGGATAGAAATATATTCACAATTAAAAAATTTAAGATCATTCTTCCATAGTCTTTAGTAAACGGAATAAAATAAAGAAATATCCCAATAGGGAAGAAAACCACCCCAAAACTAACTACAAGATATCTTATAATTAAAATTAGAGAGGTTATTATTAGAATAGCTAAATAAATTAAGTAAAAAATTATTTCTATTAAAGAGTTAAATGTTATTAAGAAAAATTCATTAGAGATCATATTTAGAATAGCAGTCGTTAATATTGAGGATAATTCTATCAAAACTTTGTAAAAGAAAAAAGATGCCTGAACTAAAACCATAATAAGAACCATATTCTTTAGCCACTCTTTTGCCTTCTCTCTTTTAACCATATCATAACCAGAGATCATAAAATTTACTCCAGAATATAACAAAAGTAAAGAGTAAAACAATGATAGAGTATATAGAATAATTGCCCACAAACTTTTAAACAAATCTAAATTGACAACAGCAGAAAGCATATCTTTAATCAAACTAACTAAAGGTTTTATTGGAGCATTAATAATTGTTTTAACCATATCTACTATTTTATCCATTATTCCAGAAACAATCTCTCCTAACCAACTAGAATCATCTTCATCTTCTTCATCCGCACAAACCAATGGAGTTAAAACTAAGAAAATCAAGAAAACTGAAAATAATTTTAAATGAATATTTTCCAACATTTTTTAATAATTTTGACTATAAACAAATTAATCAAACCAAAAACTCCTAAATTCAACAAAGTGCCAATAGTTTTTCCATCTGAAACATGAATTAATTTTTCACTATCTCCAGATATTATTTTATTATCAGACTCAACAGCAACAAACTCTAAATTTCTCCCAAACTTAACAATTCCATTATAGGAAACTTCGACATTCTCACTAACAAAAACATGTATAGTTTCGCCACCTCTATAGCTTAACTTGTCTGTTTCAATATCCAATGACAGGACTCCAGGTAGCAAAACTAGAAGTGCCACCCAGAGTCCAAATAATACTTTTTTCATCCTACTACAAAGTTAACTATCAAAGGTGCCGCCCAAATAATCACTAATCCAATCAAGATATACATAATCATTTGTTTTGCAGTTTCTCTTTTTCTTGGATCACTACCGCTTGTGATATAAGTAGCCCCTGCAAATACTCCCATGATACATGCTATTACTGTAGCTGTATATTTGATTAGATTGTAAATCTTCATTACAGGCTCTAAGATCTCATTGAAAGTATCTCTATCTGAAGAACTTATACTTCCCATATCCACTGCACCTAAAACAGGACTAACTAACATAAATAACAAGATTCCTGTTAGGAATACCAAATTTAATTTACTCATATTCTTCTCCTTTATACTTGATTAGATGTATGACTGATCTGATTACTTCTTCTAAGGTTCTATCTTGATATTTCCAGATTAAGAAGTTAATACAGGTATCACAAATTTCATGCCCATTCTTTAACTCCTTGTTACATACCAAACATCTCATACTTTTTTCTAAATCTAGAAACTATAAATAAGTCCTAGTGAAAAAAATTTACTAAAAAAATTTCACCTAGTTTTATTTAAAGAAAAGAATTTATGAAAATATAATGGCAAAAAACCATATGATAAAATTTCTAGTATCTAAAGATCAAAAAGAAAAGATTTTGAACAATGCAAGAATGAATGGTTATGCTACTATGTCTGATTATTTAAGAAATTTGGCATTAAATCATAATTTAATTATTAATATATTTGAAATAGTAAAGGATTTACAAAAATGCAAGAACAAGAATTAAAGATTAAAGTAGAAATACCTGAATGGTTAGTTAAGTTGATGGAGTTGTTAAAAGAGAAAGAGATTAATTAAGAAATTTTTACTACCAGAACCATTCTCCTTTTCTTTTTTTATGGTGTAATTTTGAATGAAATTTCCTGCTTAAAACAGCAAGATTGCCTCTTTTATTATTTAGTTTATTACCATCTCTATGATGAACTACTTCTCCGGGTTTTAATTTTCTTCCCAACTTTCTTTCAGCAACATGCCTATGAACTGGTTTACCAGAATTTGCAAAGTGTTTGTATCCTTTCTTTTTAAAAAATAATACCATTTTTCTAATGATAATATAAGGTTAATATACTAATAAATTTAACCCTATTAAGAAAAATTAAACCCCTTAAGCCCTTCCATTAATTCTTCACCAATACCAATCTCACCAGCCTTCTGAACTAAAACTTTCTGGAAACCTTCATCCTTCATTAACATATTCAACAATTTGTCACCAAAAGATTTAATTTTAACTTCTTTCTTAACTTTCTCGTCCATTTCCATCATAGTTTTCAAATCTATAACACATGCACATTTAGAACAAAACTTACTATCATGACTATTGATAGTATCGCATCTAGGACATTTTATTGGTTTCAATTTACTTTCCTCACTCTCTCTTTTCTTTTCATCTGCAACTCCATTTAACTTCAAAATTGCATTATCTACATTCTTCCCACTCATATGTACATAAGTTGAGGGCATACCAGAACCTTGCACCCATCCAAAATATTGATTCATTTGAAACTCAGTTAAATGATTAGCCAAATAAGTTGCTCTAGAATGCCTAAATATATGAGGATTAAATCTCTTTTTCAAACCAACTTTAACAAACAATCTTTTTAATAAAATTCTTACATTTGAATAATGCATAAAATTGTTATGGTTTCTTGTCCCAACACAAATCCACAGAGGATCATTTTTCTCTCCAAGTGGATGGCTTTTTATCCATGAAGCTAAATAAGGTGTTGAACTAACTAATCTTATTTTTCTTGAACCTGTTTTTCCAGACACAGTTATTACTGTTCCATATTGATCAAAAACTACATTGCTTATATGCATACTAAGAAGTTCCCCAACCCTACATCCAGACTCATATAATGAAGAAATTAAAGCTTTATCTCTAGGATGTTCAGCACTTTCTATTAATTGTATAACTTCTTCTTCAGTTAACAAATCTCCTTCAGCAGGCAAAGTTACTTCAGATCTTTTTATGTTGGTAGTTATCCACTTAACTTCTTTCGGATATTCGTCTGTTTTTCTTAACCATTTATAAAATTTTTTTAAAACTACTTTGTATAATTGCTTTGTCCATACAGAATACTTTTTTTGCAATATAACACTAACAACTCTTTGTATATCCTCTTTATTTGCCTTTTCTAAATCCTTCTCTAAAATAAGACAAACAAATTTCAAAGTTCCCATCAATCTTGAAACTCTTCCAGGAGTTAATCCATCAGCAACACAATAATCCTTAAACTTAAAAATTATTTTTTTATTTCTTGCTGATAGTTTTTTATTTACCTCTATGTTTTTTATTGTGGCTTTTAACCTTCCCTCATACTTATGTATATCTAGTTTCATCTGATCCTCCTAAAGAGACCAGATTAAAATACTCTCTGGACATATTATGCCCATAGAGTAGGCGTGTGAATTCTAGTTTAACGCCCTGCAAGGGCTTCTGACTATTTTGGCATTTCCGTGAGAATCTGTTTTTCATCAGTGTTGTTGGCTGTAATTGATATAAAAATCTTGTCGACCACGCAAGGGTGACTGAAAGGTTTAAAATATTCTAATTCATTATAGAAATAAGGAAAGAGGTTGAAATGAAAAAGAATCTTTATGATGGATTTGAAGGAGATAAATTAAAAGATTTCTGGGATTTGAGAAAATTAGAGGAAGGATCTTTTAAACTTCAATCAAGAATAGCAAGAAAAGGTAAGAAATCTGTAAAAATAACTATTAAGAAAGGTGATCGTATTGAAAAATGTAAGAATTGTAAAACAAGTGAGCGTGATGAATTAGTAGAAAGAAAAGAGCTTGGTCCTGAAGAAGGAAAAAGCTATGAATATTCATTTAGCGTATATATTCCAAAAAATTTTCCAATAGTTCATACTAGATTAGTTATAGCACAATGGAAACAAAATGAGATGGATGATAAAGTAAATGTGGATAATCCAATTATTGCATTGAGATATGTGGACGATGTTTTGAGAATTACTTTGCAAACAAGTAAAGAAAAAGTTAATCTTTTTAAAAAAAGAGGGGATATAAGAGGAAAATGGATAGATTTCAAATTTCATCTTAAATTTACCAGAAAGAAATCTGGATTTGTAAAAGCTTGGATGAATAGGAAGAAAATTATTGATTTTAAGGGCGTTACGGCATACTCTGAAAAATATGGATATTCAAAACCAGGTTATTTCTATTTTAAGATGGGATTATATCGTGATAGGATGGATAAACCTATGACCATCTATTTTGATGAATATAAAAAGAGAGAACTAAAATAATTCTTGACAACATCTATCCATAAATTATTTAAATAAAAACACTCTAATTATCCTATAGTAAAATAATCACACAAAACATCCCTTAAAAGTGCCAAAATGGTGTACTGTGCGGTGTGGGCGCTTATATTTTACAAAATATATATTGGAGTATATAGTTAGTTTTATTAATACTTTTTTCTTTAATGAATTATGGTGAAATTGACAAAAGAGGATAAAGAAATAATTAAGAAAGCAGAAGAATTATGGAAAAGAGATTATTCTTCAAAAAAACATTCAGTATCATCTATTTTAGTTTCTAAGGATGGAGAGATATTTGAGGGAATGAGTATGGAATTTCATTGTGGGATTGCTGTTTGTGCAGAGAGAGTTGCAATGTTTAAACTAATGCCAAAACAATATGAAATAAAAACAATAGTTGCTATGTATAAAGATAAGATTATTCCTCCTTGTGGAGTCTGTAGGGAATTAATGTATGAAATGAGTCCTAAAAATTTAAAGAATACTTGGGTAATTGTTTCTAAATCTAAAAAAGTAAAATTAAAAGAGCTTTTTCCCCATAGTTGGCAAGAAGCATTTCAGATTTAATCCATATCAAAAGGAATTAATTGGTTTTCTTATAGAAAATGAGGAGTATGCAAATACTCAAAGGTTTGTATTTGAAATGCTCTGGAAACAGTCTAAGAAGTAAGTTTTATAATATTTGATTCTTTGATAGATTTAAGATGGTGAGTAATGAAAAAATAATTTCTAATTGGAATATTGGTAAGTTAATAAATATAAAAAAAGCTGTTAAAGGAGTTTCTAATCATAATTGGATTTTGAATACCTCTGAAGGTAAGTTTGTTTTAAGGAAAGTATCTAAGGAAAAGAAGCTTAGTGAATTGGAGTTTGAATTAAAATATTTGAATTATTTGAAAGAAAAAGGATTTGAATATAAAATTCCATATCCTATTAAAACAAAACAAGGTAAATTTTTTTTAAAGATCAATTCTTCACATTATTGGATGTATCATTATATTTCTGGGACGAATATAAAGAGATTTGATAAAAAAGAATTAAAGGAAGTTGCTAAAATGATGGCATCTTATCATAAAATTATAGAAAAGTCCGGATTAAAAAATGGGATTAAGAAAAAAGAAGTTTTCAACAGAAAAGAAATAATTGAAGAAATGGAAGACTTCAGAAAGAAGTTAAAAAATAAGTCTAAGTTAAATGCCAGAGATAAAATATTTTTTGAAGAATCTTCTGATTTAATTTCTTTATTTAAAAATTTAGAAGGAAAGGAATATTCAAAACTTAAGAGATACCCATTACATAGAGATATTAATCCCGAAAATACTTTATGGAAATCTGGAAAACTTATCGGAGTTATTGATTTTGAGAATGTCGGCAGTGTTAATGATACTATTATGAAGGATATTGCTGGAATGCTGCAGTATTCATGTAGAGACAAGAAAGATAAACATAAAATTGATCTAAAATTGGCTAAATTTTTTTTGAATGAATATAAAAAATATCATAAACTTTCAAAAAAGGAAGTATCTTTTATTCCAGATATAATAACTGCAGGGGCAATTGAGGATTTTGGATATGCTTATTGGATGTTAATTAATGATCCAGAAAGAGCAAAATTGTATAGACTTAAGCTTTATTCAAATGTTGCTAAGTGGTTTAATAAAAATAGAAATAAAATTATTAGAAAGTTGTCATGATCTATCCATAAATTATTTAAATAAAAACACTCTAATTATCCTATAGTAAAATAATCACACAAAACATCCCTTAAAAGTGCCAAAATGGTGTACTGTGCGGTGTGGGCGCTTATATTATTTCTTAGCCTGTTTCCATAACAAGTCAAATAACTTCCTCTCTGTATCTGCAATTTGCTTGTTTTTCACTATAATCCCAATAGAATTCTCTTTTTCAAAAGTTAAGGTAGCTATTTTATTTCCATAAATTATCTTAGTAGTTGATAGTTTTTCCTCTATGAATCTCAAGTCAACATATTTTTTTGGATTATTCTTTTTGTAATCTCTCATTTTTTTGTTATTGGTTGTTATAACTTTGGAAAATAGGCCCAGTTTTCTTTTTTGATTAATAAAATGAGGAAAATAGAAAGGTAAGGCCTCTATAAAATCCGGATCTGATATAAATAAAGATTCCTTGCCTTCTTTAATTATGTCCTCTATTACTGTTTTAAGGCCTGCCATTCCTTCATACAATTCTATTCCTGGCTTTTCTTTTATTGATTTTTTTAATTCTTCTAGTTCAGGCAAAATTGATTTTACTTTGGCTTGCTTCTCTTGCAAATCCCCCAATAACTTTCTTGGATCTGCTGCTTCATAATATTTTACTCCCGATTTAATAACGTAAGAGACAAGGCCTTTTTTCTGTAAATACTTGAGAATGTCATAACATGTAACCCTATTTAAATTGGATTTTTTCGCGATTCCATTGGCTGTTGATTGTCCTAAAGAAAGCAGGGCTAAGTAGACTTTGACTTCTTTATCAGTTAATCCTAGTTCTTGAAGGATTTGTTCTTTTGACATGCCTTTTTTAGGAAATTCTTACTTATAAAGTTGTCGATTTTCTACAACAAATATTTAAAAGATACATAAAACTACTGAATAGTAATAAATAAAGCGAGTAAATCGCGAAAATAAGAATAAAATGACAAACGAAACAGAAATAAGAAGAGAAATTGAGAAGGTTCTTAGACTTAGTCAACCTGAGAGAGTTACTTTACCTGAAGATGAAATAAGTAAATTGGAAAGATTAATTGATAGAATCAAAGCAAATCCAGAAGGTTTTGGCGCTTTCACAGAGTATTGTCTATTGGATGACCATTTAGCTAGGGAAGGATATGCAGATATAAGCTATATTGGGCCTTGCAAATCTATTGCTATAGAAAAAAAACTTGGACAGCACATAGTTACTCTTAAAGATGTAGATGCAGAAGATTTAGTGCAAAGATATAAGACAGAGCAAGAAGGAATAGTTTTTACAGGATGCAGACATGATTTAAGAAAAGGAGTTTTAAATCCAAGTGATTTCAGATTCCTCTTAAGGAGTAAGGTTTTAGAGAAGGCAGGAGTAAACCTACGCTATAGTGGATATTTAGATCATGAATCTCCTGATTACATATACCAATTTTATGGATTTTGGAGACCAATAAAATGAACAAGTTAAAACAATGGGCATTAGCGGGAATGCTAAGTTTAGCAGGAGCTTTAGGTATTGGAAGTTACGTTGCATCAAGGCCAGTTAGAGATAAGAGGTATACATTAGAGCAATTAACAGAAGCAAATGCAAGGTTAAGAGAATTTCCAGAACAAATAGCTGGAGCAAAAGAGATTAAGAAATATGAAACCCCTAGAGCAAAATATACTTTGGCGCATGTTAGACAAGAACACGAAGTTTATGACGATGAACTAGAAACTAATGGTATGAGCAAAAGAGCTAAAGAAAGAGTTTGTAATGTCCAAAAGAATATTTATTTGATACTTGATGAACTAGTTGGAAGAGAGATATGCGATAGCGTATATCCCGAGGGGTTATACCCTGAATTAAATGAAAGAATACAAAAAATTGGATTAGGTAATGTTGTGAAATATAACAATCCTATTCTTGAAGATAGAATCAGCGAATTAAATTCTAGGCTTAATCGTGGAATTCTTTATGAAGGGGAAGAAGAAAGATTAAGAAAAGAGTTAGGAGAAACAAGCGATAAATTAAAAGATGAGCAGGAAAAATACAAGTTTTTAGCAGGGGCTGCTTATTTAATGGCTTCTGAAGGCAAAATAAAACTAATTCCAGCTGAAACAAGAGAAGGACAAAATAGGGCTGAAGCTGAGATACTTTCAACTGGCAGACCTGGCAGAGATTCTTATAGTTTGAGAGAAGATATTTTGTTAGATATAGTTTCTAAACAAAGTATGCCTTTGGCATTGACGGTTTATGGTGCAGGACATGATTTCAAGGACAATGTTGAAAGATGGAACAGAGAAAACCCAGACAGGAAATACAGCTTGATAGAAATTACTTCGGAGGGATTGGAATAAGATGACAGATAAAATTGTTTTAATGGATGGCTCAAGAAAAGTGCATGCGAGAGTTCCTTTAGTGGCAATTGCAGAAATAGCAAGGCTCAGAGGAGTTGAAACAGAATATCAGGAATGCCCTGAATTTTTAGAACAGTTTGTAAGAATGGCCTATAAACAAGAAAGGAGGCAGGTAAATGCTTGCACATTAACAAATGCACTTCATCAAACTCCAGAAATGCGAGAGAGGTATAATGCAGGAAAAGTAATAGTTGTTGATAATGATATATATTCTGGGGATGAGAATTGCAACTGGTTTTTCGGAGGATTCTCAGAATGTCCAGGAAGTTTGGGGTATATTGTTTTATCCACAGCAAGAATGCAGTCAGAAAATCATATGAAAGATATTGTAAGGCATGAACTTGGGCATATGTTTGGCGCTCCGAGCAAGAGAAGAAGCAATACTTATGAATTATACGGATTGCACTGCTCAAATTCTGGCTGTGTGATGCAGCAAAAAGATACTGTTGCTGAAGCAGTGGAATATGCAGAATTAAGAGCAAGCAGAAGCTCACCAAATTATTGTAAGCAGTGCGAACAGGATATACAGAGATTTGAATTAAAATAAAACAAAAGAAATTAAAAGGTAAAATGACTGAATATATAAGAGAAAAAGAGGGAAAAATGAAAAAACAAGAGCTAAAAAAACTGGTTATAGAAGAATTTTCAGGTAAGAATGCTCAAGAGACGTATAAGAAAAAGGCTAAAGAAGGATTATGGGATAGTGAGAAATTCTTTATTAAAAAATATTTTAAGAAAAAAGGTAAACTGCTTGATTTAGGTTGTGGAACAGGTAGAACTACTATCTCCTTAAATAAGTTAGGTTACAATGTTATCGGAGTTGATATCACCCCTTCAATGATAAAAATTGCAAAAGAAATTGCGAAAAAGAAAAAGTTGAAAATAGATTATAAGATTGGTGACGCTACTAATCTTAATTTTAATGATAATAGTTTTGATTATATATTATTCTCAAATCAGGGTTGGACACAAATCCCTGGAAAAGAGGAGAAGTTAAAAGCATTAAAAGAGATACATAGAGTTCTAAAGCCTGAAGGAATATTTATATTCACTGCACATCAAAGAGTTTGGTTAAGCAAGAACTTCTTCTTTTGGATGAAACAATACTTTAGATTTTATTTACTCAAGCCTCTGGGTTTCAATATTGAAGAATTAGATTTTGGTGATAGGTTTTTTAAAAGAGAAGAAAGTTCCGGAACCCAATATAAGACAAAACAATATATTCATATTCCCTCCATTAAACAGGTTGAAAGTTTAATAAAACAAACTGATTTTGAAATTTTAGAAATTGATAATAGTTTGCAGATATCTAAAAAAGATGTGAGAAAACATCCTCCTGTGTTTTATATTTGTAAGAAGAGGGAAAAATGAAAAAACTAGAATTCAAAAAAATTATTGAAAATCTTGATCCTAAAATTTTTGGTTTGAGCAGGATTAATATAAAATCATTTAAGAAATTAGGTGCCGGAGAAAGCAATATTAGCTATCTTTTTGCTTTAAATAATAAAAAATTAATTTGCAGAGTTAACATAGACAGGTCAAAGCCAAAAAAATCAGAGCAAGAGTACAATGTCTTGAAGACAATAGAAAGATTGAATATTGCCCCTAAAGTATATTATTTAGATAAATTGGGAAGGTTTATTATTTTAGATTACATTGAAGGCAAGGCTTTGAGAATGAGAAAGAAATCATTTTCTAAGAAAGAATTAAAGCAATTAGCAGAGATGCTAGCTAAACTGCATTCAATAAAAATAAATAACTTAAACTTGGAAAAACAAGATTACTCTTATCGCCTTAAAGAAATAAAAAATGTTATAAATTCTATAAAAAAGTTTAATGATGGCCCTTTTTTTCAAGAGTGTTATGATCATTTGGTTGACATAATCTCTAAAGAAAAAGAAACAAATCAACTAAGCCTTGCTCATGGAGATATTTGCACTCAAAATATAATAAAAACAAAAGATGAATTAAAATTAATAGACTGGGAATCACTACAATTAGCAGATCCTGCCAAGGATATAGCTCCTTTTTTGGTAGAAATAAGAATTTCTAAAAATAATTTTAATATTTTAGTAAAAGAATACAATAATTACAGAAATGATCCTGAGATATTAGAAAGAGCCATTGTCCATGCAAAACTTTTGGCATTTGTTGATTTTGCTTGGGAGATTTTAAGGGCTTTTGAAATAAAAAATAAAAAGTTGCATGAAGATTATCTTAACAAGACGACTGCTCAAAGCCATATTAATGAAGCTAAAAGAAGATTGAAGGATTGTCTTAAATTTAAGCTTATTCCAAATAAATGGAAAAAGTTTGATGTAGGAAAGTTGAGATGAGAATAAGAAAAGCTACAATAAAAGATATAGATAGAATTGCTGAACTTTGCATTGAATATGGCAGATACGAGCATGAACTTGATAAAAATCAAGGTATAGGGACATTTGATGAAGAAAAGAAAATAACCTTAAAGTTCTTTAAATCTAAAGAATATGAATGGTTTTTGCTTGATGATAATGGAAAGGTTGTTGGTTTTATCTCACTTGCGATTGAGAAAAGAGGCAAAACAAAAAGAGGGTTGTTTAGCACAATTTTCATTGAAAAAGAATACAGGGGAAAAGGTTGGGGTACAAAATTATTGAATCATGCCTTAGATTATTTAAAGAAAAAAGGATGCACATCAGTAAGAAGTTTTGGATATCCAAACAATAAAGCTTCTGCTGATTTTTACAGAAAACTTGGTTTTGATGTCAGCTTAGGATATTACATCAGCAAGAGGTTGAAATGAAAAAGGAAAACTACGAAGGTGTTAAATCCAAGTTTGAAAAACTTAAAAGAGATTTATATTATTTAGAGGAAGCTATTAAATCAAGAAAATCTAAGAAGAGCAAAGGGCATGAGGAATATAATCGCTCATGAATATGGAGAGATTGACGATGAAATTGTCTTTAATGCGATAACAGAAGAGTTAATAAAAGATGTTGGGGAATTTATTAAAGGGATTGAGAGATGAAAAAAGAAAAAACCCAATTCAAAAGAGGCGAATGGAGTTTGTTAGGCAAGTTTTATCTTTCTACGTTTATAGACAGTGCTTTTGCACTTATTCCGCTTTTGTTTATCTTATATTTTGAATTTAAGGGTTTTAAATTAGGCCTTGGAGGTTATTTATTAGCTGTTTCAGGCATCTTTGGATTTTTCTTTGAGATACCTACTGGTGTTGTAGCAGATGTTTTTGGAAGGAAAATCAGCACTTTATTTCATTATGTGTTTATGGGGGCAATAGCTTTAGCAATTCCTTTTGCAACCCAACCTTATATGCTTTATATTTTATTTGCACTAGAAGGCATTGCGATTACATTTAGAACTGGAGCCAAACATGCCTGGATTGTGGATAATTTGAAACATCACAAAAGAGATGATTTAATTCAGAGCTATTATACTAAATCTCAGAGCATCCTGGCAGTTGCAATATTTATTGCTGGTTTGTTATTGTCTGGAATTTTATTTTTAAAACCGGCCACAAAACCCATGGTTTTATTTGGCTTTGACTTCATAGGAGCAGATTTGCTGTGGTTTATCGAAGGATTGGCTTATTTGTCTATTTTTATTCTTTTATTGTCTATAGAAGAAAATTATAAGCCTAAGAAAGCAAAATTGAAACAGCAAATTAAAGAGTTTAGTAAGACTCTTAAATATGGACTAAGCTATTCTTGGAAACATCCGATTATTTTTGTATTGTTGGTTAATGCACTATTGTTTACAATTTCTGGAAATATGAAATTTGTTTCTTTCCAGCCTTATCTAATTGGAAATGGAATAAAGGTTGAACAGTTTGGGTATCTTAGCAGTGCTTTCCTTTTGTTGGGAATGTTGTTGCCTTTTATCTCTCAAAGGTTAACTAAAAATATTAGAAAAAATGTTTATCTTGCAATAACCTCAGTAGTTAAGTTTGTATTTACCTTGGGCCTTTATTTTATTGTAGGGCCTGTGTTTACAATTGTATTTTGGTTTGTCCATAAGAATTTTTATTATCTTGTAGGATCTATTGAAAACTCTTACTTTCAAGAACATGTTACCTCAAAAGGAAGGGCAACAATTGGTTCTATCGAAAATGCAATGTACTCCCTTGGAAGCTTTATCGGGCCTTTGATTGGAGGTTTGTTAATCAATTATTTGGCTCCAAGGGCAGTATTAGCAATTAGCTCTTTTTTAATTATCCCTGCAATATTTATGTACTTGAGAATTAAATAGGATAGCTTTTAAATTGTGATTTCTTGATAGGAACATCAAAAAGAGGCTGAGATGAAAACATACAAGTTAACAAAAGAGGATAAAGAATTAATAGAAAAGGCGAAAGAAGTTATTGTTAAATCTAGACTAGTTGACCTTATTAATACTGGTGAGGTTGGTTCTGCATTGATAACTCCTCAGGGCAATATCTATGTAGGAGTCAGTATGGGATTCTTTTGTGGTATTGGTTCTTGTGCAGAATACCAGGCAATTGGTTCTATGATCTCAAATGGGGAAAAAGAAATTAAGACTATTGTTGCAGTTTGGTATGATGAGGGGCATAAAAAGCATGTTGTTGTTCCTCCTTGTGGTAAATGCAGAGAAATGATATTACAAGCATGCAAGAAGAATAAAAAAACAGATGTTATTATTTCTTTATCAAAAAAAGTTAGACTTGTAGACTTAGTGCCTTATCCTTGGGGAGGCTCAATAGAAAAATGAGGCTGAGATGAAAATAAGAAAAGCGAGAAAAGAGGATTTGAAAAAACTTATAGAATTAGATAAAATCTCAAATAAAGAGATTAAATGGTGGGCTCCAATGACTAAATCTGAGTTTGTCAGCTTGATTAAGAAAGGTCTAGTATATGTGGCTGAAAATGATAAAGAGTTAATTGCTTATCTAAACGGAGATATAAAAGAAAAACAGCTTATCCTTGATAATATCTATGTAAGAAAAGAGTATCGGCGAAAGGGTATAGCTAGAGAACTAATCAAAAAATTTATGTCTGATTGCAAGAAATCTAAATTTAAAGACTTGAGAATTGATTGTCCTGAAAGATTAAGGAAATTTTATGAGAAATTTGGTTTTAAGACTACTGCATTGATTATGAAGAGGAGGTTGAGATGAAAAATGTATAAATTTTTGAAAAAACTAAAAATAAGATTTACAGACAAAGAAATTGATAAAATTTCTAACTTAAAGAGATTTACTAGAACTATTAAAGGGAATAAATATATTGTAAAATGTGATTATAACAGAAAATTCTTTTCAATTAAGAGAAATCTCAATCATCTTAAAATATTGAATAAATATTTAGGAAAAAATCTTCCTAATTCTTTTGTTTTTGTAGTGAAACTTAAAGCTAAATTTGGAAATCATGTAAGGAAAAAAAAAGATAAATATGTCTGGAAAAAAGATAACAAAAAAACTATTAAGAATGTTATGATAATTTTATCTCCTGTTATCGAAGGAAAAGACATAACCAAGAAATTTATTAAAAATTGTAAAGATACATTTCTTATTAATGAATTAAAATGTTTATTGAAAAGGAAATTAGTTCCTGACTTTTGTACAAATGGCAATTTTCTTATAGATAAGAAAGGAAAAATTTGGTATGTTGATTCAAGATGGCCTCTTTTTACTGTTAAACAAGGAAAAGATTATAAGCGAGGAAGAGATATTGTTAATAGGCTGAGATGAAAATACGAAAAGCAAGAAAAGAGGATTTGAAAGAAATAGATAAAATTTATGTTGAAGGGAGTTTAGATGAGGGCAAACTACAATTTCCAAATATTTCTATCAAAAAGATGGCTAAAGAATTAGAATCTTATTCAAAGAGCAGAACCCCGGGTTTTGCTAAAGAATTTAATAGTAAAGTTAATTATTGGATTGTTGCAATAGTTAATGATGATGTTGTTGGTTTTGGGCATGCTTTTATAAAATCAAAAGATATCGGAATGTTAGAAAAAGTTTATGTTTCTAAAAATTTTAGACATAAAGGCATAGGTCTAAAAATAGCTAAAGAACTAATTAGATGGTTAAAAAAGAATAAAATAAAACATATAGAGTCTGGGATTTATTGGAACAATAAACCCTCAATAAATTTTCACAAAAAGTTAAGATTTAAACCCATTTCATTAAGAATGCGATTATAAGTGATTCTCTTCAAGATACCACAATAGTAGAGTCTTCTGCAAGAGCATCACAATAATTTTTATAAATATGTTAATTCTTAGGATATTGAAAATGGCAAGCCCATATTATGCATTAAAAATAATGCAGGCAACTGCAAGAAGTGTAGAATCTATTCCTGAAGAGTGGAGACCAGTATATTTAACTGCTCTAGCAGGATTTACATTAGTGGTGTTGGGAATGCATTATCTAGCATTTAGAAGCGAACCAAATGAAAGTAGATTGAAGGAAAGTGAACTTAAAACATTAACAGAGTAAATAATCAGGTGATTGTTTAGTACAATAATTCTTAAAAACGCGAAGGGTTTGGTCTAAAGATGGATAATGATGGTTTAGTGGATTTTGTGAGGGAAAATCCAACATATTTGGAGATTAGTGGGATGAGGAGCGAGGGAGTTTTGGAGGCTTTAAAGAAGGTTGACAGAAAGCAATTCTTGCCTGAAGGAGATACTAGCTTTTGCATGGTTCCTGTTGAGATTATGTTAAATTTGCAAAACTCTTTGGATGCGGTTCACAGGATGCCTGATTCTAAGGAGGACTTTATGGCTTTTATGCAGTCTGTTGCGGATGTGGAAACAAATGCAAAAGTTATGAGGGTTCCGTTAAGAGAATTGGCATATAATGACCAGGTTATACCTATAGGCCATGGACAAACTTGTTCTCAGCCGTCTATGGTGGCTTTGATGACTGACTTGCTGGAATTAAGAAAGGGAATGAGAGTTCTTGAGGTCGGTACAGGATGCGGCTATCATGCTGCTGTCAGTTCAGAGATGGTGGGTTTGGAGGGGAAAGTCGTAAGTGTTGAGATCATACCAGAGTTGGCAAGTATGGCCTATCGTCATCTTAGAAGTTATTTTGGTGAGGAATTTGATTCAAGATTTAGACTTATTCGGGGCGATGGTTCTATGGGTGCTGTGGAGGAGAGAGTGCCTTTTGACAGAATTTATTTGACAGCAGGGGTTGATGTTGGGTCTTTTGATTATTCATATTTTGTAAAACAACTTAAAGAGGGAGGGATATTGCTTTATCCTGAGAAAGTTGGGTCTTTGATAAAACAAAGGCATAAAGTTGGAGAGATGGAGGGGGAGAGAATTGGGGAAGGAGTTGGTTTTGTTCCGTTGGTTGGGGAAAATACTTAACTAATTTTTAATTGGTTTAGTACAATAATTCTTAAAAAGGAGTGGTTTGTTGGGATTTTATGGGAAAACAGTGGTATGTTGTGATAGATCGAGGAAATGGGCGGGAAGTAGGTATTGTTGAAGAACTTCCTAGAGATGCTGAAGAGTTAACAAAAAGGCTTAGATGTGTAAATTCTCCTCAAGTAGAGGGTTGTTTTTATAGAGGAGGATATGATTATATGCCTGTTAGTGAAAAAAAGGCTCGTGAAATAACATCTAGGAGAAAGGCTGAAGAAGCTGAAAGAGAAAGACAAAGAGCTCTTAGAAAAGAATAAATAGACTTTTAAATTTAAAAGAAGATGTTGGATTTGTATATTTATCTTGGGGTTTATATTTTGGTTTTGTTTGCGATTTCGTACATTGTTTCGAGGAGGCAGGATAAAGAAGGTTTTCTTATTGCTGGCCGGAAAAGGAAAGGATGGCAGATACTTGCGTCAAAGTTTGCTGCAGGGATAGGAGTTGGTTATTTTATTAGCTATACTGGGTTTGCTTATGAATATGGTTATGGTGTGTTTACTATGCTTGCCGGCTTGTTTTTTGGATATTTGATATTTGGTTATTGGGCCTCTCCTAAAATTCATGCCCATTCCAAAGAGCATAAGTTTTATACCATAGGCGACTTTGTGTATAATAAGACTAAAAGCAAGTTTAGTATGTATCTTGCTGATATTTTTTCAAGTGCTATATTGTTCAGCTGGCTGCTGACAGGAGTTATAGGCGGTGCGAAAATAATTAATGATTTTGGATTAATTTCTTACAATTTTGCGGTGTTGTTGACCGCGCTTGTTATTTTAGGTTATATCTTAATTGCGGGATATAACGCTGTTATTGTGACGGATATAGTTCAGTCTGCCGTGATTGTTATTTTGCTGGTTGTAGTAACGTTTGGCATTGTTGGGTCGCAGAATTTGCCCCAACTGCTTACTTTTGAGGGCGGAGGAATTGACATAGGAGTGGCTGTTGCTTTCTTCTTGTTTGGAATTTTGAGTGTGTTCTCTTATTCGGATAGATATCAGTTGTCTTATGCTGCTGAAAGCAAGAGAGGTTTAAAACATGGTTTGGGACTAGCTGCTGTTCCTATTTTCTTTGCTGGTGCGCTATTGCTGTTGGTTGGTTCTTTTATGGCCATTAAAGTTCCTGGGTTGGATTCCAGTTTGATATTTACTGAAGCATTGAAGAATTTCTTGCCCGCGGCTCTGCTGCCGTTTGCTATAGTATTGTTTTTTGCAGGGATTATGAGTTCTGCTGATACGAACGTGTATGCTATATCTTCCCATTATGCTATGCATAAAAAAGGAAATCCTGTTAAAGTGATAAGAAGGAGTATGATTGGACTGACTGTGTTGATGATTTTATTGTCTATATTGTTTCCTGATGTGGTTGATGTTTCTATATTTGCTGGAGGGATTTCTCTGACTCTTTCTCTTGCGATGCTTTACTTATTGTTTGGAGGAGAAAACAGGGGAAGATTTAGGGGTTCTGCTATCGGTGGTTTGATAGGATTGATTGTTGGGATAATCTACTTTGGGGTGGAGCCTACTATTGCTCTTCCTGTTTTGATTGGTGGAGCTTTGGGATTGTTGTGTAAGACAAAAGATTAGTTGAGTATAATAATTCTTAAAAAGGAGGGAGATGTGGGGAATTTATGGGAGAAGCAGGAAGTAGAGGAGAAACAGAAAGTCAAAGAATACAGGATTTAGAAGCTAAGACACATGAAGAACCATTAAGTTTAGAAGGAGAGTATTGGAGAGAATTGGTTGGTCTTTTGAAAAGAAAACGTGATTCTGAGTGGGGTCCTGAATGGAAAAAATTATATAGAAAACGTCATGATGATGAAGATCTAAATTATGATAGTGTTGTGGATTTTATGGGTTGTTTAGTCGATATTATTGCTGAACGTGGTGATGATGATAGGTTCTCTGCTCTTATTGCGATTGCACAATCATATGTTGTCAAGGAAGAAGTTAGTGAGGAAGAATGTGAAGAGTGGCCTACCTCTTTTGGCAAAAGGGCTTGGCAAAAACTTTGTTTAGCTGCAGATAGAGTTAAAGATATTGCTGATGTTGAAATTCTCCAAGAGACAGTGGGTTACATGAATGTTCCCCATTTCGGGAGATATTTTGATAGTATGCATAAGAAACCCGGTGCATTAAAAGAAACATTGGTTAAAATTGCTGAAGCTCCTCATCCAATGGCATCTTAGTATAATAATTCTTAAAAAGGAGGGAGATGTGGGGAATTTATGGGTAGAGGAAGTGTTTTTACAAAAGATGGAAGGGGTCGTTATCCTGATGAAGGAGCGAGCAGGTTTGAGGGAGTGAGGTTTGTTGCTGAGCCTGGTCTTGAAGGATTAGAAATAGAGGCAAAGATTGATGTTGTGAAAGGTGCTGAGAGGATGGAAGATCTTTCTAATTTATCCTTTTTAACATGGCCTGCATCTTATGAAGTTATGGTTTCGAACCGCAGTCCGAGTAGTTCTCTTCATGATTTTCATGCGCTTGGACGGGGATTATGTGATTATAAAAAAGAACATGCTTTTACTGTGATGAGACGTCAAGGGGGAGATTGTGCTTGGAAATTTAAGGGAAGAACAGAGATTGTTGATAATTCTGTTGTTATTGTATTGGAAAGGAAGGAGAATGTAGTAAAAAGTGTTGGGGATAGTAGGCTTGTGGAGCTCATGGAAGAAGTTACTCGGAGAGCCGCCGAAGAGGGACTTAAATTATGGCATGTTGGAACTCTTGAGAAGACAAAGAATGATGTTCTTGTTTATAGTACCACAACAAATAGAGCTTTTGTTATTACACCTAGTATTTGTGAAGTTAGAGGAAGTGAGGGCGGTGCAAGATTGTATCAGATAGAAGTAGAATATGTGGGGTTGAGAGAAAGAAGTGGTTTACCTGCTCGTGATGTTTATAGTGATGTGGCTGCGTTAAGTCGTGCTGTAAAAGATGGTTTAAGAGAAGGTGTAAGAGGTGAACATTCTACCCTTACTAAATTTGATTGGCTTATGAAAAATGTCAGAGCCTCTAGATAGGGTTATTTATGTTGCAGGAATTCATTGTTCTGGTAAGTCTACTCTTGTTAGGGATTTAGTTGAAAAAAAGAAGGGATTTGTTGCGCACGAGAGAAAACATAGAGTTGAATTGGATGATACCTTTCAGAGGTTGATTTGGAGAGTTACTAAATATTGGATAGAGGCGCAGGAACAAGCTGCTTTGGTGGGGGAAAGTCCGGGACAGATTGTGTTGGGAAATAGATGTGTTTATGATAATTTTGGTTATGCTAAAGGATTTTTGAAGTTAGGATGGGTATCTGAAGAAGATTTAGTTCAACATAATGATGTTTTTAAAGCTACATTTAAGATGGGAGAATTAAGACCAAGAAATGTTGTTCATGTAAATCCTCCAATTGGGTGGGTCAGAGAGAATTTGGAAAGGAGATGGGCTGAAACTGGAAAGAGAAAATGGAGGGAGAGCGACTTTGAATATTTGGAAGCTGCGTTGGGTGGATGCAGAGAGGTTTATTCTCAACTTGGCGGCGGAGTAAGAGTTCTTGATTTGACTGAGACTGACAGGGAAAAGAGAGTTGAGTTGGTAAATGGTTGGGTTACAAAAATAGCGAGACAACTATTTGATTAGGATGCTTGGGGGTTTTCTGCTATTCTTCTAAGTTCTTCTTCCATTTTGGTTGCTTCCTCTATTGCGATAGACCTTATGATTCCTCTCAGGGGATCTCTTTCAGGAAGATATCTGCCCGGTGATTTTCTGTAGGCTTCTATTCTCGGGTCGTTTTCATGGATTTGTATGAATTCATTTGTTGCTTCTGTTAACTCTTGTGACGTTAAATTATAACCATAAGTCTCGTGCAATACTTGTCTTGCGGTAATGTCAAGATGGTCTCTGAATGAATATTCGGGCATTTGAGGCTTAGTGCGGGCACGACGTTTTTTTCTTTTTTTGGGCAATATGCCGCGGACTCCATTAGGATGTCTTAGGGCTTGCAACGCAAGTTCTGTAAATTCTTGTTCTTGTTTGACATAATAAGTAGCTATTCTCCTCCCGGGGGGCTGAACAGCTTCGACGAGACGCTTAAAATGGGGGTGTTCTTTTAAAGCAGAAAATAGGTTTATGCGTCTAGTTCTTACTCTTTCCTTGGGCATTTCCGGATTTTCTTTAGAGATTAGTTTAGATAGGAGAGTTCCTACTATTGGGCGTTCTTTTCCTTTTCTAACAGTTATTATGGGAGGAAGCTCTCTTTTTCTGGCCATTGTATTTCTTTGATGGATTTTATTTAAAAGATTAATTGTGATGGGATGTAAGGATAAAAGAGGGTTCAGATAGCTTTAAATAGGGCTGTTTGGTCTCTTAAGGATACAGTCAGTTGAGTTTGTTCTCTGTTGATTTGTATGGAATAACTGAACGGAGGAAGTGAATGTGGGAACGAAAATCTATGTTGGGAATTTGCCTTACAGCGTCAGCGATAAGGACCTAAAGGAAATGTTTTCATCTTATGGTGAAATAGTTGAAGCGGTTGTTATCAAAGACAAGTATTCAGGCAGATCAAAGGGTTTTGGATTCGTTACTTTTGCGGATGAAGAATCTGCTCAAAAAGCAGTTTCTGAGATGAACGAGAAAGAAGTTCAAGGCAGAAATCTGAAGGTAAACGAAGCAAGACCTATGAGTTCTGAGTAATTATCGCAGAAATCTAAATTTTTTATTATTTTTTAATCTTTTTGATAACTTTTATATAGTTCTTGTGTCTTGAAAAGGAAAAAGAGGGTGAGATGAGAATAAAAGACAAACTTTTGCTAACTCCTAAAAATTTTGTTCCTAGTTTTAGAACTTGGAAAATAGACGGTGTTTTGAATCCTGCTGCTGTCAGGATGAGGAATAAAAAGATTTTGTTATATGTTAGGGTTGCTGAAAGCCATGCTGACCAAAATGGTTTCATAAGGTCTCCTGTGATTGTTTCAAAAGAAGAATATAAAACAACAACTCAAAAAGTAAGGCGAAAAGATGTTATTGAGAGAGATGATGTTTATATATTTAAAGATGGAACATGCCGACTGCCAAATATTTCTCATTTTAGAAAAGTTATTCTGGGCAAAGATGGATTTAAAGTTGAACGGATTGGGAAAACACCCCACTTTGTTGGGCATCCTGATGAAAGTGAGTTTGGAGTTGAAGATCCCAGAATCGTGAAGTTGGGCAATATGTATTATATGGCGTATGTCGGAGCTTCAGCTGATGAGGGAATATCTGTTTATGTTGCGGAATCCAAAAATCTGATTCGATGGAAAAGAATTGGGATGATGTTTATGGAACAGAACAAGGATGCTACGCTGTTTCCTGAAAAAATTAAAGGGAAGTTTGTTGCCCTGCATAGGCCCGAAAGCGCTATAAGTTTTAGAAGGCCAGGCATATGGATTTCTTATTCGAAAGATTTGGTCTACTGGGGAAAGAACAAGAGCATTTTACAGCCGAGAGAAAATTCATGGGAAGAAGTAAGAATGGGTGCGGGGGCGCCGCCAATAAGAACCAGTAAGGGATGGCTATTGATTTATCACGGCGTTAAAAAGAAGAAAAGAGGGAATGTTTATAGCGCTGGTGCTGCACTGCTTGATTTGGAAAATCCTCAAAAATTGATTGCGAGATCCCCGAAAAATAAACCTTTGATTAGGCCGACAAAGAGTTATGAGAAGAAAGGATATATCAACAACGTTGTTTTCCCTACAGGCGCTGTTCCAACGCTTGACAAAGAAAGCTTGCTGATTTACAGCGGTGGGGCAGATAAGAACATATCAGTGAGGGAGATGAATATCTCTGATATATTAAAGCATATGAGAGTTAGATAGTTCTGAAAAGGTTATGTTTAAATAGGGCTAGTTTTAGGAAAATATATGATTAATAGAAGTGGAAGACAGTTTGATGTGAAAAGTATAGATGTAGAGTTGATTGGAATAGATGAGGAAGAAGGGCAGCGTGCCCACCTTAGAATTGGTGTGCCATTAGGGGATTCTGGTGAAAACGCATATATAGAAAGAGAAATTGCACTAAGCGAAGAGCAATATAATCATTTATTTTTGACATATGGCCCTGCTTTGGGAGAAGGAAGAGCAGTTAGGTTTAGAATGTTGGGACTTTTACCTCTGGATTTCAAAAGAGGAATTATTAAGGAGTGTGTGGGATAATGGCAAAGAAAAGAAAGAAAAGAGAAGGACCAAGAATACCTTATGATTTTGAAGCTACTTTACTCAATGTTTCTGAAGAGGATGGCGAATATGTTGCGCATATTCATCTTGAACTCCCCAGCAGCAGGTATCATCCATATAAGAAAAGAGTTCCTTTTACTGAAAGTTTAGGAATTTTTCATCCCATATCTAAGAGGACTTATGAAGATGCACAGAAAGCACTTGAAAGAGGTCCTGTGCCCTTGAGATTTAGAAGAGGCGCATTGGTTTTGAAGATTGATAATCATAAGTAATTTAAAGTGTGTTTTTCTAGATATGTTATGGTGTTAGGGGTGATATTTTGGGTTTTTTTGTTTGTTATGGCCTTGGCTGTTTTAGTTAAATCCTCAGATTATTTTGTAAGGTCCGCCAGCAGAATTGGGTTATTTTTTGGTATGCCTGCTTTCTTGATAGGAGTTACGATAGTTGCTATAGGGACTTCTTTTCCTGAGTTGATTTCTTCGATTATTTCTGTGATTGAAGGAGCTTCAGAAATTGTTACAGGTAATGTCGTTGGTGCAAACATAACAAATATCTTTTTGATATTGGGAATAGGCGCTGTTATTGGCAGGAAGCTAAAGAGCACCTATGGTGTTGTTCATGTTGATCTTCCTATGCTTGCTGGTGCGGCATTTTTATTTACTTTTATAATATGGGATACTAAAGTTACGTTGTTTGAGTCCCTGCTGCTTATTGTTGTCATAATTCTTTATTTAATATATGCAGTTAATGTCAGAAAAAAGCATCCGGAGGAAGGAACTAGACTGAAAGCTCCTAAAGGAGTAAGAGAAGAATTTCCGAAAAAAGAATTGTTCATTTTAATAATCAGTTTAGTTTTGATATTCGTTGGTGCAAAGTATACTATTGATTCTATAATTAATTTATCTCAGTTATTAGGAATAGGAAAAGAGATTATAGCTGCGAGCGTTTTGTCTCTTGGTACTACCCTTCCTGAATTAATGGTTACTGTCAGTGCCGCAAGAAAAGGGAAATCTGAGATGGCGATAGGAAATATTCTTGGTTCAAATATATTTAACATGTTGGGGGTTGTGGGGGTTGCGGGTTTGTTTGGGACAATAGCTGTGGCACAATCTATTCTAATGTTTGCATTGCCGTTTATGGTCGGAGCAATATTACTTTATGTTTTTGTAGCATTGGATAATGAGATTACAAAATGGGAAGGAGGGTTATTTTTAATTTTGTATGTGTTCTATATCAGCAGATTGTTCTTTGTTTAAGGAGGGTTATTTTAAATCGGTTATAGCATAAGATTCTTCTATGTTTCTGACTATTCTTGCAGGACATTTCTTGATTGAACCGTTGGGGTTGAGAAAATTTTGATATGCGTTTCTTTTTGACTCTCCAAAGAAAAGGAGAATGGCCATTTTTGACCGGGATATTAAATCTCTTGATGATGTCATTCTTTCTCTCGGAAATCTTTTTGAGTTAGTCATGGTAAAAAAGAATTCACTTGTGTTTCTGATTGAGCCATGATTTGGAAACAAGGATGCTATTTCACCCGATTCTCCAGAGCTTAATAGAACTATGTCAAAACAATCGGCGATTTCTTTTAGTTCTTCTTTGTAAGCTGTTGCGCCTTCCTGATCGTTCACCTTGAAGTAGATGTAAGGGTGCATGTTTTCACGAGGAAGTTTGAACTGTTTTACTAGATATTCCACAAATGTATCCCATGCCTGCCTAAAATTACTTTGTGGGCTGTCCAAAGCAACCAGCCTTTCATCAACCATGAAGATATGGACTTTTTCCCAATTTATTCTCTGATGTTTTAGCAACATAAAAATGCCGTTCACAGATCTCCCCCCTGGAATTGCTATGACTACTTTGTCTTGTGTTTTAAGCAACTGGCGAATTTTCTCAGTTATTAGGTTTGCTCCTTTTATTTCAAGTTTTTTCCTTGGGCCTGTTATTATTTTCATCTTCCTCTTTCCTAATTATATGTCCGACTTTGCTTATAAATATTTATCTTTAGGACAAAGAGTTTATTAAGTGAGAACTTATTATGATAAGATGGGGCTGTTTAAGTTTTTGGGGGCTGTTATACTGCTTGCTTTGATTGTTTTATTAGGATTTAGTTTGTTTTTGACTTATGATATTTATCAGGAAACTGTTTCTTTTGAGAGTTATTCTGCTGAATTAGATTCTGTGCCTGCTTTGAGCACACAGTTTTATCCAAATATGAGATATAGAGATAGATCGATAAGCTACTATGTAGAAAATGCTTGCAGTAGTGCAAAAAGAGAGGATGCTGTTGAAGCTTTTTCTATATTGGCTGACAAAACTATTTTGAGTTTTTATGAGTCTTCTATTGAGCCTGAAATTAGAATTTTATGTTCTGATATTGCTCCAGAGCCCGAACAGGAAGAGTATTTTGTTGCTGGTGAAGGAGGGCCAACAAAGATTCTTAATAATACTATTTCTTCTGTTATATTAGAGGGAAAAGTTTCTCTTTACAGAACTGACGAATGCAAGAGCCCTCAGATTGCAATACATGAGATATTACACGCTCTTGGGTTTGATCATAATAATAATGAGGGAAGCATACTGTTTCCTATTACTGGATGTGACCAGAAAATTGATTTATATATAATAGAGGAAATCAACAGGATTTACAGCGTCGAGTCACTCCCGGATCTGCTGATAGAAGAGGTAAGTGCAAACAAAACAGGGAGATATCTGAATTTTGATATGATTGTTGCAAATCTTGGCTACAAAGATGCTGATGACATTGTATTGGAAATTAGTTCTGATGGCAAAAAAATAAGAGAGTTTAATTTGGAGAGTATTAATATAGCCACCAGAAAATCGCTGAATGTCCGAAATTTAATGATAGAGAGAGATGCTGACAAAATAATGTTTGTTGTCGGGTACGGAAATAATGAAATTTCCAAAACAAATAATCGGGTTGAGATGAGTATTGCGTGAAAAGTAGCCATTAAACCTGAAGGTTTAAATAGAACTTTTCATAGGTTTTATATATAGGTTTGATAAAGAGGCAACATGGCACAGAAAGACAAGGTACTAAAAGAAAAGCTGGAACATGCCGGGACGTTTGATTTTTCTGCGTTTTATGGATATATACACAGCTGGCTAAAAGAAGCAGGATATAACATAACAGAAGATAAATACGCCGAAACTGTAGCAGGAAATGCCAGAGATATATTGGTGGAATGGACTGCGGTAAAGGATATTTCAGATTATTTCAAGATAGAACATAAGATAAAGGTTACTGGAAGCAAGGTAACCAACGTCAAAGTAGAAATAGATGGAGAGAAAAAGGAGATGAATAAAGGCAAGATTGAGGTTGAAATTACAGGAAATTTGATTAAAGACCCAGAGAATAAATGGGAGGCCTCTCCCTTTGTCAGGTTTATGAGAGATTTCTATAATAAATACATTATTCCTGGCAGGGTAAGCGGAATGAAAGACAAAATATCCACCGATGTTACTGCGTTGAAAGAGGACTTGAAAGCATATTTAGAGCTGGCGGGAAAAAGGTAGTTTTCCGAAAATAGTTTTTCACAACATACAAATATTTATATAAACGATGCCGTGTTTCCAGTTATGAAAAAGTGGGTTAAACTCTTCCTGGGAATAGTGGTGTTTTTTAGTTTTATTAGTCCTGTTTTGGCGTTAAATATAAATGTGGAAAAGATAGGCAAAGAGTCAATAGTGATAGCTGAGTTAAATAATCCCGCTGTTTTTGATCTTGTCATTACAAACAATGAGAAAAGTGATAATTTTGAGGTGTATACTCTTGTTGGGGTATCCATGAGTCCAAAAGGCACTTTCAGCCTTCCACTTGGTGAAACCACTATGGAAGTTAAGGCATACCTCAGTGATGATTTGATGAAGTATAGGGGTCCATTTATTTTTGAGTATCAGCTCAGGAGCCCTAACGTTGGAATTTTTAGAGATAATTTAATGGTTAATATTGTTGAGCTAAATGAAGTTGTTGAGGTTTCTCCTGTTTTCATAAATCCTGAGGATGAAGAAGCGACTATTTCAATTAAAAGTGTACAAAATACGAATTTAAACAATCTTAGTATTAAACTAAAGTCTGTTTTCTTTGAGTTTGAAGAAGAAATTTCACTGGAGCCTTTTGAATCTATTAACATTAGTAAGGAAATAAACTGGAACGATCTGAGAAAAATCAAAGCAGGCCCTTATGTTTTGACATTAGATTTGGAACTGGAGGATGCAAAAGCCAGATTAGAGGGTATAATAAGTTATCTTGAAAAGGAAGGTACTTCTGTTTATAGAAGCAGTTCTGGTTTTTTGATAAGAGAGAATATAATAGGAAAAACAAATGAGGGGAATATTCCGTTGGTGATGGATATAGATACCAGAAGGGATGTATTGACAAGATTGTTTACTAGTTATTCAATTGAACCAATATCCACAAGGAGGTCTGGGTTGTTTGTTGATTACAGCTGGGAAAAAAGTTTGGAGCCAGGGGAATCTTTTGAAGTAATTTCTACAACAAACTATACTTTCCCATTTCTTTTAATTGTTTTAATTGTTGTGGTTGCTCTTGTTTCAAAATTGTATATTAGAACCTCCCTTACTATGAAAAAAAGAGTTTCTTATGTTAAGACTAAAGGCGGTGAATTGGCTTTGAAAATTAATTTGCGTTTGAAAGCAAATAAGAATTTGAGAAATATAAAAATTGTTGACCACATCCCCCTAATGACCAAATTGTATGATAAATTTGGCAGAAGACCTGATAGGATAGATGAGAAAAAGAGAAAAATTTATTGGGATGTTGAGTCCCTGAACGCCGGCGAGGAAAGAGTTTTGTCTTACATAATTTATTCCAAAATAAAAGTTGTCGGAAGGTTTGAGATTCCGGCAGCAATGGCGGTATATGAGGTTGGCGAAGTCAAAGAAAAGTCAAGCTCTAACAGAACTTTCTTTGTTGCTGACAGCGCGGGAAATTGATTAAGTTTAAATATTGAATTTTTTCTGTGATTTGATGGGAAATTTAAGCGAAGAAGAACTAAAAGAAGCAAGGGCTAGAGGCGGAAGATTCTCTGGAAATAGTACTTACAATAAAGGAAGAGGAATTTTTGCGTTGCCGGAAGAGGAAAGAAATGCTGCGAGAAAAAGAGGAGCTAAGAAAGGAGGGCCTGCCAGTTTAGCTAAGAAAACAGGAATACACAGGCTTACTAAGAAAGAGTTGTCTGAAGCAGGTCTTGCTGGAGGTCGTGCGGTGACGTTGAAAAGAGGACAGGTTCCGTGGGTGAAGAGACAGAAACATGACGATAGATGTGATTTGGCTGAGGTAGAATTTGCATATAATTTAACATTTATTTATGGCACTGATTATGATAGGATAGCAAATGAACTTAATCTATTACATCATGAAGGTAATGATATTAGAGACTATGTGTCCGTTAAATCTGCGTTATGGAGATTTAGAAAAGGTTTAATCAAAAACCTTTAAGCGGTTTTTATCCCGGCATAGGAAGATTTATAAAATTTGGTAGGTTTTAATTTTTATGAAATGGGACAAAGAGAAAATCCTAGAAAAACTCAAACTTCTTGAAAAGTCATTATGAAGAAGGCCGAAAAAAAGAGATAATTCCAATTTATATTTCCTATCTAGAAAACATTTTGGATCTTGGAATAATATGATGAAAAAAGCAGGATACAAAGTTAGATATTATCAAAAACCTAAAATTCCTATACAAGATCTCGATGAACTCTATTATTTTGCGGGTTTGTTATGTACTGATGGGCACATACAATATGATGCCCTAAGAAAAACTTATAGGATTATTTTTTATGCTGCAAAAGATGAAGAAAAATCTTTGATAATAAAGTTAATCAAAAGATTATTCAACTATAATTCTTCCATTAGAATAAAAAAATATGGTTTTTCTAAAAATCCTAATTATGAGATCTATATTTCATCTAAAAAACTTTGTGAATTTTTTATTAAACTAGGAGTTCCCTATGGGGGAAAATCATTTACAATCAATGTTCCTAAAAAGATAACTAATTCTAAAAGAGCATCACATTTTATTAGAGGAATTTTTGATGGAGATGGTTCAATTATTGCTGGCTCTTCTTATGCATTGTTTAAGATATTTTCTGCATCAGAGAGATTTATTAACGGAATAAATAAGATTTTGAATAAAATTGGGATTAATTCTGCTAAGATAAGGAAAGAAAGAGAAAAATTATGGGTGCTTAGGGTAAATAAAAAGAAAGATATCAAGAAACTTTATTCTTTAATATATCATAATTCTAGAAATTGGTTTTATCCTAGAAAGAAATTAAAATGGCAAACAATACATTTAAAAATCTTATAAATGATTTATAAATACCCCGCATAGCTCAGACTTTCCGAAGGTAAAACTGAAGAAAGGAGCAATGGTTAGAGCGTCTGGCTGTAGGTAATTATGCCTAACGCGGAGATTCCATCATGATATGGACAACTATGAAGCGTGATCAGCACCTCTGAGATTTGGGTATGCTGAAGAGCAGAACCCGGAAGATCCCCGGTTCGATCCCGGGTGCGGGGATTTTTATTTCTGTCGTACAAAAATTTAAATAGGGGCGATTGAGACAAAATAATATGGATGACAGGTATGAAAGAGAAGAAGCAAAAGATGCACTAGGCAACCAGATAAAAGAAGGGAGATGGTACTTAAGGGAGAGAGAAACACGTTTACCAAGTTTATGCTTTATTAAAAGATACGATGAATCTCATGGAGGTTTTTGGGGAAAACAAAGAGTCGGCGAAAGCCTATTAACGTTGGAGATGCTGAGGAGCTGCAGACCCATGGATGAAGAAGACTTAAGATGGGCTGCGAGAAATTTATTCAGAGTTGGCTGCACAGCTTAATAGAACTTTCTCGAAGTTATTCTTTTGGATCTGGTGATTATTTAGTATAATAATTCTTAAATAGTGGTCTAAATCGGGTTAATTATGGTTAAAGAGAAAAGTAGAAGAAAGAGAAGGAAACCACATAGGGTTGAGAGAGAAGAGGGAGTTAGTGTAAGACATTTTTATGGCGATGATCTTATTGCTGAAGATGTAGTAGTTGTTGGAGAAGACATTAAAGGTAGAACTTATACTAGAACAGAGTTTAGAGTCAGAGTGGGCGGAGCCAGATTGGCGGATATTCTTGAAGAAGAGATGCCTATGAGGACTAAATTGCATCTTGAGGATAATCATCCTGGTGTTGTGAAAGCTATGATATTTTTAGGGTTTAATGAAGGAGATTATATTGGAGAAGGAGAATTGATGGAATATGTTCTTAATGAACTTGGATGTAGGAGTATGGCCGAGTTACGTAAGAAGGATTTGAGAGCTTATGAATTGGTACAGAATAAAGTGCCCGATGCTGAAAAGGCCTTTAGGGAAGAGGCAAGAAGATAATTGGGAGCTTAGAAAGATTAAAATAGTTCTTTTGAATGTTAATATCGAGGCTGTTCTGGCAAGAGGACAGAAAGAAGCTCTCCGATAAACGGGTGATGCACTAAGAGAGCTCGGCTCTCATCTCTCTGTTCTGTCAAAGGGCGGCTTCTTTTTTTCTAAGAATTAATGTATAGAACTTAGCCTTTAATCACAGCCAAAGGTTTCAATCTTGCGACTAGGTTTCCTATTCCAAGTTCGTGGCTGACACGGACGACTTCGTTAACGTCTTTGTAGGCCTCAGGGGCTTCTTCCACCATCCCCTTTACGCTTCCTGCTTCAGTGTAGATGTCTTTCTTTTTCATTGTTTCCTTGATTTGCTGTATTGTTATTGTTCTTGCTGCCTGTGCTCTTGACATTACTCTTCCAGAGCCGTGAGCTGTTGATGCGAATGAGACTTCTTCTGCTGTTTTTGTTCCTACGAGAACATATGAATATGTTCCCATGCTTCCTGGGATGAAAATTGGAGAGCCTGTTTTTTGATATATTTTTGGCAGTTCTTTTCTTCCCGGGCCGAAAGAACGGGTTGCTCCTTTCCTATGAATGCAGACGTTTTGCTTTTTGCCGTCGATAACATGGTCTTCAAACTTTGCCATGTTATGGGCTATATCATAAACAAGAGAGAGCTTTGATTTTGGAAAGAAGTTTTTGAATGCTTTCCTTACATGATGCATTATTATGTGCCTGTTTGTGAACGCAAAGTTTGCTGCTGCGGCCATTGCGGCGAAGTAATCCTTTCCGAGTTTGGAGCCTATTGGTGCTGACGCGAGTTCTCTGTCTGGGAGATGTGCGAAACCGTATTCTTTTTCCATGAGTTTTATGTAGTCGGACGCTACCTGGTGTCCCAGACCACGAGAACCACAATGAATCATTACCGTTACTTGTCCTTCTTTTTCTATCCCAAACGCTTTTGCTGTTTTTTTATCATAGATTTTTTCGACTTCCTGTATCTCAAGGAAGTGATTTCCTGCTCCGAGAGTTCCTAGTTGTCCAATACCCCTGGATTTTGCTCTTTGAGAGACTTTTAACGGGTCTGCTCCCTTGATTTGTCCGGAGTCTTCTGTCTTTTCCATGTCCTCTTTGTGTCCATCAAATCCGTTTTCTATTGCCCATTCCACTCCTCTCTTCAGGATTTCGTCAAGTTGTTTAGGAGTTATTTGGAGTCTGCTTCCTCTCCCGACTCCTGACGGGACGCTTCTTACTATTTCGTGCGTGACTTCTTTTCTCTTGATCAGAAATTCTTTTTTTGAGAGATTTGAGGCAAGAAGGCGAACACCGCAGTTTATATCGTAGCCAACGCCTCCTGGTGAGATGATTCCTGTTTTTTTGTTAAATGCTGCGACTCCTCCTATCGGAAAGCCGTATCCCTCGTGAGCGTCAGGCATCACCATTGATTTCTTTATTATTCCTGGAAGCTGGGCGACGTTCTTTACTTGCTGTATTGAACGGTCTCCTTTTATTTTTTCCATCAAATCATCAGAAGCAAGAACTATCCCCGGAACTAACATCTTTCCCTCTTTTGGTATTTCCCATATATTTTCTGCTATCTTTTTCATCATACATCAACCACCATTTGAGCTTCCAATCTGCCTTCTCTTTTTTCTATGTACATTTCGGCATAAGTGGCTGCTTTTATCTGGTCGAGGTCGTAGTTTGAAGCATCATCCCCTGAGACTTCTGCGGCCAGTTTGTTTCCTGTTATTTTCACTTTTGCGCTTGATACAGCAAAGTTTTCTGAGTCAAGCAGGAAGATAAGCTCTTCTACGAAGTTGTATAATAAGGCCTTGTCGTCATCACCTTCCACTTCAATTTTCCTTGTTTTTACCGGTTTTATCCCTTTTCCTCTTGATAGTATGTGGGATACTGCAAGAGCCATGTTTTCAAATATCTCGTTGAGATTCTTGCCATACGCTTGAAATTTTACGTCTCCTGTATGAGACATAAATTTGAACTTTGGTTGTTTTGCCATTTTTATCCTCTTGAATAAAGCCCCGTTAGCTCTGTTTGTTCTAATACATGGCCCTGCATAGCGTTCTCAATGCCTTCTTTGGAATCGCCTTCTTTCAAGTTAAGAGACATATCTAATGCGTAAAGCTTGAACTTATATCTGTGTGTTCCGGAAGGAGGGCAGGGGCCCCCATAGTTTGTCTTGCCAAAATCATTTATTCCTTGGAGAGAACCAGAAGGAAGACTATTTTCAGGTATCTCTGTTGTGGATGGAGAAATATTGAACAAAACCCAATGCACCCATACTTTTGAAGGGGCATCTGGATCATCCATTATTAACACAAGAGAGTTTGTGCCTTCAGGAACTCCGCTTATTGCAAGTGGCGGATTTATGTTATCAGCATCGCATGTATACTTAGAAGGTATCGATTCACCATCTTTAAATGCCGGGCTTGTTAATTCCATCTGGGCCTCTTTTCTTACGAGAAATAAGGAAGACAAGGTTATTAAAATTATTGCTATTGTTATAACAATTGCCAGCTTTTTCATTCAATATTATGTGAAAATTAGAGCATATAAATCTATAGTATTTAAACTTTATTTAGTCCTGAAGAGGACTCGCATAGCTTTAAAAGAGATAAAAATCTCTCAAATCTACAAAATGGAAGGAGGACAAAATGTCTGAAGACGAAATGGACGAAGAAACTTCTGAGGAAGAATCTGAAGAAAAAGAAGATTCTGAAGAAGAAAAATCAGAAGAGTCTGAAGATTCTGAAGATTCAGAAGACGCAGAGTAACTCTGTGTTTTCTAAATAATTTTTACTTTTTATTTTTTAATATAGTTCTTCCCGGCAATCGGGGCAGAGAAGCTGGTCATAGACCTTAAGAAGCTCAGAGAAGGCGCCGCAGTTTTCACAAAGGCCTTCTGAAGGCCATTCTGCTTCTGTTTGCTTAAGTTTTCTTGCTTCTTCTCTTATTTCTACCAGTTCTCCGAGTTCTGAATAAAGGTCCGGGTTGATTCTTAAAATATCTTTTAGGGTGATTACTCCAATAATTTCTCCCTTTGAGAGAACAGGTAGCCTTCTGAAATTATATGCCTTCATTTTCCTCAGGGCCTGGCTAATATCTGCAGAGGGTTTTATTACAGCGACTTTCCTTGTTGCTATTTCTATTGCTGTGACGTCTTTGAGGTCTAGATCAGGTTTTTTTGTTATGGCCCAAAGTATGTCAGTAGATGTCAAAATGCCTTTTAACCTGGTGCTTTCTTTTAGGATGAGGCTTGCGACACGATTTTTCACCATAGTCTTTGCACATTTGAACAAATTGGTTTGAGGGCTAACAGAAACAAAGTTTCTTGTCATTACATCTCCTACGGCTATCCTCCCCATTTTTAATCTATACATCATATATATTAAAGTATTTATATAATTCTGGGAAATCCGACGGTTGAAAACTATCACAGATATCTTTAAAAATTAAATAAATGGCTATTTTCTATGGGTGAAAAGCAACCTGTATTTATTTTACAAGATAATGTTTCAAGAACATTGGGCAAGGATGCTCAAAGAAACAACATCCTGGCCGCTAAAGTTGTTGCTGACGTAGTTAAGACGACCCTTGGACCAAAGGGAATGGATAAAATGCTAGTGGACTCTTCCGGGGAAATAACCGTAACCAATGATGGGGTTACAATTCTTGAGGAAATGGAAATTGACCATCCTGCGGCAAAAATGATGGTTGAAATCGCGAAAACACAAGACAATGAGGTGGGGGATGGAACCACAACAGCGGCTTTGCTGGCAGGCAAGCTGCTGGAAAACGCAGAGAAGCTTTTGGATAAAAAAATACATCCTACTGTAATAGTAAAAGGATACAGGCTTGCCGCTGAGAAATCAATGCAAATCTTGAATGAGATATCCATTCCGCTGGAAAGCAAGGACGTTCTCAGACAAATAGCTATGACTGCTATGACTGGCAAGGGCGCAGAAGTGAGCAAGGAAAAATTGTCTAATTTGGTTGTTGATGCCATTGATCAGGTTGCTGACGGAAGAAAAGTTAGGTTAGATGACGTTAAGATAGAGAAGGTAAAGGGGGATTCTGTATCTGATTCTGAGTTGATTCAGGGAATTGTTATTGATAAGGAAAGAGTTAATGCTGATATGCCTGCTATGGTTAAGAATGCTAAAATACTGCTTGTTGATTTCCCCATTGAATTGAAGAATCCTGAAGCAGAGACGAAAATCTCTGTTTCAACGCCAGAACAGCTTGAGAATTTTATTAAATCAGAAGAGCAATACTTGAAAGACATGACTGCCAAGATTATCGCGTCTGGTGCTAATGTTGTATTCTGCCAAAAAGGAATTGATGACGTTGCGCAATACTATCTTTCTACGGCAGGAATTTTTGCATGCAGAAGAGTTGCTAAAAGCGATATGGAGAAGCTAGCAAGAGCAACTTCGGGAAGAATAATTTCTAATATTGGTGAGATTAATGAACATGAGCTCGGGAAAGCGGAAATTGTTGAGGAGATAAAGAAAGGGGAAGATTCTTTGACATATGTCAGAGGTTGTGAGAATCCTAAGGCAGTTACGTTGATTGTCAGAGGGGGAACAAATCATGTTATTGATGAGGTTGAAAGAGCAATTAAGGATGGTCTTGGTGTTGTTGTTTCTGCTGTTAATGTGGGGAAGGTTGTTGCAGGAGGGGGAGCAATAGAGATGGAACTATCAAGAAGATTGAGAATATTTGCCAAAACTCTTGGAGGAAGAGAACAGCTGGCCATAGAGGAGTTTGCAAATTCTTTAGAGGCAGTTCCAGAAGCCCTTGCTGAAAACGCCGGGCTTGACCCAATAGATGTTCTTACCGAGTTGAAAAAGAGACACGAAGATGGAATGAGCAGATCTGGATTGAATTTGTTTAATACCGGGATCAGTGATACTTTTGAGGCAGGGATTATCGAACCATTGAAAGTGAAGACGCAGGCCATTAACTCTGCATCAGAAGTTGCCACGATGATATTGAGAATAGATGATATTTTAGTAAGTAAGAGTTCTTCCGGCGGAAATATGCCTCAAGCTTTTAAGAATCCTTACCAGGGAATGGATTAACAAGAAAAATCTCTTACGACTACTTTTTCAACGATGCCCGATGCCCAAAAAGCTTTTTCTTCATCAGTACTGCCCATTACTTCTGTTCTTCCAACATCATAAAGATGGCCCATTAAATCCTTGCCCGCTCTTGTGTTGACAAGTTTAATCGCGGGTTGAACTCCTTTGGGTGTTCTATCGTCAAGAATATAAAATGTTTTGTCTTTAGCGGAACCTAAATATCCTGCAATTTCCCCTTCTCTTTTTACCTCCCCGTGTCTGCTAAATCTATAAGGCCTTTTTCTTAATCTTGGAATATTGGCTCGCAAGAAGGGTTTTATGTTAAATTTTGGGTCTAGAACTAAAACTCTAGATTGTTGTACCGGATTTCCTGGTTGTTCAGGCATGAAAATGAGTCATACTCTAATTTTATAAATATTATTGCTATGTAGTTGCTGGTTTATTTGATGCCAAGAAATGCCTTGAGGTCGTTAAGGTATTGTAAGGATTCTCTTTCTAGACGTCTTTGTGCGTGATTCCATCTGTGATAGACCCTGATTAGATGAGAGTAGGCGTCAAATTTCTGTTTCGTTCTTGGTCTATCTCTCCACATAGTTGCTATGTGCCCACCGCCATCTGCTTGTGCATAAAAAAATCTTTCGTTGTGCAGATCTGGGTGAGGATTTCTTTTTGTTCTCTTTTCGGAAGAGAATACTAAATACTCAGTTATTCCTGTTTCTTCGTTAGGATAAGCAGATACTCTTACTTCTTCTTGACCTGCAACCTTCCTTGATTGTCTGTCTATCACATCAAACATTTTTATTTAAAAATAAATGGGTTTTTATAAGGATTGTTGTGATATCATTGAAGGGCGTTTAATCGTCTTTTTCTAAACCAGATTCTTTTAGTCTTTTATTATCTGGATCAAAATCAAACTCGTAATGATTTCCGCAAGAAGGACAAACAGTTCCAATCCCCCTATTATTTTTTGCATCTTCTTCGTGTCCAAATCTTATCATCACCGCCAAGTATTGCCTTGGAGAATTTTCTCTGTCTGGAAAATTTTCTGCTCCATCATAAAAACCACAACAATCACAACGTATATTTCCAACAGTAAAAGGCAACACCATAAAATCAAATAGTTTAGTTATTTTTAAGAATTATTGTGGTACAATAAAGATTATAATCTAGATAGTACTATAAAAAACATGCATGTTTTGTCTCAGAAGGTTAATTTGAAGGGAGAAGTGGATGATTCTTATAATATCTATTTCGTTGAAGACTTTTTTCAAGAGGTGCCGCAATCTTTAGATATGGGAAGAAAATATGCAATAATCACAGATTCTAACATAAGGCCACTATACGCTGAAAGATTGAAGACCACATTAGAACAAATGAGCATAGAGTGTGAGATTTTTTCTTTTCCTGCTGGAGAGCAGAGCAAAACTATTGAGACCTGTGCCAAAATAGCTGATGAGATGTCAAAGCTGAAGTTCGGAAGAGATTCTACTATTCTTGCTTTGGGGGGAGGAGTTGTTGGGGATGTAGCCGGCTTTATTGCTTCTATATTTAACAGAGGAATCCCATACATACAAATCCCAACCAGTGTTCTCGCTCAGGCCGACTCTGCTGTTGGAGGAAAGACGGCTGTGGACACACAGAATGGAAAGAATCTTCTTGGTGTGTTTAAACAACCGGCTGCGGTATATGTAGATGTTAATGTTCTTGATGCTCTTCCTGAGAAAGAGATAAGAAATGGGCTGGCTGAAACAATAAAGCATAGTATTATTCAAGATTTCTTATTTCTTAAAGAATTAAAAGAATTATTGCCTGATTTAATTTCAAAGAAAAAAGAAGCATTGATGCATATTGCTATGAAGAACTGCAAGATAAAAGGAAATGTCGTGGAAAAAGACCCAAAAGAAAATGGATTTAGGAGAATTCTTAATTATGGGCATACTGTTGGGCATGCTATTGAGAAGTTAAGTGACTATAAGCTCTCTCACGGAGAGTGTGTTTCCATTGGCATGATGGCCACTGGGAGAATAGCTATTGCTTTACATACTGGTTTTAACGAGGATGATTTGAAAGAACAAAAAGAAATTCTTGAGAAAGCAGGGTTGCCGACTACGATTCCTTCTGAGTTTTCTAATGATGAGATTATAGAGGTTACTTCAAGAGACAAGAAAGCAAAGGATGGGTGCGCAAGATATTGCCTCCCTACAAGGATTGGAGCAATGCACGATTTCGGCGGGGATTATGTGATACACGTAGATAACGAAACTGTGAGAGAAGCGTTAGACGCAACAAGGTAAATTATTAAAAACTTGCAGGGCATTCAATCCTTACTTGAATCAACATTATCTCTCCACTGTTCTATCCACTCTCTATCAATACAACCATAATTATACTCTCTTCGAACTTCCTGTTTAAGTAAATCCTCCCATTCTCCAGATTCGAAAACAACAATTTCATACAATCTTCCATCATAAGATCTATCCTTGTAAAGACACTCTTTTCCCTTAATGACCCAACTAACAAAAAAACCATCACAAGATTCACACTGAGATACATCAAAACCTCCAAGAGAAAAATATCTAGAAACATTCCCATATGCCAATATGGGGTCTCTATTTAGTTCTTCTTGGAGAGGATCCTGTGTCCCTCTTTCCATTAATAGTCGACTTATCAAACAATGAATTTCTCTAGTTCTAGGACCAGGTTTCATATTTACCATACGAATAAATCTCTGAAAAGTTTTTAAGAATTGTTATGATGCGAAGATGCGAGGACCGGGAATCGAACCCGGGTTTGATGATTGGCAACCATCCGTTCTACCATTAAACTACCCCCGCATGGTTTTGTTAAAATTTAGAGATATTTAAAGATTATTAGTCGTATCAGAAGTTTTAAAAATGGATTTTGAGTTGATATATTGTTGGACCCATAGTCTAGTGGTAAAACGATTCGTTTACACCGAGTAGTCCGCAGTTCGATTCTGCGTGGGTCCATTCTTTCTTCTTGCAGAATCGAGTGCTCACAGAGCAAAGCTCCGTGGCAACCTTCGTGAGATATTCACTCAGGTATTCTGCGTGGGTCCATTCTTTTTTATTGTTCTATGAAACATAAATTCTTAAATACCTTATTCTCAAGAGTTTTTCAATGAAAATATGCGAATCTGGATTAGACGCAAGGGATGGACGTAAAGATAGTCTTTGTTATTGTTTGATAGAATTATCGGGGGGAACGTCGCACCCAAAAGTTGTAAAGGGGAGCCGATTAGGACATTTAGCAGAAGAGGTTCGGATTCCCGGGTATAGAGAAATGTCAATGTTAGATTTTTATGAAAGTGATTTGTGGATTGGATTCTCTGAGGCAGTAAGAAATGGGAAAAATGGACCTGATTTAAAAAGAGCAAGAACAAGTAGAGAAGATTATTCCAGAGGATATTGGATGGGAAAAGGATTAATTTTTGGTGTTAAAACTGAAGGTTCTAGGCAATCCCAATCCCCTTAAGAAGATATCCTGCTGTGAAGGCAAGGGCTGCTGCGATGCCCCCTATGACAAGAGTTTCTATCGCCGACCTGATGGGAGTTTTTTGTGTTACTTTTCCTTTAATTCCGCCGACAATCAGGAAGGCAAGGGCTGTGAAAATTATGGAACATCTGAATGGATCTGGTGCTAATAATGGGTAAAACATAGCAAGTAGGAAAGATAGCAGAGGAATAAGGCCAATAAAGAAAAAGGACAAAAACGTAACTATGGCTGCTCCAGCGGGACCTTTTCTAAGATGGTATTTCTTAACGTGTTCTGTGGCAACTTCCTTTTCTGACTTTGCAGATAGATAACTAGCAACTGCCATTGAAAAACCATCCGCGAGAAGATTCGCAAATCCTAAGATTATGACTATTGAAGAGCTTAGGGACGCTCCAAGCGCTCCGGCAACTACTGCAAATGTTGTGATGGCCCCGTCTGTACCTCCATAGACAAATTCAGACAGATACTTCCTCTGTGTGCCTCTTTTTATTAACATAGGGTAAAGAGAGATGAAAGGTATATAAATGTTGAGAGAGTGGCGAAGATTGAAGAGAATAGGTTTAAAAAGGGTAAAAAAGTGTATTAATTATGGATAGTAAAAAGCCGTTGCCAAAGGGATTGAAAGGGCAAATTAGTGCGCCAAGAAACTATGATCCAAATTTGAAGCCGGCTCCAGAAGTAAAGCCAGCGGATATGGAAAAGCTAAAGGGAAAACTCGAAGATTTTAGAAAGAAGGCTCTGAAAAAATTTCCATTTACCAGGTCATTGAGCGTTCTACCTACAAACGCCACTCCTATATTTGAAGAGGATGAAGCAATTCCAAAAGAAGTTGTTGATTCTAAACCGGTATATTTAATGATGATTGTTCCTGAAGATCATTATAAGGAAATTGCTACAAAGATTAAGCCTGAAATAATTAAGATAGTAAATGAGATAAAAGAGAACTTGTGGGTGTTCATAAAGACAGAAGTGGATTTAGGAAATTATGGGCTTGACAGCAAGTATGAATTCATTGATGCTATTGCTGCTAGTTTCCCGTTGCATGATAATGGTTATCTTGGTTCTTTGAGAGTTGCCAACATACACAAGAGTCTTGTTCTGAGAAAGTTCGAAAAATATGTGGCAAGCTATGTTATTGGGGGAAGCTTCATAAGAGGAACCGCTGATGCTACAAGTGATGTTGATACTTTTGTTGTTATAGATGATACAGATGTTAAGAGAATGAGCAGGGTTGAGCTGTTGGAGAAGCTGAGAGGAATTATTTATGATTATATAAGAGAAGCTACTGCTTTGGCTGGCGTTAAGAATATATTGAACGTTCAGGTATGGCTGTTGACTGACTTCTGGCAGAGAGTTAAGGATGCTGAACCTGTTGCTTTTACTTTCATTAGGGATGGTGTTCCTTTCTATGACAGAGGAACGTTCATTCCTTGGAAAAGATTATTGCAGATGGGAAGAATCAAGCCAAGTCCAGAAGCAATTGATGCTTACATGAAGCAAGGGGACCAGACAGAGGACTTTGTTAAAAGAAGATTGATTGACACTATGGTTGATATTTATTTTGGCGTTGTTACGCCGACACAGGCTATGATGATGCTTGTTGGAGAAGCCCCTCCTGTCCCTAAGACCATTGTTAGTGAAGTAAAGAAAGTTTTGGTTGAGAAAGAAAAGCTGATGACGTTGAAGGACATAAGGATTCTTGAAAAAGTTGTGAAAATGTATAAAGATTATGAACACGGAACGTTGAAGAATTTAACTGGAAAAGATATTGATCAGCTGATGAAGGAAACCATGAATTATATCAATAACCTAAAGGATGTAAGGAAGAAGATAGAGAAGAAAGTTCAGGAGAAAACGGCTGAAGAAATCTATGAAAGTGTGTTTAAAGTTCTGAAGAGCGTGTTTGGAGCCAAGTCTCAGGAAAAATTAATTGAAGATTTTGAGAATCAATTAGTTAAGAAAGGAAAAATACAGCCAAGAATGCTTTCTACTCTGAAGGATCTTGCAAATGTGAAGAAGAAGTTGAAATCAGGCAAGTTAAGCCAGAAGGAAGTGGATAAGGTAAAAGGAAACGCAAGAGAGTTGGTTGATAGCTTGGTTGAATATGCACAAAGGGCGGACTTGATGTGCACTGAAAGAGGAACGATGCAGATTCTATATGAAAACAGAAAAGCAGAGCTTGTTTTGATGGGAGATGTTAATTTCTTGATTGAAGGAGCAGATGTTAAAAAGATTGAAAAAGGAAGAATTAAGAAATCAAACAAGGAAGAATTTGAAAAAGCATTCAAGGAACATAAAGGAAAATTGAGCACTAAAGTTTCTGGAGAGGTCTTTGAGGTCTTGAAGAAAGGGTTAGGAAGTTTTGAGGTTATTTTCTAGGAAGATTTATTAAATATTTGGTACCTATGTTATTATGGCAAAACGAGGACGCAGATACGGTCAGTTAGAATATCAATCCCCAAATTCAAAATTTGGAGATACGGCAACTGTGTGGTATGGTGTGGACGGGAGAGTCAAAGGTGTGCAGAGGGAAAATCCGTGTTTGGAAGACCCAAGAGTGAGAGGTGCAGAGGTATGTTTTGATGAAGGAGGAGCAAGGCCAAAACTTGTCAATGAAGATAAAGAAATTCCAAGATCATTACAGTTAGCTTTAGAAACAATAAGAAGGTTTAGAGCTTCCGGTGAGGAAGTGCACATAGTTCAAAGATAGCTTTAAAAACCTAATTTTTGATAGTTAGATTCACATGACAATAAAAAAAATTATTATTGAGGAAGAAAACGGAAAAGATAGAGAAATCTCTCCTGGAGAAATTATGCACTCTTTGGATCCGGATAAGAGCTATGATTTTCATTTAAGGACTGAAAGAGGCAGACCTGTAGGGGAATTACATGGTGTTAGCTCATTTGATATTGTTACTTATGTATCTGGAGTTAAAACAGTTAGAGAATTTCACGATAAGCATAGAATGAGCACAGATGAAAATAAAGAGAGATATGTTGTAAGAATAAGAGAAGCCGCGTGAAGCACAAGGCAACGTTTAAAAACCTAATTTTCCAATGAGTTTCATGAAAGGTATTGTTGTTCAATTCAGGAGAAGCAGAAAAAGAATCCACAAAAGACATTATTTGCTAGACCTTGGCCTGAACAAAAGAGAGGACGCGAAGAAAATGGCAGGCAAGGAAGTAGTGTGGAAGAGTTCTTCTGGGAAGGAGATTAAAGGAAAGATAAGTGATGCTCATGGTAACAAAGGCCTTGTTAGAGCAATATTCGAAAAGGGATTGCCTGGACAGGCTGTTACGACAGAGATAGAAGTCAAAGAAGGAAAAGAAGACAAGGAGAGCAAGAAGTAAAATGGCGTCATTGAGAAAAGCATCTTCATATTCAAAGAAAAAGGCAAGGCCTTTCACCAGGCTTTCAAAAAACAAGAAGAAAGCGTTCATCAAAGTGAGCCCACATAACAAAATCGTAAAGTATAATATGGGCAATCAGGCAGACTATGATAAAGGAAAACATAAGTTTGTTTTGAGATTGATTTCTGAGAACAAAGTTCAGATAAGAGATAGTGCTCTGGAATCATGCAGGATGCTTCTTAACAAATTGCTTGATAAGGATCTTCCCGGTCAGTTTTATTTTAAAATAAACATATTCCCCCACCATATTCTCAGAGAGAATAAGACGGCCGCTGGAGCTGGAGCGGATAGATTGTCCAGCGGGATGAAGCATTCATTTGGAGTTATTATAGGTAGAGCTGCGATGGTAAAACCAGGACAGGATGTATTGTTAGTGTCTTGCACAAACGAAAAAGCGGCGCAAATTGTTAAAAAAACTCTATCGATGGTCAAAGCGAAATTGCCTTGCAAATCCAAGATTGTTTTTGAGAAAAGAGAATAAATTTATGTTCTTTTAGCCCAGTGTCTTACTGCTATTTTGAAGTCATCACCGTTTGCTTCTCTAAATTTGTCAGATCTTAATGTTGTGTATAGGCCATAATTGCATTTTGGTCTCACTACTCGATGCAAAGTTTGCGCTGCCGTAAGCAAATTCTTATCATTTGAGGCAAGAACCGTATTTACATCTTCCGAACTTATTATTGAAAAAGCGAGAAGTTCTTTATCTGTTTTAGACAGACCATTACTATCAAAGATGGCCTCAAAGTCTTGCATAACTCTTTCTGCTCTTGATTTAAATTCTTCATTGGGTACAAAAATACGTGTGTCTAATGCATCTCTTAACTTGTCCACAGATGCATTGTAAGGTGCTACTAATTTATCTCTTATGTAACATAAACATGCCCTCTTTGCTGCTATTCCTTCTGCAACTGGATATTCTTGTTGAACACTTTCTAATACCCTAAACGCTGATTCAGTTCCTAGAAGATATGCAAGGGCTATGTTGAAATCTATACTCTTTTCTAGAACTTCTCTTGGGATATCTACTTGTCTGAGAAATGTCCTGTCCTTGTTAGCCCTGAAGTAAGCATTATATTCCTCTACTGACATTCCAACTGAGACTCGAAAACACAGTGTGCTTGTATCTAAGAAAATTGCGTCGTGGCCGTCCATCATTGCTTCTAAACCAAAATCTTCAACTGGCATGAAAATCGAGATATATGTTCTTTTATAAATTTAATCTTCTAATGTGATTCTTCTGTTTTTTACTTTTGCTCTCTTTAATCTATCTGTTTCCAACATGGTGAAAAAGTCGCATCTTCCTTTTGGTTCTAATTTTCTGACAAGAGCAGAACCTGCTTTTATTATTCTTGTGTCTCGTGTTAATAAGGCAGAATCTTCTCCTCTTTTTATGTAATGGAAGAAAGCAGCAAGAATTCTTCTGTCAACAGGGGATAATGGTTTATCAGTAGGGGACAGAACCTCACTCAGATTTCCGTAATCGCTCTCTAGTTTTTTTAGTTCTCTGGCGGCGTTTCTGCATAACGGTTTTGCCTTTGCTTTTAATACTTCTTGCAGCCGTTCCACAGACTCATTATAGCGGGCTGCTAATCTTTCTCTTAGTAAGGGCACGTCTACTCTTCGAGCATAGAAAGTTTCTGCTCTTTGGTATTCTCCGTTGGTCACGCATCTTAATACCCTAAAAGCTGGCTCTTCCCCCAATAGAATTGAGAAGATAATGTTGAAATCTATACTTCTGGATAGCGTTCTTCTGTTTATGCCAAGCCTTGTTTTTATTTCTGGGTTACGTACAGCATAGTTAAAATCTGCCTGCTGTTTTCCTGACATTCCAAAACGAAAATTATAGAAAAGTGCGCTTGTGTCCACAATAATGTGCTTATATCCCGCCACCAATATTCTTTCGAACCCAAAGTCTTCTGCCGGCATGAATTTTTGGATATAGTGAGATATTTAAAGATTAGTATGGTATAATTTATGAAGAAAGAGGAAAAAATGAAACTCACAACTAAAAGATTGATATTGAGAAATTTGAAGGATAAAGACTTGAATGATTTAGTTAGAAATGCAAATAATTTGAATGTTTCAAGATATCTTTCTTTAGTTCCCTACCCTTACACAAAGAAAGATGGAAAATGGTTCATTGAGCATTGTAAAAAGGAGGCAAGGAAAAGGCCAAGAAAGAATTATGAACTAGGTATTGAACTTAAGGAGGAGGGAATACTTATTGGAGTAATAGGTCTTACGGGTATAGATTTGTTTGTGAAGAAGGTAACATTAGGGTATTGGTTAGGAGAGAACTATTGGAGAAAAGGCATAATGAGCGAGGCTGTAAGAAAAGTTATTGATTTTGCATTTAATAAATTAAAACTTAATAGAGTTGAAGTTGGCCATTATAAGGAAAATAAAGGGTCTAAATCAATAATCGTAAAAATGGGATTTAAGAAAGAGGGGGTTTTTCGAAAAGACGCAAGAGCAAAATCGACAGGAAAGTTCCATGATAGCCATTTTTATGGATTGTTAAAAACGGAATGGAAAAAGAGCTGAGATGAAAATAAGAAAACTAACAAGAAAAGATTTCAAAGAGGTTTATAATATCATGAAAAGAGAATACGGAAAGAAACCTTATAATGAGAAATGGACTTGGAAAAATGGATTGAAAACATTAAATTATTATTTCAAAATAGGAGAAGGTTATGTTGCCCTAATAGATGATAAAATCGTGGGTTTTATAATAGCAATAAAAGAATATTATAATGAGGGTGCAGGATTTGTAATTGAAGAATTGGCTATTGATAGTAATTATCAGAAACAAGGTATAGGAAAAAAATTAATGGAAAAAATGGAATCTAAGGCTAAGAACGCTAAAGCAAAATATATTTATCTCACTACTAGCAAAAATGCTCCTGCATTTAAATTTTATAAAAAAATGGGTTATATTCCAAGCAAAAAAACTGTTTATTTTAGAAAAGAGCTGAGATGAAAAAGTTTAATTATCATGGGGACATAGTAGAAAAATGAGAAAAGAAGCAAGAAGATTATTAGGATTGTTTTTGGTTATTTTAGGAATTATTTTAGTTGTTAATCCGGCGGGCATTACTGGGAGAGTTATTCTTGAAGATACTGGAGGAAAAGTCGGCAGTTTCTTTGGTGTTGCGTTCATCATTGTTGGTTGGGTTTTGTTTGTGATTAGTACGCGGGACAAGGAAAGCAAACTTGTAGTGACAGCAAAAGAAGAAGAACCTGATACACTTGCTGAGGCAGCAAAAGAAGGAAAGATAAGACAATATATTCAAGGAAAGAAAATAATTCACGATACAAACCTGCCTTCGAGTGGAAAACCATATAGCAAACACACAAGGTTTGTTGGAAAAAAGATAAGTGAGAAGAATTATTTGGCTAAATCCGGAAGAGAGGCACAATATCGTCCAGACCATAGTTTAGGGGAGATAAGAAAGTTTGAGAGAAAGATTGTTGAGAAAGGAAGGGGAAAGCCCTGGACAGGCAATCCAAATATGGCTGTTGTTTATGGTTTATCGTCTTCTAAGTATGGGCCGTCTGGAGCGTATGAACATAAGGCTGTTAGAGGAGTTAAGGTTGAAATGGAAGAAAGAGCTGATGGAATACATATTCATGGTTTTCCTATAAGGGAGAAGGATATACCTGCTGCGATAAAAAAAGAGATAAGGAGAAAGAGACAAAAATCACCTAAGGCCGCTTAATCCTTTTTTTAATGATTTTACTCTGTGACTTCCTTTAAGATTGGGATTTTGTTCGAGAAGAGATAAGGCCTTGTTAGAAAAACCTCTTACTGCTTGTTTGAAAGCTTGGACTGAAACTCTTCTTGGGTTTTTCCAGAAAGTTGGAATGACTAACTCTGAATCGCCTTCTCGGAAAAGGAATATATCGGGAGAGTAATCTCCACATTCATAAGCAAGAACATGTGATTGCATTTCTCCGTTGTTTTTTCCATAAATACGCTCTTCTGAATATCCCCAGAAATTGTCAATTAACCATTCCGCATAAGCAAACGGATAGCTTCCTCTTTCTCCTAATGGAACCACATCTTCTCCGTCAATATAAAAATGGAATTTTCCTTTGAAAGGTTTTTTAAGGAAAGGAAAGATGCCTGCAAGATTTGCATCCGTAATAGAAGCAAGTTTTTTAGGATTAACATCGAGATCTAATTCGACGTTTCTAGCAAATTCTTCTGCTTCACTTGACTGTTTTCTTAGGATTCTCATAATTTCTGCTGTGTCCTTTGCTTCGTATGCGCGTCTTAGTTCTGGTTGTTTTGCCATTTTTATCGGATTCTTAGAAATTAGCAATGCCTTTTAAAACTTTCTTTTTATGTTATTTTATAGTGGTGACAAGGGGGAAGATTTATAAATCTGTGAAAGAGGGGGATATTATGGCAAAAAATGTTAGAATTCGTACATCTCTGGGAGAAGCTGAGTTAAAGGCAGATGATGAGGTTGAAGTATTCGTAGATGGAAATGTTTCTCTTGTAAAGAAAGCTTCTGAAATAGGAAAGGGTGATAGAGTTTTAGTTCCGAATGACAGAATAAATGTAGATCCTGAAAAAGTTCTTGCCCTTCTGGAAAGAAATCCAATTTACAGGCATGCCAGAAGCAAGATATTTCATGTTTGGGGGCCTGGGAGAAAGGTTACGTTATTAAGGAAGCTTCTCCTTGAGGGATTGATAGAAAAAGGTTCTCTTGAAGACAGTGCAGAGCTGAGAAAGGCTATAGTTTTAGATGGGATAGATTTGGGCAGAGCAGAGCTTATACAAGCACGAAGAGCATTAGAAAGTATATTGACAGAGAACGGCAAGCCTCCCGCAAAATCAACTGTAATACATTGGTTGGACAACACAACAGTTCTTCCGTATTCCACACATAGAACACCTTTGATAGCTGTTAATCCTGAACTTGAAACTTTCTCTGACGAAGATGAATCAGAAGGCAGCAGATATAAGGCATGGAGTTTCTGGAGAAGCTGTAGAGAAGTATTGATGACAAGACTGCGCCACGAAAGAAAAAACGGAAATGACAATGGAAACGGAAGAAACAGATGCCAAAAAAGAAGAAAACTTAGCATGGTAGTCGATGATATAGTTGATGACGTTGCTCAAACATATGATGAAAATACCAGCATAGCAACAGTTGTTTCCAGTGAAAGAGGAAACGGAAAAAGACAAGTTGGAGATGGAGATATAAGAAGAAGAGGCAGCGGACAACCGATAAGCCCTACTGAATTAATGCAAGATAACCAAATCTTGTACTCCTATTATATTCCTGCTCTTGCGGCTTACTTAAGAAAGCGAGAGGTTCCCGAAGACAGGATATGTACTATAGAATCTGAAATAATTAAAAGATTTGTTGAGTTTTCTGGAAAAACTCTTCCTGAGGGAGTGGATGGCGGCAGTGATGAATATGAAGTTGATGAAGAGACAGTAAATACTGCTATGAAAGATTTGATGGAGAATATACCAGATAAGCTGGTTGGGCTGCCTAACGGAACAACAAGAAAACTTCTTTCTTTATCAGCAAGATTTTTGGCGGCAACACCAAGAGACATTGGAATGTGGTATCAGACAGATAAGGAAATGAAAAGAGCAGCACAGGAATTAAAGGGATTAATAGAAACAAGTAGTGCGGCAGGATTAACAGATACCGCTACATTTGTACATGAAAAAGAAAGGCTAGAGAAGGAGCTGAAAGCAAAGGGAAGATATATAGAAAAATTAGAGGGGAGAATAAAAGAGAAATATAGGATAGATACAAAAAATATATGGAAAAAAGCGACAGGATGGCAGATAGCAGATGCTTATGATAGGAGTTTATTTGATGAAAAAGACCCTGAAAAAATAAAAGCAAGACTCTTGAAGTTGGCAAAAAGAGAAAAAAGGATAATGTATACAAGAGGTGAGATTGCAAATTCTCTTAGAAGATATGGTCTTGAGTTTATGGTTGATTTTAATCCATTTAATGTTATGTTAGATGACGAAGAATCTGCAAGACGCTGCGGTTATTCTGCTGGAAAAGAGAAAGTAATAGTGAGGCATATGCCAAATAAGGAATGGATGCAAAGGGCAAGTGAAGGACATACAGATTTAGTGAGATTTATTATGCTTAATTCTGATAGAATATTTGAACCAGTTGGATGGAAATTAATTAAATCAGAATATGGATTTAGCGGGCAATGGGCAAGAGCGGACTTAGTTTATGAACATCCTGAAGGGATTCAAAAAGGAGTTTTGGCTGTTGAAGTAAAACAACACGCGACATCAAGAGAAGGATTTGATAACGCGTTGAAGGCTGTTGAACAGGTAACTGGATATAGGGCTGCGTTACAGGCAGATTTTTCATATTGTCCGGTGACAAGGAATATGAATGTTCCTGTAATGGGTGTTTTGATAGCTCATGAGATAGATGATAACGCCAAAAGGGCACTTGAAGAATCGGGTTGTGCATATCTTGAAATTCCAAAAGATAAAGTAAGGTTGTGCAGAGAAGTAGAAGAGAGCCATAAATAAATTTATTAACTATCTTTGGTATTGAATGTTATGGTAAAAAAAGAGGCTAAAGAGAAGAAGGAAATTGTCAAAGAAAAAGGGAAGATTGTCATCAAGCCGGCTAGAGGAAAAGGGCTGGGGGCGTTTGCAAATAGGGATTTCAAGAAAGGAGAAATAATTATTCATTCAGATTATACGAAAAACAAGAGGATTGTTACGAAAAAAGATATTCCGACGTTGACTCCTGATGAGCAAAATCATCTTGATTATATAGGGGATGAAAAGTTTGTTGTTGATTACTCTCCTATTTCTTTAGTTAATCACTCTTGTGATCCTAATGCGTTTGTGAGATATAAGACAATGAAAATAAAAGACGTTGTTGCTATAAAAAACATAAAGAAAGGGGAAGAGATTAGCTATGATTATGCCACTGATGCTGCTTTTGAATGGGTCATGAAGTGCAGATGCAGGAAGGCAAATTGCAGAAAAGTAATATATGGCAATTATCTCAAGCTGCCAAAGAAATGGCAAGAAAAACTATGGAAATATGTTCCTGCTTGGAAAAAAAGAACGTTTGTGGAAGTAAAAGACAGCAAGTAACAACAGATTTATTAAGTTCACTTTTTTCTTTAAATAATGGTTGAGGGAGATGGCAAAGAGGGCAAAAAGAGGAAAGTTGATTTTGTCAAGTGGTTTTCTGATTTGAGCAACAAAGATATTAAAATTGCTGGCGGAAAAGGGGCAAGTTTGGCTGAAATGTACAATAATAAATTTCCTATTCCTCCGGGATTTATTGTAACAGCAGATGCATATAGTTATTTTATCGAGAAAGCAGGTCTGACAGATAGGATAAAAGATATTCTTGATAGTTTTGATATAGAAGATACTGAGAAACTGGAAGAAGGTGCAAGAAAAATTAGAGAGATTATTGTTAAATCTAAGATGCCTGCAGAGATAGAAGAAGAAATATTTGAGGCGTATGAAATTCTTGATGTTAACAAGAAAGAGATGAAAAGCGCGAAGGGCGATGCTCTTGGTATCTTGAAGACGGGACATGAGCCTCCTTTTGTTGCTGTTAGAAGTTCTGCTACTGCTGAAGATTTAGCTGACGCGAGTTTTGCAGGGCAACAGGAATCTTTTCTTAATGTTAAGGGAATAAAAGAATTGTTGGTCAAGGTTAAGGAATGCTTTGCTTCTTTGTTCACCGCAAGAGCTACGTATTACAGGGAAAAGAAGGGGTTTGATCATTTGGAGACTAAGCTGGCTGTTGTCGTTCAGAAAATGATTGATTCTGAAAAATCTGGAGTTATGTTCTCTACTAATCCTATTAAGGCTGACAATAGCATTTTGATAGAGGCTGTTTGGGGGCTTGGAGAGGGGATTGTGTCCGGAAGAATTAAGCCAGATCAGTATATTATTAGTCCTGATTTAGAGAACTTTAAAGTTTTGGAGGAGAAAATATCTAAGAAAAAAGAAGCTGTGACAAGAGATTCAGGCGGGAAGAATGTTATCATCAAACTGACAGAGGAGAGGGGAAGGCAGAGAGTTTTGAACAACTATGAGATAAAAAGACTTGCCCAGTATGGAAAAGAACTGGAAAAACATTACGGGATGCCTCAGGACATAGAGTTTGCTGTGGAAGGAAGCGAGATTTTTATTGTTCAGTCAAGACCTGTTACTACAAAGGCAAAAGAGGCGGAGGGAGAGATCAGCGGAGAGGTTTTGCTTTCTGGGTTGTCCGCGTCTCCTGGAGTTGCTTCTGGGAACATAAAAATAATTCATGATTTGGCTGAGTTGGGCAAAATAAAGAAAGGAGATATTCTGGTTACTAAAATGACTAATCCTGATATGGTTGTAACTATGCAGAAATCCGCTGCGATAATCACAGATGAAGGAGGAATTACAAGCCATGCCGCTATCGTATCTAGAGAGATGGGCATTCCTGCTGTTGTTGGCACGGGGAATGCTACTGAAAAACTTAAAGAAGGGGAGGTAGTGACTGTTGATGGAAATGCGGGAAAGATATATGAAGGGAGGGGAGAGACTAAATTGGCGGAAGTTCTTCCTGCTGTTCCGACGAAGACAAAAATAAAAGTTATAGTGGACTTGCCTGAATTTTCTGAAAGAGCTGCAAAGGCAAGCGTTAAAGGTATTGGATTGACTAGGATTGAAGGCATTATCGCGAGCTCTGGAAAACATCCCATTGCGTTTAAGAAAGAAGGAAAAATGGAGGATTATATTCAGGTTTTGCATGATGGCTTGAAGAAGATTGCATTGCCTTTTGAGGAGATATGGATAAGAACTTCAGACATAAGAAGTGATGAGTACAGGCATTTGGAGGGAGCGGTGAAAGAGGTAGAAGGAAATCCTATGTTGGGAGATCATGGTATTAGGTTTGGGTTGAGGCACCCTGAGATATTGAAGGCGGAATTGACTGCTGTTAAGGAACTAGCAGACGAATTTCCAAACAAGAAATTTGGTTTTATGTTCCCTCAAGTGATAGATGTTAAAGAATTGAAAGAGGTAAAGAGAATAGCCAAAGATGAGGTAGGGATGCCTTCTAACATTAGGATGGGAGTTATGATAGAAACTCCTGCTTCTGTGCAGGTAATAAATGATTTGTGTGGAGAAGGGCTAGACTTTGTTAGTTTTGGTACGAACGATTTGACTCAATATACTCTCGCTATAGACAGAAATAACCCGGACGTCCAGTATTTGTACGATGAAATGAATCCTGCTATTTTGAATTCTTTGAGCTATGTTATTAGAAGATGCAAGAAGTATGGTGTCGAGACAAGCATATGCGGGCAGGCAGGAAGCAGGCCTGAGATGGTTAAGTTTTTGGTTGAGCAGGGGATAGATAGTATTTCAGTCAACGCTGATGCTGCGGCTAAAATCAGCAAGTTTGTTGCAAAATTGGAGGAAAGTGGAAAGGCGGGTGTGTCTGCGACAGAAAGAGGAGCAGAGGGCGTAGGTGTGGAATCAATTCGAGGGCCATTGGCTATGGAGTCTCCTATAGCTGGAATCAAAGAAGAGGTTAAAGAACAGCCTGGAATGCCGGGAACGCCGGGAATTTCAATCGGGGAAGGCGATAAAGATAAAGAAGAAAAAGTGGAAAGAGAGGAGGAGATGAGTCAGGACATAGAAGAAGTTATATTGAAGGAGCTTGAGGGAGGAGATTTGGAGAAGGAAAAGAGCGATTTGGAACCTCCTAGTCCCGAGTTCATTGCTGTGCCTGAACCAGCTCCAGAACGTGAGCCGGAGCCTGAACAGCCATCCAAACCGTCGTTGCCTGAGCCAGAGTCGGAAAAAAAGGAGGATGAGTATGTTCCTAGTGGTGGTAAGAAAGATGACGTTCCTTTCTTGAATGATGCTATCCCTGTGGATTCTAATACTCTTAACGAACCTGATGAGAAGGAAGAAATGGATTTATCAGATGAGGGAGATTGGGAGAGTGACGAGAATAATGAATGGGGAAAAGATTTGCACGAGGGTGATGAGTGGCAGGGTGACGAGAAGATAGTTGATATATTCTAATGGGTGTGTTGATTGTTACTACTCCTTAGTTCATACATATCGAAAGATTTAAATAGGGGTTATTTGTAGGTTTAGTATGGCTAAAAAAACAGATTACTTCAAGGAATTCAAAAGCTTATTTGAAAGTATGGCACAGGTTCATCTGATAAGCAAATCTATAAGTTCTGGAAACCCTCAAAAGAGATTTGATGCTATCCAGACACTTCAAGCAGAAGTTGTAAGACCTAAAAGAAATGGCGGAAACGGAGGCGGATTTGGTATAAAATTCAATCCTTATATTCCATATGAAGTAGATAAATGGGCTGCTATGTTGGGTGATAAAAGAACAAAAATAGGAACAAGACATTTTGTTGACAATTTAGGAAATATTCTTGATCAAGCACCTAAGAAAAAACTTGCTGGACGTGTATTTGAGCTTGATCCAATTGCGTTACCTGGACAGCCTAAAACACATCCTTATAACAAAACTGCAGGGTTACATGCGGAAGCACGTCAGTTAGTAGATATAGTCAGAGGACATGAGGAAGGAAAGGTTAGGCATGGACAGTTGGTGGCAATGGCTGCTCCTGTTGTTGAAAAGAGAGTCAGCGATGCTTTGACCACAAAAGCAGACAAATTCAATAGGTATTTGAAAGATGAAGATAGGGATGTTTATGTTGGTGCTGCATTAGAAACACTTTCTGGAGATAAAGATTATGCCCCAATGGTTGTCAGAGAAATGGCTGGTGAGGCCAAGGATACATTTGACAAGAGATTCAAGGACGACTCTGACAAGGTAGTTTATGCACAAAAGAACATCGCTCTATGGGCAAAGAAAGAACCAGGAAGAGCTATGGAAACTCTTTACGATGTAGCTATGGCTAAGGCAGCTTAATAATTTATTTTTCTTCTTTTAGTTTGTATTTATTAGGACCGTTTTCATGCGTTCTAAGTTCAATGAGCCTGTTTATTATTCTTGTCATCTCGGAAAGAAATTTTTCAGCCCTATCCTGCCATTGATCTATTTCAACACCTTGGATGTCTGCTATTTCACCGTGAGCGATTGATTTATGCAACGCGTAGAGATCGTTGTACGCCCTGACGAAATCTATTTTCATTACCCCGGTATCCACAAAATTTTGTTTTAACATTTGGGAAATATGCTCTGGACTTGGGGGAAGCTTTCCTGCTGTGATTAAGGCTGCTTGTGCTGAGTCAACCATAGACCAATAAACTCCTTCTATTGCTCCAAGTTCTGAAGCTTTGGATCGTGCTATGTGTGTGGGTGCTCTTCTTAGGGCGGCATAAGCCGCTTCTGTTGTTGCACGCATTCTTCCTTGTATCAGGAGTGCTTTTAGTGGTTCAAAGAAACCTCCTGAATCAATAAGAGCTTCTCCATACCTGATTATGTTTACTACGACTGGATCGCCGTGCAGAAGGTCTTCCCACCATGTTGTCAGTTTTACTGTATTGATATGGAATTCTCTTCCGTATTCTCTAGCGTGTTTGGCTATGATTTTTCCAAGTTCTTCCCTGTACCACGCGATTAATTCAAGGTCCCAGTTGATACCTGCGTCATCTATGATGAAAATAATGTCTATGTCGGATGTTGGCTTTGCCGTGTCTTTTGTTTGAGAACCAAATAGAATGGATGCTTTTAACATCCTGTCAAACTTTTCGTGAACTTTTGTTACAAAATCCATAGCTACCTCTTTTCTGTCAACAATTTTTTTTCTCTTTCTTCTTGCAGTAGATTTTTTAGCTACTGGTTTTTTCACAGGCTCTTCTTTGGTTTTTTTGACTTTTTTAGCTTTCTCTTTTTTAACTGCCGGTTTTTTCACCTTCTTTTTTGCCATTTTGATGTTATTTAAACGATGTAATTCTTTTTAAATTTTTACTACTCAATTGGCGCACCTGAAAATCTGCTTTTTCCTTCCACTTGTCCGCCTAATGAAACAGGAAGAGTGGAGAACCCGGCACCATACATTGCGTGATGTAATTGTGGGTTCATTCCGTAGCCTGCGAAATATTCTCCTGTCAGGCCTCTTCCTTTATGCTCTCCCCATGTAGGGGACATTTTCATGGTATAAATTGGAGAACCCAAGGCAGAAAGTACTTCTGGAAGAGGTGTTTTTTGGAAATGCTGATACCAATGTGGCCCTGAAACTTCAATTATTTTTTTCAGCCTATTATTGAATTTGGATAACGCTTCTATTTGTTTTTTGTATGGTGTCGTTCCCATTCCTACTGGAATTTCTGTGTGCTCGAAACCGAAGTTATCTGACAGATGGATTTTCTTTGTGAATGGAGCTATTTTTTTTGCTTCTTCTATGAGTGCTGTTTCGCCATATCCATATTTTCTTAACATATTACTATGTCCTAAATCCCATGTCGCACCAATTAGTTTTTCTGCCTGCTTGGTTGCTTCATCTTCGGAGAGTTTTCCCGACTCTACCATTTTCTCTACAAACTTTCTTCTTGTTGTTACTATAAGGTCTTTGATATCGTCCGCTCTTGTCAGCCCCATTCCTGCAGGAGGGTTTTCTATACTGAGTACGGGAGCGTTTTTGCCGAATTTGTTGTAAGCCTTTAGAGCGAGATTTGAAAAAGTTTCTGACCCCTTGTCCACCGCGAAATCTTTTAAGAGAGTGTGGGGTTTGGGGGCTCCTATTGACCTGAGCATGGTTACGCCTTTTATTAAAGCATCTCCAAGTTCGTCCACTCTTGTTGGGTCTTCTATAGCGCTTATTTTTGGTCTTAACTCTGTTCTGAATTTTTTGAGTTTTGATAATGTTTCTTCGTCCCCTTTTTTTTCAGCTGATTTGAAAGCAAGATTGAAAAGATTTTGAAATTGAGAGTAGGCATCCCTAAGATATATATCTCCTCTTGTTATGTGCTGCATTTTTTGCTCTATCGCTGCTCTGTCTTGAGGATTTAGTTTAGCCAGTTCTGCAGCTGCTTTGCCTCTTACGTATTTTCCATATAATTTCTTCAAGTTTTCCCCAGCCATAATTCCCTCTTTTGTTTTTACAGCTATTCCACTATGAACCAAATCTGCTCCTTGATTTGCGTGGAAGTTCACGTTTTGCAGGCGGTTGAACCATTGCTCTTTTTCCTGATTTCTTACTGACATTCTTATTGCTTCGTCTATGTCTATTTTTCTTCCTTCTTCTGCTTCTAACCTGCTGATTTCAGGGACTATGTTTCTAAAGTTTCCTGTTGCCTCGTCAACAAGCCATACTTCTTTTAATTCTTCTTCTCCTGTCTGTTCGTTAATAACTCTTGTTTCTGGAGAGGGGAGACCGTTGCTTGTGTGGAATGTTATGTTTACGTTTCCTTTAGGGTTTAGTTCCTGCCCCCTTTCTACGGCTGACCACATCTGTCTTTCTGCCTGAACTCTTTGTGATTCATCCCATCCCTGTCTTGTGACTCCTGTCGGCTCTACGACAGGGCCATGCATGGTGAGTTCTGCCCCAACTAATTTCCTAAGACGATTAATTTCCTTCATATGCTGTCTGGGAATGGATTCAGCTACTTCTGGAGAAACTAGTTCAACTTCTACTGCCTTCACACCAGTGCTAAGTTTGTCTGAAACTGCTTTTACCTGGTTGGCCGTTCTTGGATCTGTCGATGCTCCTATGTCCGCTACAAGGGCAGGCCCTGTCTCGTCATAATCTTGCGAAATAATCTTTCCGTGATATGGATCGAGACCATAATCTGTCCCGGCGTACACCTCGTTTGTATTGGCCATGTTATTGATAAAGAATAGATTTATTTAAATTTAAGCTTCCCACGCATATCTTTTTCCTTTTTGTTCCGCAGGGCTTCTGTATTTTCTTTCTCTTCTTTCTTCTGGTGAGAGAGCGCGTTCAGACATTTCCATTTCTTGTGCTCGTCTTATTTCTCTTTGGTCGATTGGTTTTGCCCTGACATCTTTGACTGGTTTTTGTCTTTCTCCTCTCAAAATTATTGCTTCGTATTTTTTTTCTTCCTGCTCTGCACGACGGACTTCATAGAGTCTTCTTGCTTCTGCTTCTTCACCCATACGTGATGTTCCAGCAGGAGGCGTTCTTGGTTCTACAGGGACTTCTTCGACCTCTGAGGTTGGCTGTCCTGACACAAGTGTTAACGGTGCTGCTGTTCTTGGTCCTCCTTGTTCCATGAACTCGCTAAAATTTTCTTCTTCAGATTCATCGATGTCTTCTTCTAGTTCTGATTCTTCTCTTTCTTCTTCTTTTAATTCCTTAACTTTTGAGGGAATTTCTTTGATTATCTTGACTTTCTTTGGCATCTTTAGATAGTTGGCATGTTATAGCTTTTCTTGAAAACATCAAATACTTTCTTGCATTTCTTCCTGCCATCGATCGCTGCTTTTGACCTGACAACTTTTTCTGATGACGAATCTGGTTTCAGCGGAATTGGAAGAGGCGCTTCTTTTTTCTCTTCTGCTTTTTCTTCTTTCTTTCTAAGTTTTAAGAATGAGAACAATGCCGCGAAAGGGTTTACCTCTTCCGGCTTTTTTTCTTCTTTCTTTTCTTCTTTTGTTTCTGCTAAAAAATGGTCTATATCCTCTCTCATGGTTTCTAAGTCAAGAGTTGAGCCTTGTATTGCTCCCATGATATCTTCAAAGTCGTCTTTCATTAACTCTTCCTTAAGGACTTTTATTTCATCTTCGTTGAGGGCATAGCTTGTGAATACTGCCTCCATTTTTCCTCTGAAACGCTGATGCTGGCCTACTTGCTGAGGAGTGCTTCTAAATTTAATTTCTATGACTATCACTGAGTTGTATTTCCTTTTTATTTGTTTTATGAAAAACATTGGCAGAACGCCTTCTTTTGCTCTGTCTTCTACTTTATATTCGTCGGCTCCGAGAAGGGACAGTTCAAATAAGACGGTGTTGAAAGCTGTTACCAGGGCTGCAGTTGGGGATGCTCTTTGCTCCAACGCCTTCGCTGCTCTAAGATATGGTTTTGCCCATCTTGCGTAAAGAGATAGAGAATTTACCTGGCTTCTGAGATAGTTTCTTTCTATTTCGTATCTTTTCCTCAATTCTTTTTCAGATGCTTTAATCCAATCTAAGAACTCATTTATACGCTGTTTTAATATTCTTTTCACTCTTTCGTTTAAGTCAAGTTTGTCTGCTTCTTCCAGAGTATTTGCTTTCATGAAGGCATCAAGAAGGGTCACGAAGTCAGCCTGCCCTAACGCCATAGCTTTGATGGATGTGTTCCCTTTTTTGATGTCTACTGTATCAAGCCATATCTGTTTCAAGGATAGTTTCGCTGCTTCTTTTTCTACATCGCTTCCTGTTGATAATTGGTTATATGTCTTTAATCTTAGTTCGAATTCTTTTAAGTCGTAAATTAAATTTAATACAGAACGAACGAGCTGATTTGCTGTCCCAAGGATTTTCATCGCTTCTTCTTGAAGTCTTGTTGCTTTCATGCCCATTTCCGAGAAATAACTTGATCCTGGAGATGCTACAAAACTATCGATTACCTTATCTACTGTTTTAAATTGCTTAGAGGTGTCATCAAGAATCTTAAAATAAATCTGCTCCAAAAGTTCCATCCCTCCTGCCGAGGCATCATAGGTGACAGCATGTTTTTCCATAGGAGATTTCAAACCTACTGCTTTGAACAGTTCTTTTTCGTCTTTTTCGACTAGTTTATCTATATCCATAAAGATAAATTCTTTTGATTTTGCTATTTCTGCCGCTGCTAAATAGCCCTTTTCTTTGATAATTGCTTTTACTTTAGACCTCATGCTTGCTTCACAATACAAATCAGGGTTTATTGCAGCTATTAGATTATGTATATCTACTGCCATTTTGCCTCTTTTATGTGTTTTTAAGAAGAAAGAGCTTTATAAAAATCTTGTTATGGAGTACAGTCAAATTTAAATAAATCGTTATGTTGTGAATAACATGGGGTGGTTTTTCAAGAGAAAAAAGAATGATGTTATTGATCTTACTATGCTGGAAAAGCAAGGAGTAATAAGGAGATCACAGGAAGCAACGAGTTCTAATGTTGTTCCTAAATCAAGTTCTGGGGTGCTTGATTTTACTTCTTCTGGGAGCAGTTCAAGTTCCACAAGCAGCACGGCAAGTTCAAGTAGTTCGGGTTCAGACGGAGCGGGCGCGTTGGGATTTTTATCTAATCTAGCGGGGGCAGCAAATACGAGTTCTGACAGCTTTGGGAATTCTTCTGGTTCATATGGAAGTAGTTCTTATACTGAAAGATTAAAAGAAGCGAGAAAGGCAAAAGTGGTGGAATTTAATTCCATGAAAATCAAGTTGGAAGATACAGAATACAAGCTCGAAAGAGTAATGAAAAGGCTTGAAGAAATCGAAATGAAACTGGCTAACTTTGAAAGAAGGGCAGGTTATTGAGGTTAGATAGACTTAAATAATAATTTTCTCTTTAAAGAATATGAATGATTTTTCAAAGGAGATTAGAGCGTATGTTTTAAAGAACGCTGTCGAACATAAAGGTAAAGCTGTTGCAGGCTCTGTTTTAAGTGCTTTGTTTAATCTTGGTCTGGATAAGAAAGATATTAAAGAGATAATGCCCTTGATAGAGAAGACGTTGGAAGAGATTAATTCTTTATCCTTGGATAAACAAAAAGCTGAATTCAAGAAATACGAAGATATCATAAGCCGCAGAGCAGAACGAGAGGGCTTGCCTGAACTGCCTAACGTAAAGAAAACAGGAGTCGTCATGAGATTTTCTCCCGCCCCTTCTGGGCCATTGCATATAGGACACGCTTTGACTGGAATGCCGAGTTCGTTATATGTTGAAAAGTATGGAGGGAAGTTCTATGTTAGGATAGAAGATACAAATCCTGAAAATATTTATCCCCCGGCGTATAAACTGATTAAAAGGGAGAGTGATTGGTTGTTTGGGAATGTTTCTGAGTACATTATTCAGTCAGACAGGATGAAAATTTATTATGAGTATCTAATGAAGCTGATTGGCAAGGGGGCCGTTTATGTCTGCACATGTGATGCTGAAGAATTCAAGAGTTTGGTGGCTGAAAAGAAAGCTTGTCCATGCAGAGAAGTGAGCAAGAAAGAAACCAAAAGATTATGGGAAAAAATGCTGGATGAAAAGGGATTCAAAGATGGTGAGGCGGTTGTTAGATTCAAGGCTGACTTGAACGATCCGAATCCAGCTATGAGGGATTTTCCTCTTGCCAGAATTAACACAACAAAACATCCAAGACAGGGAAAAAAGTACAGAGTGTGGCCATTGATGAATCTTGCGGTCACGATTGATGATATTGAATACAAGATGACACATATCATAAGGGCCAAAGAACATAAAGACAACGCAAAGAGGCAAAAGATGATTTATGATGTTCTTAAGAAAAAATTCCCTGTTACTTTATTTTTGGGAAGATATCATTTCAAAGATTTGGAGCTGTCAACTTCTAAGACAAGAAAAGCAATAGAAGAAGGAAAATATAGCGGTTGGGATGATCCTCGGCTACCTTTTATCGCGTCTTTGAAAAAAAGGAAATACAAGCCAGAAGCGTTTAAGATGATGGCTATTGAAAGAGGGATATCCGAGGTCGATAAGGTCATGAGCAGGGAAGATTTTTTTGTTTTGCTGGACAAGTTCAACGAAAAGGCCAAGAAGGAGTAATTATAGAAAAAGTTTATAAGTTCTCCAAATTGCCTTATTCTATGGCTAATAAAATATTAGTTGGTATTGACAGAGACGGAACAATCATTGAAGATGCGGGTTATCTGGGGAAAGAGGATGACTGGGAAAATCATATAATTGTTTGTCATGGTGTTGTGGAGGGTTTGAAGAAACTAAGGACTGATAATAGAATCAGACTGATTGTGGCAACGAATCAGGCGGGAGTTGCGAGAGGATTTTTTCCTGTTGAAAGGATTGAAGAAGTGGATCAAAAAATAGCTGGAATTTTGAAAGGACGAGGGGTAGAATTTGATGGATGGTATTTTTGTCCTTATGTTACGAGTGAATACGCAAAAGCTAAAGGAATACCGCTTGATAACAAATGGGTTGTGGACAACGGAATGAGGAAACCTGGAATAGGAATGATTGAACAAGCCGCAAAAGACCTTGATGTAAAATTGAAGGATTTTAAAGCTGTTTATTATCTAGGGGACAAGCCGTCAGATGTTCAAACTGGGATAAATTCAGGGGGAAAAGGAATTCTTATAACTGAAGGCCAGGGAGAAAGATATGAAGAAACAAAGACTATTATGTCTAGAAATAAAGAAAAAGTGTTTTTTGCGTGCAATGTATCAGAAGCAGCTGACATTATTCTAAACGATTTGAGACAAACTTTATAAATAAGGAAGTACTTGATTAATCATGACAAAAAAAAGAGGAGTTAGCAACGTTGTTATTACTATTTTGCTTGTATTATTAGCGCTGGGTGCTGTTCTTTTACTATGGGGGCTTGTTAGAACACAGCTTGGTGAAAGCGAGCAGCAAATAAGATTAACAAAAGCGTGCTTGGATTTAACTTTAGAGCCAGTCAGCTGCAGGTATGATATTGTAACTAATGAAACTACAGTGAGATATAAAAGAGGGGCTGGGGAAACAGGTTTTGACTTGAGAAAAGTTGCAATTGTTCTGGAGTTAGCAGATGGAGGTTCTGAGGTAATTCAAACAGAAGAAGTTCCTGACTTTTTGGAAACTAAAGTATACAACAGTGCTCCTTTAGCGTTTGCTCCTACTAAAGCAGGAGTGGCAGGAGTGCTGGCCACTCAGGAAGGCGAGGAAAAAGTGTGCGGTGAGTCGCCAGTAGAGATTGAATGCAGCCCATTATAAATTTAAATTCTGGGGTAAAAGATGATAGAAGTTGAGGCAAAGATCAAAATTAAAAGTCCGTCTGAATTCAGGGAAAAGATAAAAAAATTAGCAAAGTTTGTGAAGAAAGAAAAGAAAGTCGATGATTATTATACTCTTGAAAGTCTGAAGAAATACCCAAGAAAGAGTCTCAGGATTAGGATGCTGAACGGACATTATGAAGTTAATATCAAAAAAAGAGTTTCTCTTGTTAATGGTGTTCATGCTAAAAAAGAGGTTGAGCTTAATTCATCTGAAAAAGATCTCCCTACTTTCTTAGAAATAATAAAAGATTTTGGATTTAAAAAGTGGCTGAGGAAAGACAAAACAACCGAACTTTACAGGATAAGAAAGAATTTCAACATTGAGATAAATTATGTCAAGAGGCTTGGATGGTTTCTTGAAGTTGAGTATCTTGCTACAAAGAAAGAGATGAAAAAAGCAAGAGGGGAAGTGCTTAAGGTTGTTAAAAAACTTGGAATTAACGAAAAGAATATCATTAAAGATGGCTACACAAAGATTTTGTGGGATTTGAAACATTAAGATATAAATTCTTAAATAGCCCTTGTTCTGGGAGATTTTATGGACAGAAAAGAAGAGATTGCGAGCATGCGAAGAATTCGCAACGTAATCACTGGTGAACAAGGCAGAGTATATAGAGATATAGAAAGATATTTTGAGCTGATTCAGAGAGAGATTGATGCTGCAAACAATAATTTATTAGCGCAGAGAGATGAACCTTTACTGCATCCGCATTTTGAGAGAAGAGTTAGAGGGACAAGGCCTTTGGAATGTCAGCCGAATGCATTACCCAGACCGGAAGATAGGATTCATATACTTCTTTACAAAGACAAGGTAGTTGCTGTCGTGACAGAATCAAGAGATCAGCATAATTATGTGCAATTTTCTTTCTTTGACCACCTCGAAGGAGTTTTGAGAGAGGCAGGGAAGGCAGATTCTAGTAAACAATAAAGTTTTTAAGGGAGTTAATTGGTGTTTTTTCATGAGTAGAAAACGAAGAAAGAAGGAAAGAGCGGCAAGAGGCCCTCATAAAAATAAGTATGGGAGATTCAGCAAGGCGGAGCAGGTTGCTGCTGAATTGTATAAAAGATTAGAAATAGCAAGAAAGAGAGCTGAAAGAGAAGCAGCAAAGAGAAGAGAAGAAGAAAGAAGAGTAAGAGTATTTGGTTTTAGTTCTTATGGCAGTAGATATCTGATTAGTACAGAAGGCAGCAATTATTTGCCAAGAGAGTATACAACGGCAGAACCTGATTGGATGAACAGAGGCTTATTTTCTGGGGAATACGATTTTTAGAAAATCTTTTGCATTTATGTTATTATCATCTAGTGATTACATAAAGAAAGATTTATAAACGGTGCACATCAAAATAGTGTATGGCAAACTTAGAATTAAGCCTTCACAGATATATGTCAAGGAATTTACTTAAAAGAAATAATGTTTGGGAATATGAACGTGATAGCGAAAGGCCTGTAACAAAAAAACAAAACAATTCGCAGAAGGATTAAGTGACGATGAACTGGAGGAATGTAGAGAATTTCTTGAAGTTGAATCTAAATCTGGAGTTAAAAGAATGCTTACTGACCTAGTTGTATCTGGCGGGGCATTTCTAGGGGACATCGCAGTCTCAGTACCTTATCTTTTATCCAACTCGGAACCTCCTAGAACAATTAGTCAGGTTTTGGGCGCTGTGCTTTTAACTGGAGTTTTAAAATTATGTTATGATGCATATAGATGGGTGTGTGCCACGGATTTCCATGATATCATAAATGGAGAACAAAGACGAAGAAATTTTCGAGCAGCTTAGTTGAAAATATTTAGAGAATTATTCTTCTTTGTCGAGATCTAGAGTAGGCATTCCTTCATCGCTTTCTTCTGCTGGTTTTCCTGATTTTTCCTCTTCTTCAAGTTTTTTCTTTTCTTTTTCTATTGCTTCCTCGAGTTTTGCGAGTTTTTTGATTTTTTCTCTTGCGTCTCCTTCTGATTTTCCGCCCATTCTCAGCTCATGCATCGGAACTTTTTTCATTAGGTCCATCAGAGAAGATTTTTCCATTAAGAGAATTGTTTTTGATTTGTCTTCTACGTGAGCTCTTAGAAGGCTCATCCCAGAAAGAATACAGTTAAGGTTCCATATTTTCTTACCTTCTATTACTTGCAGAACTGCTATTATCTTCTTTATTTCTTCAGTCATGCTTCTGTTTTTCATCTCGTCCTCAAGGATTCCCTGCAATTCATCAAGATCAATCTTTGTCTGGATATCGAGTTTTTCTGGAATTTTCTTTGTCAGGGCTTCAAGAATTTTGACGCTGACCTCTCCATCAAGAGAAAAAGCTGCAACTTTTTTTTCAGAAGGGAGATAGTAATCGATTTGATGTATGTTCTGGCCCATTTCAAGGTCAAGAATGAAAAAGCCCGCTACCATATATGCGTCTTTGTGCTCTTCTGCAAATTTCTTGTACTCTTCCGATGAGTTTAGCTTTTCTACGTATGGTTGTATTTTCATCGTCTCTTTTTAATAATTGAGGGTAATCAATCGTGTATTTAAAGATTTAGATTTTATTATACATATGCTTAAATAGTCTATGAGGGAGAATAAAAATATGGCAAAAAGAAAAGCCTCAAAATTTTGCGATTTAAAAGTCAGAGATGAAATAATTGCTGAATTTAGGAAATCCAGAGATCCATTAAGACAGCTTCTAGCTACCGGAAAAGCCATAGAAATGAAATGGCCTACAGAAGACGCTGTTATTGATGATACAAAGTTCAAAGCAGGAGAGATATGCGATGTTATAATGGATGCGAGAGCAGCACAAGTATCTTCCTATGCGCCTTATTCTCACTTTAACGTAGGAGCTGCGATTAAAACTCCTGAAGGGAAAATAATTTTAGGATGTAATGTAGAGAATGCGGCTTATGGTTCTACTGTTTGTGCTGAGAGAACTGCGGCGTTTAGTGCTGTCGCACAGGGAGAAAGAGAATTTAGATTAATAGGAATAGTTGGAGGTTTTGACTTATCTGTTCCTAAAACTGTTAGAAAAAGGACTGGAGGAACATACCTATTTCCATGTGGGTGTTGTAGGCAGGTTTTGAATGAATTTGGGGGAGGAGATTTAGGTATTGCTTTGGCCACAGAAAAAAACATGGTTATTGTTAGTCTTTTGAAGTACATGCTGCCTGGAGGTTTCGGTCCTGAAACTCTTGGTGTGGATCCTAGACATTACAATAGAGCAAATAAATAGTAAATTGATTGTGGATTAAACAAAAATAGGCCTTTTAGTCAGCAACATTGATACGGGAAGAGGTCTCCAAGGCATATTGGCCTGTTCTTTCTGTGTTAGTTTAACAAATTCTTTTTCTGAAAGATTTTGGATTTTTGTTGTTTTTCTTATTCTTACTGCGAGTTTTCCTGATTTTAGCTCTTTCTCTCCAATGACGATGATATAAGGAACCCATTCTTTTTCAGCATCAGAAACTTTTTTTGGTATCGGCAGATCCCTGTCATCAAAGTCTGTTCTTATTTTTTCACCATTAAGTTTTTCTGCTATCTTCTTAGCCTTCTCAAGATATTTTTCGCTTACCGGCAAGACTCTTGCCTGTATTGGAGACAACCAATAAGCAAACTTGGGGATTTTTCCGTCTTTTTCATCTATTGCAATATTTTCTAAAATGCTGCACAATGTTCGTTCTATACTCCCAAAACTTGATGCATGGATTATGACAGGGCAAGGATGTTTCTTGCTATCTTTCCCAATGTATCCAATATTGAATCTTGGACCGTCTTTAATATCCCACTGTACTGTTGAGACCTGAATGTTTGAATTATCTTCGAGTATTGTTTGATACTCATTTTTTATTGCGTAGTAATGGCTCATTTCTTTGCTTAATTTGAAAAATGCAGGTACTTTCATCTTTTTTGAAATATCGATTAACCATTTTTTGTTTTGATTATAAAAATCTACTGTACCTTCCCACCCAAGAACCCATCTGCCACTTGCTATGATATCGTCCATAAGCTTACCAAACTTAATGCAAATATTCTCAAATTCTTTTAGTGCTTCTTTTTCGGTAGCGCAGGCTGCATGCATATCAGTCATCAAAAAATTTCTAACTCTTTTAAGACCAGAAACTTCCCCTTCTTGTTCATTCCTAAAACTTGAAGCTTCTTCGTATACTTTTAGAGGGGTCTGTTTATGTGTAAATTTTACGTTTTGTAGGAAAGGAAATCCTAATGGATCTGACGCATACCTTAAATATCCAACCCCTCGACCACCATCTACCTTATAATCTCTTTCATGGAATTCTCCCATTAACTGCCCTACTATGTTGCTGCTGCCCTTGATTATTATAGGGTTTGTCATCTCAAAAGCGCCCCATTCCTCTGCAAGAGATTTTGCGTAATCTAGAAGAAGTCTCTTAATCAAAACTCCTTTAGGATACCACTTGTAATGTCCTGCCTCAGAAACATCACAATAATCAACTAACTCAAGCTCACGCATATACCTTATATGAGCGGGCATTTTTCCAGAGCCACTCTTTTTGCCTATTTCATTTTCAACAAATTGTTTTAGTCTTGAGTATGAATCTCCTTTCTTTTTCCATATTGGGGATTTTTCAACGTTTTTTGGAATTACCTCGTATTCTTTTCCTTCTATATCAACTAGTATGAACTTGGCAAATTCTGAACCTTTTTTACGTTCTTTAGGGGTTTTCTTTTCTTCTTTAATCGGGGCTGCTGTTTCTCCTGCCTTAAATTCTTTTGACAACTCAGAAAGAGGATGGCCTTTGACTTTTAACTCGAAGGATTTGTAGTATCCGAACGGCGCTCTTGTTACTTTGAAGTCTTTTGAGAGAAGCTTTTCTACTTTGTCTAACGAGGATTGTGCTGTGTCAGGAGGGGCAAGATTTGATGAAAGATGTGCATAAGGATAGAGGACTATGTTTTTTGCCCTTACTTCTTTTGCTGTTTTTTTGACTGCTGCAACCAGTTCTTTAATTTGAACATCCAAATCTCCTTTTTCAACTGCTGTTAAGACGACAAGGGGTTCTTTTACCTCTTTTTCTTTTTTATCTTTAAGCTCTTTTATGCTCTTAAGGGCTTTTTTTGTTGGCTTAAATTTGATATAATCACAATGCAAAGTTAAAATCTTCATATATAATATAGAGGGGTATGTTTTTTAAAGGTTGCTGAGCATAATTAAGAATGGAAGAAAGCATATTCCTTATTAAGAGCTTTCTGAAAGATAAAAAGGTGTGCACTATTGCCCCAAGCTCTAAGTTTTTGGTGAGGAAGATCTGTAAAAATATAGATTTTAGAAGGAAGAAAGTGATAGTGGAATATGGTCCTGGCACGGGCCCAATTACTAGGCATATATTGAGCAAGATGTCCAAGAACTCAAAGCTTATTTTGATAGAAACAAATAAATATCTTGCGGATAGACTGAGAAAACTTAATGATCCTAGAGTCTATATATTTAATGACAGTGCTGAGAATATAAAAGAGATATTAAAAAAATGCAATGAAAAGAAGATAGATTATATCATTTCTGGAATCCCTTTCTCGAGAATTAGAGAGAGGGACAAGAAACGGATATTAAAAAAATCTCATGAAGTTCTGAAAGATAATGGAATGTTTTTAGTTTATCAAGTTTCTTATCATATCGTAAAGTACCTCAAAAGTCTTAAGTTTAAGTCTATTAAGAAGGGCTTTGAACTGCTTAATGTTCCTCCGTTGTGTGTAGTTGAGGCAGTTAAATAAATATTAATTCAAGAGGGCACAGAAAGATTTAAAAGGAGTTTTAACTGAACAATAGTAACAACAAAATGGCACAAACAATGAAACGGAGAGATATCTATACTGAAAAAGGCAGATGCTTTTGGGTTAATGGCGAAGCAGAGGGCTGTAAACACTGTGAAGGCTCTAGAAGAAGAGCGGATGAGATTGGCTGCGGAGGATATGTTGAGCTATGCAGGGGAGAATGGATTATTAGAACAAAAGAGGGAGAATACATTCCTCTTGAACTATGGGTGGAAATAAATGAAAATTCTAGAGCAGAAATTGATGTGTCTACTAGAATTAGAAAAGCTGGTGGAAAGTAAAATGAATCCAAGATGTATTTATGCTGGTATGGCAGATAACCCTGGAAATACAACAGGAGAGGGATTAAGAGAATCTGCTGAGATGGGTAATGAAGTAGCAAGAAGATGTCTTGCCTGTGGTGGAACGAGGGCATGGGCAATTAAAGTTGGCTGTGATGGCAGATTTTATTCTAGAAGTGAGGGAATACGTGTGACTGGACCAGATAAATCCGGAAGATTTAGATACACTGATATTGAAGAAGAAAAGAGAATGAGAGAGTTAGAAGAATTTGCGGAAAGAAGTATCGCAGAAATAAAAAAGATTCAGGCCGAAATTGACAGAGATATTGCTGAATTGGAGGCTGCATGAAATGGAAAGAAGAGATATGATAAGAATTCTTGGGACTTTGACAGGAAGTGCGGGTTTAGCGATGGCTGGATGTTTTAAAGTTTTGATGGATAGAGAAAAAAGAAGATGGAATGTTCCTGAACCTAAAGAGCTTGAAGGCCCTTCTGGTCCAAAACCTACAGAGATAGAGAGTCCTGTAAGTCCTGAAAGAAGAATAAAGAGAACTGACTGGGTTTATGAAATAATTGATAAACATGATTCTTTGAGAAGAGATTTTTACAGAGCAGTTATTAAAGTAGAGTCAAATGATAATCCTGATGCTGTTGGAAGGGCTGGAGAAAGAGGGTTGATGCAGATAATGCCTGGTACATGGCAAGATGTTGCCGGAGTGAATTTTGACAGAGCTTTTGATCCTAATAGTAATGTTAGAGTTGGTATCAGATATTATATGTGGTTGGCAGAAAAAATTGAGGAGGGTCTGGGAGAAGAAAGATGGAAGAACCTGCCAAGAGAAGAAAGATTTAGGATGGCGGCCGCAGCTTATAACGGAGGTATTGGGAGAATGAGAAGAAATGGTTTTGATATTAGAAAGATGCCTAACTCAACGCAAAGATATGTTGAGAAGGTGATTAGAAAGTTTGAGGAGTTGAGAGAATAATTAACGGGCTCTATAACTCTTTCTGCCTACAAGAAAAGCAAGTACGGCCACTAATGTCAAAGTATCTCTCATGTTATGCCTAATTACACGCGACATTCTTTCTTCCCTCTTTTTTGTTAATTCTGGCCGGCGTTTTTTTGGAGCTATATCATATTGGTCTTTTACGTAATCTCTGTATGCCTTTGGCACTTGGCTGCTTGGTATGTCTCCTTCTCTTTCCATACCAAAAACTAGTTTTTCTACTGTTTGCAGCTTGTAATCAGGTAATTTTATTGCTCTCGGCATTTCATGTCTTAAGTCTATATGTGAATTGTTTAACGCGTCTCCTAATGTTTTTCCGCCGTTGAGGCCGCGCTCATTTAATCGGTTATCTATTCTTGGCAGGTCAAAAGAATTTCCGTTGTAAGTGAAGAAAGCATGATGCTGGGGAAGTAAGTCTAGGAGGTACTGAAGTATTGCTCGTTCTTCCCAGTAATCTCTCGCAAAAAGACATGAAGTTTTTATGCCTTCTGTTAGGTGAGTGAGACCTACAGAAAAAACCGTGTGGTTGCCTGAAAGACCTGTTGTTTCCGTGTCAAAGAAAAGCATTTCTTTTTTTGGTACCTCTAATGGGAATTTTTTTCTTATCCTATCCAAGGTTAAACTATCTCTATGCTCTGCTATGTATCTTGTTATTGGGTTTTCTTCCATTTCTCCAAGGGGCTTTTCTATTAGCATAAATTTTCCACCCTTGTGAGATACTGTTTTTCCTCCGACTAAATCTTTAAGTGACATCTTGCAACTCCTGAGCTTTTAGGGCTAAATCTCTTAAGGTGGGCCAAGCTGATTCTCTTCTTTCTGAGTTTGACTTTCTCATGAGAAGTCCTGGCTTAAACGCTAATTCTTCGTTTAGGGCCAGCAGGAAGTCAAGATCTCCGATTCTTGGTCTTACATTTTCTATTGCATCTCCGTAGTTCCTTCTTATTTCTGGAACTATTGCTTTTAGTCTTTCAGTGAACCATTCATACGTTCTTATGGTAATACCTGCTTCTTTTAGTTGAGGAATATATTTTGAGTAAAAGGACGGTACTGTATGAAATATTAAAATGCTGTCTTCCAATGGTTGTCCGTCATCCCATCTGTTTTTTCCTAGAGAATACCTATCGAGAATTCCTTCTGAATCCTCTTTTGATAATTTGATTAAGCCAGATTTGATATCTATTGGTTGGTTTCCTATTCTGATGTCTGCTATTGCTCCTTTTTCATTCCCACGAGCATCAGTATAGGTAAAATGTCTCTCCGCTCCCGGCCTGTGCATCTCTCCTGAGGAGAGGCCTGGTAGTCTGTGCCCCATCAGACGCGCCCATCTTAGATAGACGTGAACCAGTTCTTCTGAAAGATTATTGATTGATTTCTTTGCCCCCTTAGCTACCGGTGAAACTTTTCCTACAAGTTTTTCGATGAGCTGTCCGAAAGTATAATGTTTCTGTTCTCTGTCTCCAAATAAATTTTGTTGTCCTTGGGGAACTCTTTTTGTGTTTTTGAGCAGAGCGTTTATTTGGTTGTATAATCTTTTTGCCGCCCTTTCTCTAGAAGATAGTAATGCTGCTTTTGATACAGGCAATCCGAGATTAATTCTTCTTTTTAATTCTTCACGAACTTCTCCTATGTCAACTGACTGCGGATCTATCTTCCCTACAACAACATCGTAACATCCGGGATAAATTCTTTCGAAATACCCTTTAAATCTTCCTGGCCGCGCTAAAGCCGCTCTGTATGTCCTTGAATTTTCTCTTCCAAAAGCAGTTAGATTGTCTATGTCTATTGGTTCTCCTCTTCTCGCGGCTTCAAGCTCTTCTTTTGACCAAAAATCTCTTATCGCTTCTTCTATTTCTTCGTCGGGAACTGGCCAGTATGGGAGCTTTCTTTTTATTCCAAGAACTCTTTTTCCAGCAATAACACTTAACTTTTCTTCTTGGGATGTTAATCCTCTCAATGCCAGCCAGTTGATAGAAGTTTTAGATAATTTTCCTCCTCTTTCTAACTCCCTGTTTACTCTATCTATGATTTTTGTTTTGTTTGGGCAATAAGTTCCTCTTTCTCTTAGTCCAGGACCAAAAGCGGTAAATCCCCCTCCTGGATGCATTCTTAATTCATAGGATCCTCTTTTTATTCGTGGTTTTTTATTGTGATTGACCATTTTTGAGTTTCTCTTTTTTATTCGTCGTGGATTTTTCTTCTTGCTTCTCTTGTTATTGAAGCCAATGTTTTTAGTGTTTTTTCTCCGTCCCAATACGCAGTTCCGATTTCGTGAGGCAAGGAGGAAGACATCATCATTAGATAAGTGTGTTCCATGCCTCTAAGAGTCGGGCTTCTTACGGAAGGTCTTTTGAATAGAGAACGAAGGAGTGTTTGATTTAGAGAGAGTTCTGCTTTTTCTGCTCTCGCGTTTATTTCTCCGATTATATCTTCAGGAGTTTTTCCTCCAAACAAAGAGATTTGTTCCCCAAACATTAAGGGTCCTTGTTCCTGAGCAAGATGCTGAAAAACAAGTCTTATCTCAGGTCTTGAAAAGTCTTCTGGATCAACAAAGCCATAGAAATATTCCCTAGTCTTGCGAGAATCAATGTGTGCGAGCTGCCTTACGAACTCTGCTTCATAAACTGTTTGATCTTGTTCATCTCCAAAACCAACGTTTGGTGGGGGGTCTTCTCTAAATTTCCCAAACATGTAATTTATTACTGTTCTTTTGCTAAGGCCTGTCTGTTCTGCGAGTGTTTCAGCATAGATCCTTACCCTGTCATGAGGAACAACATCGAGAAATTTTCCCACTCTATCCAATAGAGCCATTCTGTCTTCTGCTGTTGTTAAGTCAAGATCTCTTGCAGTGTATTGTATGAAAAAGTTGAAAGCTGATTGTGGAGAGGCTAGTTTTGCTGCAAAATTTCCGCCTGCCCTCAAGAAACTATCAGGGTCATGGCCCTCTGGAAGCAGGCAAACCCATGTTTTTCTTCCTTTTAGTTCCTCTATTTTTTTCGCTGCTGCATCTTGTCCTGGTTTGTCGCCGTCAAAACAAAATACTATTTTTGAGTCTGGAAATTTTCTATCCAAAACAAGTTCAAGATGGTCTGATGTAAAAGCAGTGCCTATTGCTGCTACTGTGTTTCTAACTCCATATTCGTGTGCTCTCATTACATCTGTGGGTCCTTCTAAAACTGCTACTGCACCTGATTTTCTTATTTCGTCAATTGCTAGGTGTAACCCGTAGAGCGTTTGACCTTTTACGAAAACAGGAGTCTCCCTTGTATTGAGATATTTGGGAATGTTTCTATCTGTTTCTATTTCTTTTCTTTTTCTTTCTTCGTCTGAGAGGAGAGAACGTGCTCCAAAACTGACAACTCTTCCTCTCCAGTCGCAGATAGGGAACATCAGCCTATCTCTGAAGAAGTCGTAGTATCCTCCGCTTTCTCTTTCGCTTAGAACGCCGGCCAGACATGCTATTCTTTGATTTGGAAAATGATTTGTCAAAGCATTCCATCCAGGCGGGGAATAACCTATTCTAAATTGTTTGACTGTTTCGGGTGCGAATCCTCTATCTTTGAGGTAATCTTCTGCCGGGGAGCCACGCAGTTGTGATTGAAAGAAAAGACATGCTTCTTCTAACGCGCTGTAAATACTCTTCTTTTCTTCTGCTTCTCTTCTGTCTGCTTCCGAATAGATTAATGGAATGCCTGCGTTTTCTGCCAGCATGGCAAGAGCTTCTTTAAACTCAACTCTCCCTGTTTTTTCCACGAAAGTAAAAACGTCTCCTCCTTCTCCACATCCAAAACACTTGAAGGTCTGTCTCTCTGGATTTACTGTGAAAGAAGGAGTTTTCTCTTGATGAAAAGGGCAAAGTCCCTTGTATAGATTTTTCCCTGCTCTCTTTAAATTGACATGGCCAGAAACAATATCAACGATGTCTGATGCCTCTCTTACTCTCTCTTTAATGCTGTCATCTCTTTCTCCCATCTTTTAGAAAGCGGGGCGGTGTTTTATTAAGATTTATGTGGGAGAAAATAGATATAGGACATGTATAGTAAAACGCAAAGATATTTTTAAATTGCGTTTCATGGGCAAGGAGATGGGAGGACCAACAGACCATTTAGTTCCTGCGGCTATTTTATGGGAAAATCCCGGAATTACAAGGGAAGAATTTGCTGAGCTTTTGTCAGACGTAGGCGGGAGAAAGTGGCGTGAATTAGACATAGCAAACAATCTTAGATCTGGTCTTTATGGAGTGGCAAAATTCCTAAATCTTCCCTATACAAAAGAGTATAAAAATATAAGAAGAAAAAATTGGGATGATGATTTCAAATATTCTAGAAAAGAGGAATCTCTTTGGTTTAGAGGACATTTTGAACGTAAAGGACGCTTCGGAGTTTTTAGAAGAAGTCATGAAGTCGTTTTTGAAGATAAAGAGTTAGAGGTTTACGGAAAGGGAGATATTATTTCTGAGCCATATGAGGTTGGAGATTATATTGATACTCCATGGCAGCACTCCAAAGAATATGAGGGTTTAGATCTTCAAGTTGTGGAAGTTTTATGGACTAGAGAAATTGAGGAAAGAATGGGAGAACATGCAGACATGCATACAAAACAGAAAGTGAAAACTCGAGGAATTAAATTCAAGATAGAAGCTGATGAGTTTCTTTCTATTAGGTCTTTAACAAGAAAATATCCAGAGTATCTCCCAGACGCAATGTATGATTTTTCTACAGAATCTGGATTTTTATTTCCTTTTGAGCCAAAAGGCAGTGGAAGAGAAATAGAGTTTAGGTGGTTTAAGGTTGGCGATAGATATTTCTTAGATACAAGATATATGTTAAATAAAATAGGTCCAAACAGTTGTTATGTGGGGGACTGGAGAAATAGAAGGGGACTGGGAAGAGGATGGTACCATCCTGTTAGGGCGGAAGATAGAAGAGGATTTTCTCTGACTGACCTTGTGTTAACTGCTGAAGCAATAAGAACAAGAAAATGGAAAGTTCTTGGTTATAACGGAAATAGGAGATATTTTAGCGGTTTTATGTTTAGTTCTTCTGAGACTCTTGAGAGATATGAGAAAGCTGTTTGGGATAATGAGATGTCTCAATGGGCTAAAAGAGAAGGATGGACAAATAGTGAGCTATTGAGACGACGTATAGAGATGGGGATGAATAAGAGGCCGATGAGTTTTGAAGATAGAAAGAAGGCGTTTAGACGGGAGAGAAGAAGAATTAGGAGACGACAAAGAAAGGAGGCGGCTGAAAAGGCAAAAAGAGAAAAACAAGATAATGTTCCGTTTTAGTTGAGTGTAATAATGTTTAAAAGACAAAACATAATGGATTTGATATGGCTGGAGAAGAAGAAAAACAAAGAAGATTGATGCCTTTGTATGCTGTTCCTGAAGATGACCCTTGGCCGAGCATGTGTGGTTTATTACGTCCGCGTGGGATTATTATTCCTCATTCTCCAACTGGAAGATGGGTTTTCAAGAGACATGGCAGTGCGAGAAAGCAAGAAAGAGTTGAAGTTCTTAATATGCCTTCTGTTCCTGTTGACTGGAGAAAGGGATTTAGAGATATCGAAGAAAGATTGTTGAGTGTTGCTCCTCCAAGAGCTAACGCGTATGTTGAAAGTAATTTGAGTATTGATTCAATAAAGTCTATTTCTTTTTGCGAGATTCCTCCTTATGAACCAAGAGAGGTTGAGCAGGAATTGGCTATTATTGAGAGAAGTATTGCGGAACGCAGCGTATGAAAACAGAACATTTATTAACTATAGTTATTCTATAGCCATATGGTAACAACAATTCAACTTAATGAAAACGTGAAAAATGCTCTTGATAGGATGAAAGAAAAGAAAGAAACCTACGAAGAAGTAATTTTACATCTAATGAAAATTGCAAAGGAATCAAAGAGAAATCAAGAAAAACTTTTGATAGAAGGATGTAAAGAAATGGCTGAAGAAAGTTTAAAAATCGCAAAAGAATTTGAAGCAATTGAAGATCTAAGTGATTGGAAATGGTAAAAATGATTATAAAGAGAGGAGAAATCTTTTTAGCAAATTTAGAACCAATAAGAGGAAGTGAACAGGGAGGAATAAGGCCTGTTCTTATAATTCAAAATAATATTTCCAATGAAAATTCTCCTGTGACAATTATGGCAGCCATCACTTCTAAAATATTCAGCAAGGAATTTCCCACTAATGTTTTTTTATCTAAGAGTGATTCCAAGCTGGACAAAGATTCTACTGTTTTATTAAACCAAATCAGAACAATAGACAAATCAAGACTAATTAAAAAAATAGGACATCTTGATCAAGAACTAATGAAAGAAGTAGATTTGGCCATTGAAATAAGCTTAGGATTATAATTAATTAGCCCTTGTAGATGAATTTGTCGATCATCTTTTTGGCGGCTTGGCGTTTCTTTTGATGTTCTTTTAGAAACGCGTTGACTTTTTTTATTAGGATTTCTTTCAGTTCGCTGGTTAGAAGTTTTCCTGATTTATAATCATCGTGGATCTTTTGGAGTTTTTTGTCGTCTAGTTCGAAGAACATCCTTAGGTATTGGTATGAAACATCAACATCAGGATTTCCGCCTTTCTTTCTGTGTTCTTCAAGTGATTTTTGTCCGCCGGAGAAAGCATATTTTTTGATTTTTGTTTCAACTTCTTTTGGTGTGTCTGTTGTGTATATCGCGTTTTGTTCTGACGCTGACATTTTTCCACCCGTGCCTGATAACGGAGGAAGGAAGACGTTATGCATTATGGCGGGCTTGTAATGGCCAAGTTTTGGCATGACGTCTCTTGAAATTCTGAAATGAGTATCCTGGTCTATGCCAAGAGGAATTAGACAAGGTATGTTTTTTCCTTTTATGATTGACGGAAGGAAAGCAGGAACTGCCTGCATGCTTGTATAGAATATTGAACCAATATTTGTGCTGTCGGTGAAGCCAAAGCTTGCTTTGATTGTCGAGAAAGTGATTTTCTTTGCTACTCTGCACGCCTGCTTGAACATGAGGTTCGCGTGTTTTGTGTCTATCAGAAAATGTGTTTTTTTAGGGTCAAAGCCAAGAGCTATGATGTCTAGCATGTCTTCGTACGTTGCTTTTTCTGTATCTTCAAACGTGACGTCTTTTTTATAAAGGAATTTTTCTTCGTCAGGGAACTGGAACCAAAACTCAGCTCCAAACTTATCCTGCAACCATTTACACATCATCCAAGGGATCAGATGGCCTATGTGAACCTTGCTTCCTTTTGAAGATGCCCTTCCGGTATAGAGAAAGAACTTGTTTCCTTTATCGTATTCGTCCAAAAGCCAGTTTAGGTCACGATGCGCGAAAAAAACTTTTCTTCTAAGGAAGAGATGGAGGTCTTTTGTGTATGATTTCAATCTTAAAAGAGTTTTATCATCCAGTTTTGAGACACCAAATTGCTTTATTAGCCTAGTATAATCTACTTTCCCAGAAACTTCATATGGAGTCACCTTAAAATCGCTCTTTTTCATAGTTTTTATTATCATTTTAACTTTATAAAGATTAAGAATAGAGTGCAATAACATTTATATATAAAAGCAAACTTTAGAATCCATGAAAAAGGGCCTGATTATAGCGTTGCTTTTGACATTGCTGGTGCCAGTTGTTTCTGCTGAGATATTGTTGAGCCAGCCTGATTCTTTGTACAATGTAGGGGATATCTTTAATATGGATGTTGTTGTCAGCCCTGGCGTAAATACAAATGATTTCTTTATAGCGAGTTTGGTCTGTGCCGGAGGAGAAGCAGAGATATACAAGGTCCCTATTAGTGTAGGCGCGGGAGATGCAAAAGAAATATCTATTTCTGCCAAATTAGACAGGTTCCTGATTGGAAATTTGAATGGAGATTGTTTCATAAAAGCAAGGTATAAAGATGATTCGGCAGAGAGTCAAAAATTTGATTTGAATAGCAATGTGAAAGTTGATTTTGAGATAGATGGTGTTTTGTTTGATCCCGGAGAGACAATTAAGTTCACTGGGAGTGCGATAAAAACAAACGGAGATGCGTTGGAAGGATTTGTTGAAATTACGATTTCAGGCATGAACATTTCAATGTCTAATCCTGTAGATGATGGGAGATTTGAAGCAAACTTTACTATAGCTAACGACGTTCCTGGGGGAAGCTATCAATTAACTGTCAGAGCTTATGAGAAAGACAGTTCTGGGAGCGTGACAAATGAAGGTAGCTCAAGTATATTGATAAGAGTTAAGAGCATAGTGAAAAGTGTTGATATTGCTTTGAGCGAGGAGTCTATATCTCCAGGAGAAGAATTAGTTTATACTGCGTTGCTGTATGACCAAGCAGGGAGTGAGTTAGAAGATGAAGAAGTTGCGTTGATAATCACAAAGCCGGACAATAGTGAATTTGTTAAACAGCTTGTGAAGACAGGGGACGCAAATAGCCTGATAACTGAATCAAACTATGCTCCAGGGTATTGGAAAGTAGAAACTGAGATAGGGGATTTGGGGGCTGCGAAACAGTTTTATGTTGAAGAACTAAGAAACATATCAACAGAGTTAGAAGGAGATATTTTGGTTGTCACAAATACAGGAAATGTTCCGTATGATAAGTTTATTGAGGTAACTATAGGAGATGTTACCGAGCTAAAAGAAGTTAATTTAAAAGTTGGGGAGGTTGAAAGAGTGAGATTGTTTGCTCCTGATGGAGAATATGATATTGGTGTCAAATATGGAGAAGGTTTTAATGATCTAGGAACTGCTTTCCTTACTGGCAGCGCTGTTTCTGTAGGGGGAATGGAAATAAAGACAGGTTACATAGTGACAGGGCTGATAATCTTGATCATCATAGCCGCCGCGATTGTGGTGTATGTTGTAAGAAAAAGGAGAAGGGACTCCATGGTTTCTCCTGGACCTATTAGTGTTGATAAGAAAGACAAGGCTATGGAAAGCGCAAAAACTTCCAGCTCGATAGAAAGCGGGAAGAAAGAGGAAACATCTGTCATATCCCTCCACATAAAGAACCTAGAAGACCTGAAAAAGCTGAAGTCAAAGGCGCTTGATAAATTAAACGAGGTTCTTTTGAAAGCTAAAAATAAAAAAGCAAAGATTTATGTTGACGGTAACTATAGGGTTATTATTTTCAGTCCTCTTATGACTCAACAAAAAGAAGGCAATGAGATTAGGACGATTAAGATTGCGAAAGATATTGAAACAACTCTGAATGAGTTTAATAGAAAAAGTCCTGAGAAAATTGAATATGGATTGGGAGTTAATGTTGGTGAGATGATAGTTGAAAAGAAAGAAGGAAAGTTGAGGTTTGTTTCTTTAGGCAAGACATTGACTGCTTCTAAAAAAATGTCTGAAGCTTCCGACAAAAGAGTTTTGATTTCGGATGACTTACACAGGAGAGTTATAGGCAATATAAAGAGCGAAAAATCAGGCAAAAATAATTATTGGACTGTGAAAAAAATTACAAATAGAGAAAAATATGCTGATTTTGTTAGAGGATTTGTGAACAGACAGAAAGCTGAGAGAAAAAGAGAGACTGCAAAAGCTCAAATGCCTCAAAGACCTGCTTCTTCTCCTGCCACCGCCCCTTCGGTAAAAGAAGAAAGGTCTGAAAATGACAGAACTGCTGCTAAATTTGAAGAAAGACTTTCTAAATAATTAAAGTCCTATATATGCACTAAAAATAGATTTCTTATACTCCTTATTGTTTGCTTTTATTGCAACACTGCACATAAATTCTCTTTTATTTATTCCTTTTGAAAATCTGCCCAAGTTTACTGTAACCTTAATGATTACTTTATCTATTTGATTAATATTTATATCAATCCTTTTTAACTCATCTAAAAACCATTTTTTATAATAAGACATCGATTTTTTGAAGTTTTTTGTATTTAATTCAAGAGGTTTTACTTTCCCACTGAGAAAATCAATTTCTGCTGTGTTTGTTTCGTTTAAATCTCTTAGTATCGCGCCCATTTCATATAGGTATTCTCTATTTAACGGACCTGCAAAGCTATCCGCCAAGTTGTTTGCTACTCCATTTAATCTCTTGAATTTTGCCATAGATTTAGTATTTTATTTTAGTTTAAAAGTCCTTCTAAATCTTGATTATTTTATTTTCATCTAAATAATATCCCATGTGTCCTGTTTTGCAGTCAAACGCGTTTTCCAGAAACTCGATTGCCTTTTTATCCAACTGTATTTCTTTTGCTTTTCTCAACGCGTATGCTTTCAAGCACATTTCGCAGTATCCTTCTTCTATTACGTTTCGCGAAGAGAATTCTTCTAACTCAGCTATTAATGCATCGGGTATGATAATTTGATTTTCTAATGCCTTTCTTTTTATGTCTAATAAGGATTTTTCCACTCCAGAAGGCATCGTAACAACTATTTGTTTTGGTTCAGTGGCCGTTGATTTAATTTTTATAGTCATTTTAGCGATGTTCAATAAGCCAGGTTTTTGTTTTGGGCTTAATTGAAGAAAGAGATCGCATAAACAAGAGTCACACTACAAATACCACATTTCAAACCAGAATTCCATGTAGCTCCCTCTATTTTATACATAGTTAGGAATAGTTAGAGAAGTTTAAATATGTTATGGTTCTCTACAGTTTATGGAGAAATATGTAATGATGTCAAGTGAAGAAGAAAGAACGAGAGAGCTCGCAGAAGCACTAAAAGGGAAGACAACCAGAAAGATCCTTGATTTTCTTTCTGAGAAGAAAGAAGCAAGTGAAACCGATATTGCCACAGGCCTTAAACTTCCGATTAACACTGTTGAATATAATCTTAAGAAATTGTTAAAAACAGGCATGGTGGAAAAATCTAAAAGGTTTTTTTGGAGCAGGAAAGGAAAGAAAATAGCAATGTATAAACTATCCAAGAAACACATTATTATATCTCCTAAAGCAAAGAAGCCAAGTTATAGCAGATTGAAAAACTTGATTCCGACGGTGCTGATAGCAGGGTTGATTTTTGTATTATTCAGGGCGTATTTTATAAGCCGAATTGTATTTGGAGCAAGAGAGGCGAGCGAAAAAGTTGCGACATTGCCTGAAGAGATAATTTCAGCGGCACCCAATTATTTTGTGTGGTTTGTCATTGGTGCTACTACAGGACTTATATTATATTTTATATGGCATTTAATTTTTGGAAAAAAAGACTTCAAATAAAATTGAAGTCTTGGTAGTCTTTAAATAATGTTTTTTTCTAAAATTGTCATGAATAAGATGATAACAATTTTGTTGATAGTGTTAGTTTTACTACCAATGGTTAGAGCAGATTTAATAGTTGTTGATGGGAAAAAAGATTTAAGTGTAAGAAATGTGATAGCAAATATAGATGATTTTCCAGACTATAAGTTTGTCAGTTTTAGTACTGGTCCTATTTCAAGATTTAGAGTTATAGGTAATGATGGAGTCATTTCTGCGCCTTATAAATTTTCTAAAGTGGAAGCTGTTTATGCTATAAAGCAAGAGGATTTTAATCAAACATTTTTTGATGAAACACAAAGAGAATCTTCCGAAGTTATTGAATATGTTATAAATCAAACTAAAAAGGAAGAATATCTTGACTCGGTTGGTCTAAAGGTTATAGGAAATGTTGAGCACTGGGGAGGAAGAATAAGTCTGCTGAGCACAAAAGATTATATTGAGCACAGATATGTCGTTGAATTTGGACAGGTTAAAACACAGCCAGATGATATTATGACTAGGAGAAATAATCTTGTTTATTTCTATTCTATTACCCCTTTAATCGCTCTTTTGATTATTATTTATTTAATCTGGGGGAGAAAATGAGCCCGTTATTGCTTGCCATATTTCTGCTGTTTGTGACTTTTGTAGTTGAAGCAATTATTGCTTCTCTTATTTTATGGAAACTGAATAGGGAGGTATGGGGTGTTGTGTTTATAGTTAATTTATTTACCTGGCCAATCGCAAACTTTCTTTATGGCCTGGATGTCAATTTATTTATGATAGAGGCGGGTGTGGTTGTGATTGAAATTATCTTGCTGGTGTTATTATTGAGAATAAGATACTGGAAGGCTGGACTGATTTCCTTGATTGCCAATTCTCTAAGCGCCTTGATAGGTTACTTACTGACACTATATTTAGGGTATGGCGGGATGCCTCTTATTGATTAATTTCTCGAGACAAACTCGCTGTCTTTGATATAAAATCTTAGCTTTAGGTCAGCGCCTTTTGTTATTCCTATCCTTGATGTTAATATTATATCAAATTTCTCTTTGTTCTTTGGGGAAATTATTTTTAGACTGCTCTTTATTAAATCTGCGCCGTTATGATCCTTTGTTATTCCCAAGGCCGTTGTTAATTTTCCCGGGCCGCTGCAGAGATTTTTTATTTTGTCTGTTTTTCTGCGCTTTTTCATTAACTCTATTCCAGATATTGGCTCAAGAGCACGGATGAGAACTGCTTCTCCTTTTCCTTCTGGCTGTGTCACGACATTAAAGCAATTATACATTCCATAAATGATATACACGTATGCTTTTCCGGGAGGGCCAAACATTTTTTCGTTTCGTTTTGTTTTTCCTCTTGATGAATGTGATGCTGGATCGTCTGAGAGGTAAGCTTCTGTCTCCACTATTTTTCCTATTGATGTTCCCTCTTTTGTTTTATGAACTATGTGTTTTCCAAGAAGGGATTTGGCAACTTCTATTGTCTTTTTATTTATTAGTGATCTCATTTTATTCCCCTATTATTTTGATTAAAACTCTTTTATCTCTCTGGCCGTCGAATTCTCCATAAAAAATCTGCTCCCATGGTCCAAAATCTAATTTCCCGTTTGTTATTGCTACAACTACTTCTCTCCCCATGATTGTTCTTTTTAGATGCGCGTCAGCGTTGGTTTCTCCTGTTTGATGGTGCCTATAACCTAGGTTTTCAGGGGCTATTTTTTCCAGCCATTCCATAAAATCCTTTTTGAGGCCGGACTCCTCATCGTTGACAAAAACAGAAGAGGTTATGTGCATTGAGTTCACTAGACATATTCCTTCTTTGACTCCTGATTTGCTGACGGCAGAATCTACCTCTGATGTTATGTTGATTATTTCTTTTTTCTTTTTTGTGTTGAGGTGAAGGTATTCTGCATATGTTTTCATGTGGTTTTTTGATAAAGAAAATATTTAAATGTAGTGATAGTCATTATATTTTAGAGAAAAATGATAAAAAACGAGGTTTTTAGGGTACTGCCTATAGAGTTTAGGCTAAAAGACGTACTTCAAGTTCTTATTGGAGCGTCTATTTTGGCTGTTCCGGTCGGGTTTACAGAAGAAACATGGAGTTTGGGAGAAGCGCTGCCTTCGTTGAATATATTTCTTTTATTTTTAGTTTCTTTAATTTTCATTTCTGCGTTTGTTTATTACCATTATCATAAGGGAAAACATAACCATTCCAAGAAAGTGCATTGGGGAGAACTCACTAAAAGAGTCTTATCAACTTATGTTCTTTCGTTTTTGGTTGTTGCGGTGCTACTTACTATAATCCAGAGAACTCCATGGATGACTGATTGGGTTCTGGCTTTGAAAAGAACTGTGATAGTTGCTTTTCCCAGTTCTATGAGCGCAACGGTGGCAGACATAATTCGATAATTTGTAGGAGAATTTTTAAAGGACAGATATGTTGAATTTTTATGGCAAATATACCTGAATGTGCTTTTAGATGGGACAAAACACCTGTGAGGGGCTATAGAGTAGATATGCCTATTGAAAAAGCTGTAGCTGATTTGATAGGATACCATAACGAAGAAAGAGCAAGGGTTATGCCAAGAAGCCAGCTCCAAGCATGGATAGACACAGAACAAGAAAGTCACGGAAATAATAGAACAATCAGAAGTGGAGATATTGTTCAGGTTGAACTTGGGGGCGCCGCTTTAGGAAAAAAACATGATTTGTTGGGCTGCGGTTTTGAGTATGATGGACAAAGAACTACTTTTAGAGGACCTGTGAAGAACAGGCCAAAAACTGTTGATGAGTATTATACTTTATTAACAGGGAAAGGAATCGAACAAAAGAGAACTATAGTACTGCGGATTGCACGTTTTGGCACGTTGGAAGATTCTGGTTCTGAGAACACTGAGAGGCCGAAAGTAACGAGAAGAACTACATCAATTAGAAAAAAAGATGGAAGCGAAAGAGCAACGTTTGAGGATTAAGGAAAAATCAGAAGCTGGCTCAAAACTTTTTTACTGACTCATCTTTTTTTATTTCTGAAGCGGGCGATTAAGACCCCTATGAGAAATATAAGCAATGCTATAGAAGCAAAGAGAATCTGATAGTAGAAGGGTGTGCTTCCAAGATATGCGGTAATTAATGTGAAAGGTATTAAACCAATGATGGTTGCAAGTGTGTAAGACCTTAGTCTAATATTACTAAATAACCCTATTAGATAACTAACGCCGTCTATAGGAGTAACCATTCTAAGAAAAACAATAGTCCAGAAGAGGTTTTTAGTTGGGATTTTTTTCTCAAACTTATGGATTTGTTTTATCGGCAAAACTTTTCTTACTAAAGGAACACCAAATTTTCTTGCCAACATAAACGCGACAACTGCTCCTAAAGTCCAGCCAACAGTTCCTAATATTCCTGTTATTACCCATCCCCACAGGCTTGATCCTAAAGGAAATAAAGGGATGGAGCTAAGTGGAGCAAGAATAATGGACAAAAATACGACCAAAACAAACAGCAGCATACCTGCTATACCAACGCCGACATATCGTTTAAAAAAATCAATATGAGTTTGCGAGAGATATGAAAGAAGTATGAATAGAGTTATAATTAAAATAATCCCTACAATGGATTTGATTTTTTCTTTCCCCATGATTAACTATGATAAAATTTAGATTATATAAAAATAGTGATGTCTTGCCGGAGCGATTTTTGAGGATTGATATTTGGGGATTATTAATTTTAGAGTAGTTAAGGAACCAATAACCTTATAAAGCATTGATTTATTTTTTATTTCATGAAAGGATTATATCAAATTGCAAAAAATTACATTATCAAACCGCTAATTGCAATAGTTTTAGGAACTAGTGGGTGCAATGTAGAAAATTCGGCAACCCGCCGAACCACTCAACCGAGTCCAACTCAAACAGGAGCTGGAGTTGGAAAAAAACAGGTTACAGACAGAGGAAACTATTTTACAAACTGGGGAATTGTGAGTGAATTAAGAGTTGGATATACTCCTGCTGGTGGCGTAACAGATGACTTAGAAATTAGACTGGGGGATATGGATGGTGATGGTGATTTGGACATTGTTGTAGGAAGTAGAGCTACTGGATTAGAAATATACGAAAATAGAATTCCTCAAAAAAAATAAAAGTAAATCTTCCGCTTTCTATCTTTTGTTGAATTGATAAATATAAAAAGTCCTTTTGGTAGTTTGTGACATGAGAAAGAGGTTTGTGCATTTGGGCAAGAACAAGGGAGATAGATGGGAGATTAAATATGATATTTCTGGAAAATATAGGAATTATGTCTTGATGAGGCAGCTGCTTCCCGCTGTGGCTTTTAGGGGAAGAATTCCGATAGTTATGTTAAATCCTGGTTCTTTTACAGATGGGAAATCTTTTGCCAGAGATACTACATTGAGACATGTAAGGAAAGCTTTTCTAAATAGTGGTTTTGAGATTGAGATTTTGAATTTATTTAACATCGCAGAGCCGAAAAAGAAAAAACTGGCTAAGCTTGGCAGGAATAGGAGAAATAACAAAAATCCTATATTAAAGAGGCTGGGGAAATATGGCAAGGGAAGTAAAGTTTTAATTCAATGGGGAAAGTTGGATGAGGATGTGTTTGCTCATGCGAATGATGTTCTTGATTTTGTTGAAAAGAAAAAGTTAGAGATTGTTGGGATGAAGAATGATAATGATATTTATGTTCACCCAAGAGCATGGAATTTTGGTAATTTTTTTGGGAGGTTTAGAAAAGAGATTCTGCCTAGACTTTATTGAAAATATATAAAAAGCTAATTTGCTTTTGAAAGAAATGGGAAAGAAAGAAATATATTTGGATAACGCGGCGACTACGCGCGTTTATCCTGCGGTTGTTAGAGAGATAGAGAAAGTTCTTGTTAGGAATTATGGGAATCCGAGTTCTATTCATGCTGTTGGTGAGAGAGCGGAGAAGAAAGTGATGGAAGCTCGAAAGGAGATAGCTAGGGAGATTGGTGCTCGTGCGGGGGAAATTGTTTTTGTCGGTTCTGGGACTGAGGCAGATAACTTGGCGTTAAAAGGAGTTGCGGATGCTTCTGGACCTCGAAAGAAGAAAATTGTAATAAGTGCTATTGAACACGACGCTGTCTGGGAAAGTGCCGCTGCTCTGAAAGGATATGAAATTGTTGTGATTGGAGTTGATAGAGAAGGGAAATTGGATTTGAAGAGATTGAAGAAGGAAATTGACAGGGAAACTGTTTTAGTGAGTGTGATACACGCAAATAATGAAATAGGAACTGTGCAGGACTTGAAAGAGATAGGAAAGATATGCAGAAAGAAAGGAGTTTATTTCCATACAGATGCTGTTCAGAGTTTTGGAAAGTTAAAGATTGATGTAGAAAAGATGAAAATTGATTTATTGAGCGGGAGTGCACATAAGATAGGCGGGCCGAAAGGAATTGGGTTTCTTTATGTTAGGAGAGGAGTTAAAATTAATCCGATTATGTTTGGTGGCGGACAAGAAAAAGGATTGAGGAGTGGGACAGAGAACGTTGCGGGAATAGTTGGTTTTGCTAAGGCACTGAAGATTATTAAGAAAGTTAGGAAAAAGAATATTGAGAGGTTGAGAGATAGGTTGATTGATGGATTGGAGAGAACTGGAGGAAGAATTAATGGTAGTAGAGAAGAGAGACTTTATAATAATGTCAATGTGAGTTTTTCAGAGGTTGAGGGGGATGATGTTGTTATGTTTTTGTCGCAAAGAGGAATAATGTGTTCTACTGGTAGTGCTTGTTCAGCTAAAAATAAGAAAGAGAGCAGAGTTTTGAGAGCGATTGGGCTGAAGAAAGGAGAGGTTAAAGGAGCTCTGAGATTTAGTTTGAATGAAGATGTTAGTGCGAGAGATGTTGACTATATTGTGAAGGAAGTTGAGAGAGTTGTTAAAAAGTTAAAAGATTGACTATCTTCTTTTCTTTTTTGTTATCTTTGGTAATTTGATTGGTGCTTGTTTTGTTGGCCGTCTTGAGGTAACATATAGATAGATTATTTCAGGGATACCGAAGATATTTACTAGTAGAAATACTATAAACCAGAAAAGATGATCTCTTTTGGCAGATTTCCACATCGCCAGGGCAGTCCAGACTGTTTCCCAAATGACAATAATATATAATAACCACACTGGAATACCAATTTGAGCAGAAAGTGCCGATAATTCTGCGAATGCCATGGGAGAGAGAGGATTAATCTGTTTATAAAACTATTTGTGAGTTAATCGGTTTTGTGTGATTAATACGAACCATTTATAAATAGATGAAAAATCGTGATTTACCACTTTGGAAATAAGAATTTGGTATTTTGAGATTTGTCGACGGGAAAAAGTGAAGTACAGAAATCTTTAAATAACAAAAATGTTAAAGATGGGGGTAAAAAGAGGTAAAAACACAATAAATTGGGGTTGGGAATTGAGAAATACACAAGATATTGTGGTTACCTTAAAGAGACAAAAGCAAAATGCTATGCCCATATTGTTTTCATGCAGAAACAAAAGTGATTGATAAGAGAGATAGTGAGGGCATATCAAAGAGAAGAAGAGAGTGTCTCAAGTGTGAAAAGCGTTTCAATACAAAAGAGGCTGTTGAAAGAAAGGGATTGAGAGTCATAAAGAAGAATGATAGGGGAGAAGATTTTGATCCTGACAAGTTAAAAAGGGGAATATTAAAGGCTTGTGAAAAAAGACCTGTTGCCACAGAAAAAATTGATAAGATGATAGGAAAGATTGAGGAAAGATTGAGGAAAAAAGGCAAGGATGTGAAGTCGAGTATTATTGGAGAACTGGTTTCTAAGGAATTGAAGAAAATTGATAAGGTGGCATATATAAGATTTGCTTCTGTTTATAGAGATTTTACTGATATTTCTGATTTTAAGAGAGAGATAAAGGAGCTGGTTAAAAAATGATAGACATACAACAGCAGCTTAAGCAACTTCAGATGGGAAAGATGGTCATGAATAGAATGTTTAGTATTGAAGACAAGAGTCCGTTTGAGTTTGATGCGTTGGGCAATCAAATTAATTATGTTGAAGCAGAAGTAAACATAACTGATGATGTTGGAAAAGTTATATTTACCCAACCTTCTGTTAAATATCCTGATTTTTGGAGTGAGCTGGCTATTAAAGTTGTGGCAAGCAAATATTTTTGGGGAGACCAGAAAAAGGGAGAAAGAGAAAATTCAACTGATAGATTGATTGGGAGAGTTGTTGATTATTTCAAAAGACAAGCAGCTCTTCAAAAGTATTTTGATGAAAAAGATTCTGCCACGCTGGGAGATGAAATTGCTTCTATTTGTTTGAATCAAATGGCTGTGTTTAACTCTCCTGTATGGTTTAACGCAGGAATAAATAAATATGACAAAAAAGCTGGAGGAGTTTCAAAATTTAAGTATGATATTGAGAAAAACGAGGTTGTTCCTGCTATGAAAACAGATGACAGGCCACAATGTTCTGCTTGTTTTATCCAAAAAATAGAAGATGATATGACTTCTATATTGAATTTGCAGATATCTGAGGCTATACTGTTTAAAGCGGGCTCTGGGACAGGAACAAACAGGTCTCCTTTGAGAAGCTCTAAAGAGACTTTGACGGGGGGAGGAAGAGCTTCTGGTCCTGTTTCGTTCATGAAGGGTTATGATGCTTATGCAGGAGTTATTAAGTCTGGAGGAAAGACGAGAAGAGCTGCTAAAATGGAGATATTGAATATTGACCACCCTGATATTGTAGAATTTATCAACGCTAAGCAAAAAGAGGAAAAAAAGGCGTGGGCTTTGATTGAACAGGGTTATAATGGGAGTTTTAATGGTGAAGCATATGGCAGTATTGCTTTCCAGAACTGCAACATGTCTGTAAGAGTTTCTGATGAATTCATGAAAGCTGTGAAAGAAAAAGGAGAATTTAGCACAAAGTATGTGAAAAATGGCGAGTTGTGTGAAACGTTCAAGGCAAGAGAGCTAATTAAACAAATAGCCGAGGGAACACATGTTTGTGGTGATCCTGGAATGCAGTATGATGACATAATAAATAAATGGAACACTTGCAAGAATTCGGGAAGAATAAACGCAAGTAACCCCTGCAGTGAATATATGTTTTTGGATGACAGCGCGTGTAACTTGGCTTCACTCAATTTGATGAAATACAGGACCGATGAAGGAGGGTTTGATGTTGAAAGATATAAGAATGTTATAAGGACTATGATTATTGCTCAAGAGATTGCTGTTGATGGAAGCAGTTATCCAACAGATAATATTACCCAAAATTCTCATGATTTTAGGCCGCTTGGACTGGGATATGCAAATATTGGTGCCTTGTTGATGAGTTATGGTCTTCCCTATGATTCAGACGAAGGAAGGGCGGTTGCTGCCGCTGTAACAGCGATAATGACTGGTTATGCGTATAAAACATCTGCTGAGTTGGCTGCTTTGGTTGGTCCATTCCCTAAGTTTGAGAAAAATAAAGATTGCATGATGGAAGTTATGAAGATGCATCGTGATTGTGTTGATGGCATTAATGAAAAAGACATACCTAACAACCTGAGATCTTTAGTTGAAGAAGCAAAGAAGTGCTGGGATGAAGCTATTTTGTTAGGAGAAGAATTTGGATATAGAAATGCACAGACAACTGTTCTTGCTCCGACAGGAACTATTGCATTCATGATGGATTGCGATACAACAGGAATAGAACCAGACATTGCTCTTGTTAAGTATAAGAACTTGAGTGGGGGCGGAATGTTGAAAATTGTTAATAAGAGTGTTGGGCTTGCGTTAAAGAAATTGGGGTATGCAAGAGATGAAATCGATAAGATTCTTGACTATGTAAACGAGAAAGAAACTATAGAGGGAGCTCCCGGACTGAATCCAGACCATTTGGCCGTGTTTGATTGTGCGTTTAAGCCCGCTAATGGCAAGAGGTCTATCAATTATACAGGACATATACAGATGATGTCTGCCGTTCAGCCGTTTATTTCAGGAGCGATTTCCAAAACTGTTAACATGCCTGAAAATTCAACTATTTCTGAGATTGAAGAAGCGTATATTTATGCATGGGAAAGAGGATTGAAAGCGCTTGCGATTTATAGGGAGAACAGCAAGAGAAGCCAGCCGTTGAATACACAAAAGACAGAGGGAGAGCTAATAAAGAAAAATCAATTGGCTGTTGTAAGTGGAAGAAGAAGAAAACTTCCAAGAACAAGGAAAAGTATCGTTCATAAGTTTAATATTGCGGGGCATGATGGATATCTTACTGTAGGGTTGTATGATGAGGGCAAACCGGGAGAAATATTTATTACTATGTCAAAGGAGGGATCTACTATAAGAGGATTGATGGACGCATGGGCGACGTCTGTTTCATTTAATCTACAGTATGGTGTTGGCGTGTCCGAATTGTTTAGGAAGTTTAGACACCAGAAATTTGAGCCTTCTGGTTTTGTTAAGAGTGTTGAGGGAGGAAATCTTGACGAAAGCATGGCCCCTATCAGAACGGCCTCTTCTATTGTTGATTATGTTGCGCAGTTTATGCTTGCCAATTTTGGGGACGGAGCTGGAGGAATTCAGGTTGAGGTTGCGAGCAAGGGAGATGATATGAAAGAAGAACAAACTTCGATAGAAGATTTTGGCCATGAAGGATTGGTTTGTCCTCACTGCGGAGGTCCTGCAAAAAGGCTGGGCAACTGTGCTATTGTTTGCACTAGCTGCAAGCAGACGACGAGATACGGCTGCGGCGAATAACTCTTGGGAAAGGTTTATTAAGCGTGTTAATTATTTGATAAATATGGTTGTAAAAAAGTTAAAGTCAAGCGAGTTTGACGTGTTTATAAAAAAAGGCAAGGTTGTTGTTGATTTCTGGGCTGAATGGTGTGGACCTTGCAAAATGACCGGCCCAATTTTTGAGGCTGCCTCTAAAAAAATTAAAGACGTTAAGTTTGGCTCTGTGAACGTTGATGAAGAAACAGAAGTGACTCAAAAGCTTGGGATTATGGGGCTTCCTACTATAATGTATTTTAAGGATGGAAAGCAAGTGGACCAAAGTGTTGGAGCTATTTTATCCGAGAAAGATATGATTGAGAGAATTAAAGACGCGTTTAAATGAAAAAGGTTTTAGTCCTGATGATAATGATTATTTAGTTCTCTGTTTAAAGAATTCAAGTTGGAATAATGAAATGTTTTATGCCGCTATTGAATATCTTATATCTGCTTGACTTAGGATTCTTGATGCATCTTCACAATCCCTTCCTTCAACAAAAACTAAGTGATGTAGATGAGCTCTCTTACCTCTCTCTACGATATGATATACTCTTACATTTTTAGATTCTAAATAACCTCTCATTCTTAATAATTCAAGAGTTCTTTCTGGAGTTAAATTAGATATATGGCCTCCATGAGAACAAACAAATTTTCCATCTTTATTAGGAGAAGTTATATCTCCATGTATCGCCCAAAAATCACTTGGAAGAGACCTGAGTAATTCTTCTGCTTCATCGATATTAATTAATTCAGTTTCTATATTTTCAGAATCATGTAACTTAGTAATTCTCTTTTCCCATTCTGAAAAATTTTCTGGCATTTTTATTCCCCTTGTTCTCCTTCAAATTCTTTTAAATCTCTAGTCATTAATTCACGAGTTTTTCTACTTATACATCTACTTGCGTAAGGACAAACACCCTTATAGGCTTCATTATCCCTGATTGCAATTAATTGTCTCCCACCTAATCCTTCTGGACAAAAATATTGTGCACCATCTTTAACACATAATCCAAAATTCTCTAAAAAATGAGGGCATCTTACTTCACCTTCATCTATTAAAATAGCAGTTACTTCTCTATCTAAAGACTCATCTGCTCCTCTGCAACGAAATAATTTATTTGCCATTTTTAACTTACTTAAGGCATATTGTATCTATTTATAAAGTTTATTGTTTTGATTTCTTAAGAGTGGTAACATTTATATGTATCATAACTTGGTAATATCAGGAAAAGAGAAATATCATTGGAAAGTTTTATATTGAGGCAAAAGCCTTAAATAACGATTTTTCTAAGATAATTAAGATGGTCCCGTAGCTCAGTCTGGTTAGAGCACTAGGCTTTTAACCTAGGTGTCGGGGGTTCAAATCCCCTCGGGGCCATAGCGGAAAGGATTTTCACCCTTCAGTTCTTACGAACTTACAGGTCCTAAAAATCAAGGATTTTTGGGAGCTTCAAATCATTGGATTTGAACCGTTCAAATCCGTTCGGGCCATATAGATAAACACAGTCCGAAAAGTAATTAATATCAGAGAACTGTCCGAATAGTATGACAGGAAATAAAAAGAAAAAACCACACTTTGTAGCCGAGATAAATTATGTTCCAAACCAAGATTGGAGAACTGATTTTATTTTCGGGCAAAGAGGTTCACAGTCTCACGGACATATGGCTACAAGCGGAGCAATGATTTGGCATCTTCGTGATGAACAAGGAAATGAAATTATTAAGGATGGGCAAGTTGTCACGAATACTTTCCAATTACCGTTAGATTATAAACAAGACACTTCAAAAGAACCTCAACATCCTGAGCCACATCCTTCCGAGAACGGAGATAATTCAAATTCTTTCTTTTCACGGCTGAGAAGATTCCTTCAACTATAACTCTAAATCTATAAGTTTGATTCCATACTTCTTTTTGTTCTTTATAGAGTTTGAATTTTTCCCGCCATAAATTACTTTTAGCTCTCTTTCCAGTTATATTAGACCTAAAATCAATAAAAGCGTTAAGGATTCCTAACTCTTTACATAGAGCATAATTATCTTTGCTCAAATAACCAGAGTCAGCAAGAAGTGTTTTTAATGGAAATCCAAGTTTTTTCACTTTCTCAACTATCTCTTTAAAGAAAGGACTATCGTGTTCTGTTCCTTTTGAAGCCTTTGCGTAAGCAATGACTTTGCTGTTTTTCAAACAGGCAATATGCAACTTTCTAACTTTATACAGAGAGCCAGAACGTTTGTCGTGAACTTTTCTATAACCGCCAGTATACATTCTTAGGCCAAACCAAGTGCTATCAAGAATAACAGTATCTTCCTCATCTACAAAGAAAAGCGAAGATATAGAAATTAATTTTTCAATGAGGTTTAGTGTGTCTTGTTTATTTGAATAATCATTCAAGGTGCTTCTCGGTGGAATTGTTGTAATAAGTCCTTGTTCTTGCATCCATTTCAAGTCTGATTGGGTTCTTCTGTAGGACATTCCATTATAAGACATAATAAGAAGAGATTTAATTATATCTTTGAAATCTGCTCTTGGTCTTCCCATAATTTGTATATTCTCAAAATTGAGAGGGTCTAAAAAGTTACATAAATTCTTGATGAATCTTTCTTTTTCTTTCTCTAAAGTTAGAGGATTTATCTTTAACTTTATTTGGGAATGATTGTTCCTCTTCTCTTGTTGGAATAATGTTTCTTGTCTATCCATTTTAAATTATCGGGGCGGGTTAAACCTCCTTCCAAGTCCCGCCCACATTTAGTCATGGTTGCCAACAGCCGTTAGTATTACACCAATCGGCTGATTGACGTAAATATGTGATATACTAACTATTTAAACCTTTCGGCTGGCTGGTGGAAAGATTTATAAATATTATCTACTTAGTAGATTAAGTATGCTTAGTAGATAATATATACATTTATAAAAGAGAAAAACTTAACTCTTTTATGGTTGCCAACAGCAAACAAAAACCAACAGCGAGGGTATGTGAAGAGTGCTTAGAAAAACTGGATAAAATGGGATTATTAGGGAGAAAAAGCAGTTTTGACAAAGCTCTCCATATTATCCTTGGTTTTTGTGATAAAAATAAAGGAGAATTTAAAAAATGGAAGGAGAAGAATTTAAAGATTTTGAAATCGAAAGGATAATTCCAGTGAATATAATCGAGGACAAGAAACAAATGAGAGTTACAGTACCTGCAGAAATAGTTGAGGATTTTAGAATAAATCCTGATAGATACCAATTCACTTGGGTTGTAAAAGTAGACAAAAAAACCCAAAGAGTTACTATAAATGGAATGTTTACCTTGAAACAAAAAAATGCCAAAGAAGAAAATTGAAGATAAACAAATTGAAAAAGATATTTTAGAAATCTTAGATAGTCATAGCTCTTCTCTAAGCATAAAGAAAATTAGAGATTTACTTGAGGAAAGATACAATATTAGGATTAGTCCGCAGGTAACCAAAAGATACCTTTTAAAACTCACAAAAGAAGGTAAAATTATAGAAACTAAATAAAATGGCAAGACCAATTAGATTCAGAACTAAGAAGCAATTCAAAGTTGTCAGCAGATGTATTATGTGCGGGAGGATTGTCCCAATGGGAAATACTCTTTGTAGCAGTTGTAATAGAAAAAGGAAAGAGACCCTAAAGAAGTATTTGAGAGGAAGAAGATAAGATGACAAAGAATAATTATGACAACTGGACAAAAGAAGAATTAATCAAAGAAGTTAAAGTTTTGAAAAAACAAAAGACTTATGGATTGGTTTGGGAGAAAGATAAAAGCAAAGAGATTTTTGATTATTATCTAAATTGGGATGGGATAAAAGCCAAAGAAGACTTTGGAGAAGAAGAAGGAAAATTTCCTGTTTTGAAAGAAATCAAAAATAAATCTATTGATAACAAAGACCCAAAATATAATTTAATGATTGAAGGAGATAATTATCATTCTCTTGCGGTTCTAAATTTTACACACAATAAAGCAATTGATGTTATTTATATAGACCCCCCATATAATACTGGTGCGAGAAATTGGAAATACAACAATGATTATGTTGATAAAGATGATGCTTACAGGCACAGCAAATGGTTAAACTTTATGGAAAAAAGATTGAAACTCGCTAAAAATCTCCTAAAAAAAGATGGTGCCCTAATTTGTACTATTGATGAAAATGAGTTATGGAGATTAGGATGTTTACTTGAAGAGGTATTTTTTGATTATGAAGTTCATTTAGTAACAATTGTTCATAACCCTAAAGGTGTTCAAGGTAAAAACTTTTCCTATACTAATGAGTTTGCATATTTTGTTGTTCCGAAAGGACAGAAAGTTATAGGTAATAGAAAATTAAGAGAAGATGAAATATACTGGAGTAATTTAAGGAACTGGGGAAGTGAATCTTTAAGGAGTGATGCAAAAAATTGTTTTTATCCAATTATAATTAAAGACAATAAAATTGTTGATTTTGGAGATGTTCCAAAGAATAATTTTCATCCTAAAAAACAAACTGAAAAGAAAGGAGATTTGTATTATGTATATCCAATTGATGTTCAAGGAACAGAGAGAAAATGGAGATATGCTCTTCAAAGTGTTGAATCCATAAAGAATTTTTTAAGAGTTAAAAAATCAAAGGAAAGAATAGAAATTGAAATAGGTAAAGATTTTGGAACTGTTAAAACCGTCTGGCAAGGAGCAAAATACGATGCTTCTGAATATGGAACTAAATTGGTAAATACATTGATACCAAAAAATAAGTTTAATTTTCCAAAATCAGTATATGCTGTTTTTGATTGTTTGTATCCAATTATTTCTGATAGGAAAAATGCAAGGGTGTTGGATTTCTTTGCAGGTTCAGGAACAACAGGACATGCAACTATGATGTTAAATAAACAAGATGGAGGAAATAGAAAATTTATTTTATGCACTAATAATGAAAACAAAATAGCTGAAGAAATATGCTATCCAAGAATAAAGGGGGTAATACGTGGAAATAAAAAATATCCTAAAATTACTGGAATAAAAGATAATTTCAAATACTTCAAAACAGACTTTATTGATTCTTTATCTACAGACCAAAATAAGAAAAAGATAGTTGACAAGTCAACAGAAATGCTCTGTATTAAAGAAAATGCTTTTAAATTAATAAAAGATAAAAAATGTTATAAGATATTCAGAAATACAGATATTCATTTAGGAATTATTTTTGATGAAGATGAGATTGATAATTTCATAAAAGATGCAAAAGAAATAAAAGGTAAATTTAACGTTTATGTTTTCTCTTTAGATGATAGTGTTCCGGAAAGAGAATTTAGAAATATGAAAGGAAAGGTAAAATTATGTCCTATTCCAGAAGCAATACTTCATGTTTATAGGAGAATATTCAAATGATAGAACTAAAAGAATATCAAGATATTGCTGTGAATGAATTGAAAGATAAAATAAACGAGCTATTAGATTTTTCAGAAAATAAAGTCTGTATATTTCAATCTCCTACAGGTAGTGGTAAAACTTTAATTATGGCTGAATCTTTAAAGAGATTAGTAACAGACAGAATTGATGATAAAACATTATCTTTTATCTGGATTTCAGTTCGTCAATTGCACCATCAAAGCAAGGATAAATTAGAAAGATATTTTGAAGATTCAAGAGTTTTGAAATGTTCTGATTTTGGCGATTTAGAAGATAAAAAAATAGGTGAAAATGAAATTCTATTTTTCAATTGGGAAAGTATAAACAAAAAGAAGAATATTTATGTAAGAGAAAATGAAATGGATAATAATCTCTCAAACATAATTACTAATACTAAAGAAGAGGGTAGGGAAATAATTCTGATTATAGATGAAAGTCATCATACAGCAAAGAGTGAAAAAAGTCGTGAGATTATAGATGGAATAAATCCCAAGGTAACTATAGAAATTTCCGCAACTCCACATTTGAAAGGCCATTTAGTAGAAGTTGATTTCAGTAAGGTTATTTCAGACGGAATGATTAAGAAAGAAGTTTCAATTAATCCAGATATTGATAAAGAAAGAATAAAAAAAAGTGCTGATGAATTGGTAATAGAAACAGCTTTAAAGAAAAGACAAGAACTTCTGAAATTTTATAAGAAAGAAAAATCAGACATAAACCCTCTTGTTTTAATTCAATTACCAGATAAGAAAGTAGGAGTTATGGATAGAAAAAAGGATATAGAGAAACTTTTGAAAGACAAATTTAAAATAAGCGAAGAAAATGGGAAGTTAGCAACATGGTTATCTGAAAATAAAACTCCTAACTTAGAAAACATAGAAAAGAATGAAAGTGATGTTGAAGCTTTAATCTTCAAACAAGCAATTTCTCTCGGGTGGGATTGTCCAAGAGCACAGATATTGGTTTTATTCAGAGAGTGGAAAAGTGTTGTTTTCTCTATTCAGACAGTTGGAAGAATTATGAGAATGCCTGAATTAAAACATTATGATAATGATGAACTAAACAAGGGATATGTTTACACTAATCTCTCAGACATAGAAATTGCAGAAGGAATTGCTAAAGATTACTTAACGATATACGAAGCAAAAAGAAAAGAAAAAGTTTACAAAAATATCTCTCTTAATTCAATTTCCTTGAAAAGACAGAGAGAGAAAACAAGACTATCTGGAGAGTTTTCAAAGATTTTTTTAGATGTGGCCAGAAAGAATGGTCTTGACAAAAAGATAAATTTCAAGCCATCAGAATTAGTAAACGATATTATGGTGGATGGGAAAATAATAAAACTTGACCAAGCCCAAATTGTTAAAGCGGATAAAGAGGATATTGTAGTAAAAGCCACACCTAAAGAAATACAATATAGGTTTGAATTATTCATTCGTTCATTATGCAGTCCTTTTGCACCAGCAGATTCAAGCGGGAGAATTAGGACGGCCATTTATAAAGCTTTTGAAAAAATGTTTAAAGTGAACAACTGGGATAGAGTTCAGAAATATGTTTTAGGCAAAGAGAATGAACAAATGTTTAGAGATTTAATCAACAAAGCAAAGGAGGTATATATCTCTGAGATTGTAGAAAAAGCATCTAAACAAAGAGAAGAGATTCTTGATGATAGTTGGGAAGTTCCAGAGAAAATAGAATATAACAGCAGATATAAAGAAATGGCCTATAAAAAGAGTATAATGATGCCTCCTTATTTTAAAACTGGAAGCAAACCCGAAAATGAGTTTATAGAAGTAATTGACAAATCAGGTAATAAAGTGATTTGGTGGTTCAAAAATGGTGAGAGTGAAAAGAAATGGTTTGCAGTTAAATATTATGATGATAAAGGAATCTCACACGGCTTTTACGTTGATTTTATTGTTTATATGAAAGATGGGTCTGTAGGATTATTTGATACAAAATCTGGTAGAACAGCAGAAGATTCAAAAGAGAAAGCAGAAGCTCTGGCTAATTATATTGAAAAAGAGAATAAGAAGGGCAAGAAACTCTGGGGTGGAATAGTGGTGTCTAAAGATGGGAGTTTAAGATACAACGATTCAAAGAAATACCAATTTGATGAGTCTAACTTAGGGGATGATTGGAAATTTTTAACTTTTGACTAATCGGACACTTTTCGGACAGATTTAAGACTTATCGGATAGAATTAGATTATTCGGACTGTGTTATATAGATAGAAAGATTTAAAAAGGAAATTTTTCATTCTTTTATTATTGCCCAGTTATTAAAGGAATTTTAAACTACTGGTGAGAATACTGCCAATGCACGCACTCCAGCCAAAACACACAAAATTGAAACCTGAAGAGGTAAAAAAACTACTTGAGAAGTACAATATGACTGTTTCTCAGCTTCCGAAAATAAAAAATTCTGATTCTGGCGTGCCTGAAGACTGCCAAACAGGAGATGTTTTAAAAATTGAAAGAAAAGAGGAGGATAAAACTATTATATATTATAGAGTAGTTGTTTAAATATGGAGAGCAAAAACAAAATTCTTATAGAAAAATATCTTGAACAACATTCTCTAGTTGAATCTAACATCAAATCTTTTAATGATTTTGTTAACAATAGAATGCAGCAGATAGTTTCTGAACTTAACGAAACAATCAGCAGCGAGGATGTTGAGATCAGACTTGGGAAAGTTAGGATGGGCAAACCAAATATTATCGAGGCAGATGGTAGTACAAGTTTGGTGACCCCTATTATCGCAAAGATTAGGAATCTTACTTATTCAGCTCCTGTTTTTGTTGAGTTGACCATCAAATATGAAAATCAGACGGATAGTGCTGAGGTTGAAATAGGAAGAATTCCTATTATGGTTAGAAGTGCTGTATGCAATACTTATGGCATGAATAAGGAGGAGTTAAGAGAAAATTACATGGACGCTCTTGATCCCGGGGGATATTTTGTTGTTAACGGCAATGAAAGAGTCATGGTTATGAATGAAGATTTGGCTGCTAACCAGCCATTTATTGAAAAGGGCAGAAAGGGGTTGACGTTGAGGTTGTTTTCTAGGAGGGGATCGTATAGGATTCCTGTTACTCTTTCTGAGACAAGTGAAGGTATATTAGAGTTGACTTTTAGTAGATTAAAGAATATGCCTGCTATCGTTTTGCTGAAATCTCTGGGGATGGTTAAAGAGTCTGATATCGCAAAAAACATAGGAAAAGAGACAGATTGTTTGATAGTTAACCTTTATGAGTTTACTGAGTTGAGAAGCGCTGAAGATGCTATGATGTATATAGCAGAAAAGTCAGGGATACAAGGTACAAAGAAAGAAGTTCTTGATAGAGTAAAACAAAGAATCGATGCCTTCCTGCTGCCCCATATCGGGCTCAATAAAGGAGCAAGAATAGAGAAAGCGCTTACCTTATGTAGGTTGATAAGATTATTTTTGAAAGCAAAAGACGATGAAAAAGTAAGAACTGATAAGGATCATTATGCAAATAAAAGAGTCAAGCTTTCTGGTGATTTAATGGCCGACTTGTTTAGAGTAAATATGGGAATTCTTGTTAGAGACATACAATATTCCTTGCAAAAAGTTGCAAAGAGAAAGAAATTTTATTCTTTGAAGACAATTGCAAAGTCGACGTTGTTTAGCCAAAGAGTTGAGTCAGCCATAGCAACAGGAAGTTGGATTGGCGAGAGATCTGGTGTTACTCAAAATATGGATAAGACAAATTACATGGCAATATTATCGCAACTTCAGAGAGTTACTAGCATGCTGCCGGGAGAGCAGGAAAACTTTATGGCGAGAACTTTACATCCAACACATTATGGAAGGTTCTGTCCAACTGAAACTCCTGAAGGAACTGAAATTGGATTAAGAAAGAATCTTGCTTTGTTGAGCAGAATTTCAACAGCTGTTGCCCTCAATGAAGATTCTGCTTTAAAGAAATTCCTTGAGTTTGGTTTGGAAAAAGAAGGATACGAGGGAACAGATGTATTCTTCAACGGTAGATTTATAGGTTTGGTTAAAAACCCTATTGAGTTTGCAAGAAAAATTAGAGAGTTTAGACGATCTGGAGGGCTGCCTGAAGAATTAAGTATTTCTTACAATGATATCATGGAGCAAGTTAACTTATCCACAGAAGTGGGAAGAGTTCTAAGGCCTTTGATTATAGCTGAAAACGGCGCAAATAAACTGAAAGATGAACATTTGGTTCTTTTGGAACAGGGGAAAATAAAGTGGAGTGATTTGGTTAAAGAGGGGATTATAGAGTATGTTGATGCTGCTGAAGAAGATAACTTGTTAGTCGCTCTCAATGAAGATGAATTAACAAGCGAGCATACTCATTTAGAGATACATCTTATTGATTTATTTGGGCTTATCACAAGCTTGGTCCCATTTGGGAATCATGATCAGTCATCCAGACTTAATAGAGGGAGTAAAACATTAAAACAGAGCCTTGGAATTTATGCTGCTAATTATCTGACCAGAGTGGATACTGATGTATCCATCTTGCATTACCCACAAAAACCTATTGTCAGAAGTTTTATTTATGATACTTTAGAGGTTTATCCAGCTGGCCAAAACATAGTTGTTGCTATCATGCCGTTTGATGGATATAACATGGAGGACTCTATTGTTCTAAACAAGGAAAGCGTTGACAGAGGAATGGGGAGGAGCACATACTTTAGACCGTATTCGACAAAGGAGTTGCAGTATGCCGGGGGATTGGCTGATGAGATTACTGTTCCAGATAAGGATGTTTCTGGATATAGAACAGAACAGTCGTATAAATTTCTGGAGGATGATGGTATTGCTTACCCAGAAGCGAGTATGAGCTCTGGGGAGGTTGTTATAGGCAAGCTGACCCCTCCAAAGTTCTTGAGTGAAGCAAAAGACATCAGTATACAAGCAAAGAAAGAAGCAAGTTCTGCTATAAGACAAGAAGAGAGAGGAACGGTTGATGCTGTGTTTGTTACGGCAGATAAAGAAGGAAACAAAATAGTGCATGTTAGAACAAGAGACTCAAGACTTCCTGAGCCAGGAGACAAATTCTCTACCCCTCATGGACAGAAAGGAGTGATAGGGTATATCGCAGATCCAGCTGATATTCCGTTCACATCGAGGGGGATAAAGCCGGACTTGTTGTTTAATCCTCATGGTATCCCAAGCAGAATGACTATAGGATATTTGATTGAGTTACTTGCTGGGAAGACCGCCGCAACAACAGGAAAGATTGTTGAGGGAACTTCGTTTACAGGGCAGAGCGTGGATAAACTGGAAGAACAGCTTAAAGAAATGGGCTTCAACTACGACGGGAAGGAAGTGATGTATGATGGTATTAGCGGCAAGAAAATGAAAGCCAGAATTTACATCGGAAACATGTATTATTTGAAGCTGAAGTATATGGTAAAAAACAGACTGCACGCTAGAGCTTCTGGCAAAGTTGCTTTGTTAACTCATCAACCTATAGAAGGAAGGGCAAGAGGAGGAGGTTTGAGATTGGGAGAAATGGAACAACAGGCTCTGGCAGGGCACGGTGCGTCCTTGTTGCTGAAAGAGAGATATGACTCGGACAAGACTATCGTTTATGTGTGCAAGGACTGCGGCCATATGACTTATGAAGATGTGATTAGAAATAAAATTGCATGCAAAGTTTGCGGGCATAATGAGGCAGAGCCTGTGGAGGTCTCATATGCGTTTAAGTTATTGGTAGATGAGTTGATGGGTCTTGGAATTCATGCTTCATTTGAGTTGAAGAATAAATTTGAAAGATGAAAGGAAAATATTTTAGAAAACAAATCAGAGCGATGAAGTTCAGTTTGCTTAGTCCTGAGCAAATTAAAAAACTCAGTTCTGCAAAAATTGTGACTCCTGAATTGTATGATATAGATGGTTTCCCCGTTGATGGAGGGTTGATGGATCTTAGACTTGGTGCTATAGATCCTGGAGTTAGATGCAGGACATGTGGTAAGAGAGTGAAAGAATGTCCCGGTCATCCAGGAAGTATTGAGTTAGCCAGGCCTGTACTGCATATTAAGTATATTCCTTTGATAGAATTATGCTTGAGAAGTTTTTGTCCTAGGTGTGGAAAGCTAACGTTGTCTGAAGATAAACAAAAAGAATACGGGCCAAGCATCAGAGCAAAAAAAGCAAGAGACGCAAAGAAATGCCCTCATTGTAACGAAGCGATAAGTAAGGTAAAGCTTGAAAAACCAAGTACGTTTATGGTGGGAAAGAAAAGGTTGAGCCCTATAGAAGTTAGAGAAAGGCTTGTTAACATAAAAGATGAAGAGTTGAAAAAGATTGGAATTAATACAAGATCCTGCAGGCCTGAATGGGCAATTATTTCTCTTCTTTTAGTTCCTTCTGTTACTGTGAGACCGTCTATAACTCTTGAGTCTGGTGAAAGAAGTGAGGATGACCTTACTCACAAATTGGGGGATATCATAAGAGCAAATCAAAGGCTTTGGGAAAACTTGAATGCCGGGGCCCCGGAAGTTATTATAGAAGACCTTTGGGACCTTCTTCAATATCACGTGACAACTTTCTTCGATAACAATGTCTCCAGAATACCTCCCGCGAGGCATAGATCTGGACAGCCTTTAAAGACAATAACAGAGAGGATAAAAGGGAAGGAAGGAAGAATAAGAAAGAATCTTGCGGGAAAAAGAGTTAATTATTCTGGAAGAACTGTTGTTTCTCCTGATCCTTATATCAAAATAAATGAAATAGGAATTCCTTTTGAGGTCGCAAAGACAATCACTGTTGCTGAATCCGTGACAACAGCAAATATTGAGATGTTGAAAGAACTTATTAGGAATGGGGAGGAATATCCTGGTGCAAATTATGTGATAAGGCCAGACGGAAAGAAAAAAAGAATTACAGAATCCTTGAAGGAAGAAATATGCGCTGAAATTCAGCAGGGTTATAAGGTGGAAAGACATTTAAGAGACGGCGATATTGTTTTATTTAACAGACACCCTTCTCTGCACAAACAAAGTTTGATGGCACATTATGTAAGAGTTCTTCCTCACAGAACGTTCAGACTGCATCCTGCGTCTGCTGCACCTTATAACGCAGACTATGACGGAGATGAGTGTAATATTCACAGTCCACAGACTGAAGAAGCGAGAGCAGAGGCAAAAGTGCTTTTGGATATCAACAACAATATCATTTCTTCAAAAAACAATATGAATTTAGTTGGCACTATCGCAGACGCTGTTACTGGAGCTTATTTGTTAGGAAAAGATAAACTGACAAAGGCGGAGGCTGACCAATTATTGTTCAGTTCAGGGATTGTTAACTCTGTAAAAAAGAAAGAATTGTTGGGGAAAGAGGTATTTGAGCAGGTAATTCCAAAAAACTCTACGATTAAAGTTCCCGATGAAATAACAGGCGCAAATTCATTTGGTGCTGAAGATGGAAAGATGGTTAAGATTATAGATAAAGAATTTAACAGGAAGTGTACTGTTGAAAGCATAAACAGTGCGTTCACTTTGGCAACACAGTATTTGTCAAGAAGAGGGTATACTCTTTCGCTGCATGATCTGAACGTTTCTGAAAAAGTTAAGAAATTGACAGATGATATTGTTAAAGAAGCTGAGAAAAAGACAAAAAAGATAATTGAAGAGTATAAGTCAGGAAACTTGGCTGTTATGGCCGGTAAAAGCATTGAAGAAACAAGGGAAAACAACATATTGCACATACTCAACGAGGTCAGAACAGAAACTGGTAAGATTGTTAAAACAAACTTCCCTTCGGAAGGAAACGTTAATCAGATGATTACTCCAAAAGCAGCAGGAAGCATGCTGAATATTACACAAATAGCGTGTTGTGTTGGACAGCAGTCATTATGGAATAAAAGAATCGGATTTGGGTATAACGATAGAACTTTATCTTTCTTCAAAAAAGGAGACATGAACCCTGACTCTCATGGTTTTATAAAATCCTCTTTCTTTGAGGGCTTGAAACCTTCTGAATTTTTCTTTGGTGCGATAACAGGGAGGGATAGTTTAATGGATACTGCTTTGAGAACGCCTAAGTCAGGTTATTTATATAGAAGGCTTGTCAGCGCTCTTCAAGACTTGAAGGTAGAGTATGACGGAACGGTAAGGGACGCTTCTGAGAATATAGTTCAGTTTAATTATGGAGAAGATGGAAAAGACGTTTCTAAGCTTCACTTAAAGGATGATAAAGTTTTGCCAGGGGAGGCTGTGGGAGTTGTTACAGCACAGTCGTTTGGAGAAGCGTCAACACAGATGGTTCTTAACGTGTTCCACCACGCCGGAGTTGCCCAAATGCAGATTACACAAGGTCTTCCGAGATTAATTGAGATTCTTGACGCAAGAAAACAGCCTTCCACTCCTTTAATGGAACTTTATCTTGATAAAGACAGCAACAACGAAAAAGATGCAAGAGTTATTGCTGAAAAAATAAAAGAAGTTAAGCTCGAAGAGATCACCTCTGGAATTAAGATTGATTTTGGCAATAAGAAAATAGAAATCGTGTTGGATCCAAAAGGATTGAGGTCGGTCCATGTTGGCGCCCAGAAAATTATTGATAGGCTGAACGAGAAAGGATTTGAGGTCAAGGGAAGAGATATGAGAATAACAATAAACGTCCCTGATTTGAGTTATAAAGCGATTTACAAATTAAAAGAAAAATTAAAAGATACCATTATTTCTGGTATTAAAGGACTAAGCCAAGTTGTTGTTGCAAAAAGAGACAGAGATTATGTGATATTGACTGCCGGCTCTAACTTAAGTGATATTTTGACTGTGAAAGGAATTAACAAAAACAAGATATTCAGCAACGATATCCATGACGTCGCAAATGTTTTGGGAATAGAGGCTGCAAGGCAGACAATAATTAATGAAATTTCAAAGGTTATTGAGGGGCAAGGTCTTGATATCAATATGAGGCACTTGAAATTAGTCGCTGACGCTATGACTTCTACAGGGGTTGTTAAGGGCATTACGCGGATGGGAATAATTTCTGAAAAAGCAAGTATATTAGCAAGAGCAACATTTGAAACGCCGGACAAGCAGTTCATCAACGCTACCATCCAGGGCGCAAGAGATGAACTTAAGTCTGTGATAGAAAATATTTTGTTAAACCAACCAATCCCTGTCGGTACTGGCCTTCCTGGACTTTTGGTGGAAGTTACAGGACCTTTGGTCAATAAAAAACTTGAAAAAACAAAAAAATAGATTTCTTGAAAAATAAAATTTTAATTGGACTATGCATAAATTTATAAACTCGCTTGCAAAGAAAATTTTAGAAGAGGAAGATAATTTCTAAAGATGTCAATAATAAACATGCAAACAATGAGGTATATCAATTTGTTAGATAAAATCTCAAGAGTCAAAACAAACAAATGCTTTATTTACAATAATACCATAATTTTTGCTGTTCCGAGCTTTAAGGTTTCAAAGGCTATTGGCCCCAATGCAATTAACATCAAAAAATTACAGGAAAGGCTGGGCAAAAAGGTGAGAATAATAAGGGAACCGAGAGGATTAAACGATGCTGAGACGTTTGTGAGTGATATAGTCGCTCCAGCTAAATTTAAATCTCTAGAAGTAAAAGATAAAATGATAAACATAACTGCCGGAAGTGTTCAAAACAAAGCATCTCTTCTTGGAAGAAACAAGAGAAGATATTTAGAGTTGAAAAAAATTCTTATGGGAATTTTTGGCACGGATGTCAAGGTTCTTTAGTTGTTTTGGAGTGAATAAATCTTTATTAATCTGTTTTTTGTGCGTTTTTTTATGAAAGGTTGTGATTTTCCGGTATGTGGTGAAGAAGCGAAATATGAGTTAGGATATGCTTATTCTGATGAGGAAGAACCAAGGCCAAATTATACAGAGCATAGATGTGATAGACATCTTTTTGCGATGGAAGGAATGAATCATCCCAGCTGCGGCCTTCCTGAAAGGGTTTATGATAGAGAGGGCATATTGAGACCTGAGTTGGTCACTGCAATAGCAAGATTATGGCAAGCGGAACGCGGCGCTAAAAACGATCCTATATATTTCATTAGAGAAATCCGGCCATTGATTGGTACAAGCAGTAATGTGATTGTTGTGAGAAATTTTCATCCAAGATGGAGAGAGGCGGCAAGTAAATTAATGAAACTAAGAACCAGAAAACTCATGACTGATTGTGCTGGAAGAATTGAAGAGTGGTCTAATGTTCCGATGAGTGTTGAGTTTGATAGTGAGCTTGGGTTAACACATATCAAAACTCCTGGTAGAGGAAGTCTTGATTTATGTTTGGATATGAATGAAGAGAGATACAGATCGCATAATATTGATTCCGCCCCTGCTGTTGCTGCCGTTGATGGCGTGATTTCTGAATATATCAATTTGATGAATACTGTTTTGAGGAATTTGAAATGACAAATTTTGAAAGTTTAATTGACAGATATATTGATGAAATAGAAGTTGAATGCGCTAGTTTTCAACCTGTTACTGATTCTACAGGGCCTGACGCAGCAATGTTGACTTTAAGCGTTCCGGTTGCGATGTTGAGAGAGTTTTTGAAAATGAGCGGAAAAGCTGATGAAAGGCACAGGGATTTGCCTGATGGAGTGGATTTCTGGAGAAGAACACGGCTGTGGACTAAACTAAAAGGAAAAACTATCAGAGCGAATTATGCAGATCATCTTGAGGATATGTTGGAGTATTTAGAATTGGCTGAAAGAGTCCAAGTAGATTATAGTGGTATGTCTCAAGATAAGAAAAGAATAAAATTAGGAATAATAGAAATTACGAGAGATGAGGCGGAAGATATTTAATTAGATTTGACTAAATAATATTATGTATAATACTAGATTTAGTGCTCAGATGGAAGAGGCCAGGAGGCATATTTTTGGATCGAGAGATCCTAGGAAACCGCTTCCTCCGGCGTTGCGATATACTCTTCCCCCAGGTGTGAAGTTGATTCCTTGTAGAGAAGATGAAAATGGAGAATACGTGCCGATAGAGCCTCCAGAAGAAGTTGATGAAAGATCTGAATGTTCTGACTAAACATTAAAACTCGAAGTTTTATACATCAAACGAGAATTAAAGATTGCAATAGCAAATATTTAAAAACCAAATTTTATAGAAGATAGTATGGGATTATTCAGCGCTATGAAATTAATGAAGAAAAGACGCAAGTTTAGGTGGAGCCAGCGCACATATAAAGTAAGGGCAAAAGGCTTGAAAATTAAATCTGACCCTCTTGGAAGATCAACACAAGCAAAAGGAATAGTTATAGAAAAATTTCAAAAAGAAGCAAAACAGCCTAACTCAGCTATGAGAAAGTGCTGCAAGGTTCAGCTGATTAAAAACGGAATACAGGTTGGTGCGTTCATTCCTGGAAATTTGGCTCAGAAGTATATTGATGAACACGATGAGGTTGTTATAGAAAGAATTGGTGGAAAAATGGGAAGAACAAAAGGAGATATTCCTGGAATTAGATTCCAAGTAATTAAAGTAAATGACCAACCCTTACATAGATTAGTTAAAGGAAAGATAGAGAAGGGTAGAAGATGATGGTAGAAGAACAATTCAAACTATTCGACTTGTATGATGTTTCCGACATTGAAATAAAAGATCCTGCTTTGAAATCATATGTTAATTTGGAGCCGAAGCTGCTTTTGAAAAATCAGGGAACCAACAGGCAGGGAAAGTTTGCAAACACAAAAATAAATGTTGTTGAAAGATTGGCCTTGAGATTGGCTGTTCCTGGGCACGTCGGTAAGAAACATAAAGTAATAACAAGCTGGAGTTCTGGAAAATATTATGGAAATATGAAGACCGTCCTGAAAGCTCTTGAAATTATGCAAAAGAAAACAAACAAAAATCCTATTCAAATTCTTGTTACTGCTTTAGAAAACGGCTCTCCAAGAGATGAGATTACTGTGATTGAACACGCTGGAGCGAGATATCCTCAAGCTGTTGACACAAGCCCGATAAGAAGAATTAATCTGGCTATAAGATGGATTGTTCAGGGAGCCTACGGAAAAGCTTTCGGAAAGAAAAAGAAGATTGCTGAAACTCTTGCAAATGAGATAATTCTTGCTTCTGAAGGAAACATGGAAAGTTATGCCATGAATAAAAAAAATGAGGCTGAGAAGCAGGCTGATTCTGCAAGGTAAATTAACTTTAGAGTAGTAACGAAATAGAAAGGTTTAAATATGACTTGGTTTAGAACTTTTTATGATATATAATCGTAAAGGTGCGTTGGGTCTTGTATTATTGGGCATTATAGTTATTGCGATTGTTGGTTCTGTATCATATGTTGTTATAGATGATGTTTTGGAAGACGGAAAGGGAAGCCAGGAACTTTCTGTTTATCCTCTTTCAGATTACATTGGTGGTTCTTCAATTAGTGACTTTATCAGCAACATTCCTGTCATAAGAAGAATTTCAAGTATAAGCGGAGGTGGAAGCGGAAGTTCAAGCTCATCCAGTGATGATGGAGACAGCGGCGATAGTGGTGACGGAGACAGTGGAAGCACAAACACTCCTCCTGTTGCAAACGCTGGCCTTGATCAGACAGTAAATGAGGGAGATCTTGTTACTCTTGATGGAAGCCTAAGTTCAGATGCGGACCTTGACACATTAACATATTCTTGGATGCAAGTTGGCGGTCCTTCTGTAACTTTGAGTGATTATACCGCTGTTACTCCTACATTCACAGCACCTTTTGTTGCTGGACCTTCAACACTTACTTTCAGCTTAGTTGTTAACGACGGGACAGATAACAGCAATACAGACAATGTTGAAATAACAATTAATGATGTGCCTAATAATCCTCCTATGGCACATGATCATAGCTTCTCAATTGATGAAGATACTAACCATACTTTCTATTTGTCAGGAACAGACTTTGATGGAGATAATTTGACTTTCTTTATTGAGACAGACCCTTCTGAAGGAGTTGTAAATTTGAATGAAACAACTGGAGAAGTCACATACTCTCCAAATCTTGATTATAACGGAGCTGACAGCTTTACTTTTGTTGCCTATGATGGTATTGTTAATAGTACTAGTGGGACAATTTATATACAAATATATGCCGTTAACGATGCCCCTGTCGTTAACATCCCATCAGATGTTGTGTTTGATGAGGATAGTTACGCTTTGGTTGATTTCAGCTCATATGTTGATGATGTTGATAATCTTGATAGTGAAATAACATGGAGTTTCAGCGGGAATGTTGAAATACAAGCTGTTCCAAATGAAATGGACATAACTTTCTATGCAAATAATGACTGGTTTGGTTCAGAAGTGGTTACAGCTAGAGCGACAGATCTCGATGGAGATTACAGCGAATTTGATTTCAATATTAATGTAACGGCTGTTGATGACCCTGCTACATGGAATGTTCTACTTGACCAAGGACCTTTGACAGACCCTATACCTGGTACTGTTGTTTATGCTAACCTTGGCGGACAATGCTTTGATATCGATAGTCCGGTTGTTGTTATTGTTAATTCAACACATCCACATTATACACTTTCAATGTCAGGAAACAATTTGGTGATGAATAGTTTTGATGGCATCCCAACTAAAGAAACTGTCACTGTTGAATGCAATGGTGTCCAGGAAACGTTTGATTTGACAACCTGTCACTATATTCCATACACAGGAGACTTGATTTGCGGACAATAAAAAATGGCTACAAAAAGACAAAAACGAAGAAAACTGAAGGATGAAAAACTTAGATTGAAACTCATTAAAGGAATTAAAAAATCTTTGACTGAAAAAGCTACTGAAAAAGCAACAAGAAGAATAGTGCAGTTTCCACAAAGAAGAAGCTTGATTTCAAGAATTGCAAAGCCCGTTGCTGCGGCTGGTTTGACTGTTGCTGCCTTAAAGAGCGCAGGATGCACTGGAGATATTACATATTGGTATGGACAGCAAAGATTTATTGGCGATAAGGTAGAGACAAAAGGCGATGCTGGCCTTCAAGGTATCACGATTAGCACTGAAGGCAGGACGGAAAACGGAAGACATGGAGTAAGAACAAGTTTGGGAATTTCACAAGGAGGAATAGAAGACCCTGTCGTTAACGTTGATACTAGAGAATATGGTGCTGGAGTGTATTGGGTTGCTAGATTCAGAGCAAAAGAGCCCGTGTTTAAGAATGTTGGAGAAAGAATCCCAGTTTATGAAGAGAGTTTGGTGAAAGCTAGAACAGAAAACCTGGGGGCAGAGAGAAAAAGAAATAAAGACGCTTATGGGAGAGCGGTATTTTCACAAGGCAGATATAAATATAGGCTGGAAACAGACCCTAAATTCAGTGAAACATACGTGGCAAAACTTGAAAAGGATTTAGAAAGAATCAATAAGGAATTGGCGGATCCTAATCTTACCGATCCTGTCAAAAGAAGACAATTAGAGAATGAAAAAGGGAAAATTGAGGGTATTAAAACTGAAAGAAAAAATCTAAAGGATATGGTGGCAAGGGAAGCACAAACATCCATAGAGGCTTTAATGGCAGGTCAAGAAATTGGAGAGAAATCTCTCAAGCTTGAAGAAGAACTTGCTGCTGCAAAGCTTAAAGCAGATAACATCAGAGAAAGAATCAAAGATAGAGGAAATAAGGGCAGCGGATATTTTGTGCTTGGTCCCGAATACATAGAAAAAGTAGCCGATGTTTATGCTGCCGGTTTGATTGATAAGACAGAAAGAGACGCTATGCTTGGGATTTATACTGGTCTTGGATGGGAAAAGGCATTCACAAGAGGAACTCTTAAGATGGAAGCAGGATTGACTCTGCCGTTTAGTGAGGAAGGAAATGCAAGGTGGAGAGCAATGATAGGATTTAGCAAATAAAAATAATTTTTCTATCTAAATATTTAATATATCAATAAGGTTTAAAAAGCAACTTTTTCTAATTCAGTCATGGCAGAAAATAAACTTTACAAAAGTTTAACAAAGCCGGAGTTTTATCAAAGATAAAATGGCAGAAAAAGAAACAACTCTGCAAAAAATTAACAGATTAACAAATAATCAGAAGAATATCAGAAACATAGCTACAAGCGCGCATATTCACCATGGAAAGACCGCGTTTACTGATAATCTTCTAGCTGCGGCTGGAATGATGGCTGAAAAAGCTGCGGGAAGTTTGGAAGAAGGGATGGCGACTTGGCAGCACGCTGACGAACAGGAAAGATTATTGACTGTTGATGCAGCAAACACTTCTATGGCTCACAAGTACAAGGGAGAAGAGTATCTTGTTAACTTGATTGATACTCCCGGGCACGTTGATTTTGGAGGAGACGTTACAAGAGCTATGAGGGCTATTGATGGTACTTTTGTTTTAGTTTGTGCTGTAGAAGGAATGATGCCTCAGACAGAAACTGTTTTGAAACAGGCGCTAAGAGAAAGAGTTAAGCCTGTTTTGTTTATCAACAAAGTTGACAGATTGATTAAAGAATTGAAGGTAACTCCTGAACAAATGCAGGAAAGATTGATGAAAATAATCAGTGACTTTAATAATAAAATTATGCAGATAGCTGAGCCTGAATATAAGGAAAAATGGCAGGTTAATGTTAAAGATGGCACTGTTGCTTTTGGTTCTGCAAGAGATAACTGGGCTTTGTCTGTCCCGTTCATGGAGAAAAAAGGAGTGAGTTTCAAGGATATTTACAAAATTTATGAGCTAGAAGGAGAAGAGAGAAAGAAGTGGGTCTGGGAAAACGCACCGCTGCATGAAGTTGTTTTAGACATTGCTATAAAACACTTGCCAAACCCTGTTGAAGCGCAAAAATACAGAATTCCAAAGATATGGAAAGGTGACAAAGATAGTAAGTTTGGGAAGGACCTTGTAGATTGTAACAAAGACGGAGAAGTTGCGTTTGTTGTCACAAAGATAGTTATTGATCCTAGATCTGGAAAAGAAATATCTGCTGGAAGATTATATTCTGGAACGATGAAGGCAGGTATGGAAGTTTATGCGAATAACGCTAAGAAAGGCGGAAGAGTGCAACAAGTTCTCGTTTATAACGGTGTTAAACCGGAACAACTTGAAAAAGTGCCTGCGGGAAATGTTATTGCTATCACTGGCTTGAACGTAGAAGTTGGAGAAACTGTTACGTTAAAAGAACAGGCAGCTTTTGAAGAGATTAAACATATTTTCCAGCCTGTTATCACACAGTCTATTGAAGTTGTTAAGTCAGCTGATTTACCTAAGTTAGTCGAGGTTTTGAGAAAAGTTGCGAAGGAGGATCCTAGTATTAAGGTTGAAATTAATGAAGAGACTGGAGAAAACTTAATTTCTGGAATGGGAGAGCTGCATTTAGAAATTGTTGAGGGTAGAATCAAGACAGAAAAAGGTCTTGAGGTTAAGACAGGTGCGCCTATCGTTGTTTATAGAGAGACTGTTTCTAAAGAAAGTCCTGTGATAGAAGCAAGAACTCCTAATGGCCATAACATATTCAAGTTCAGTATTGAGCCATTGGAAGACGATGTTTATGACGCGATAGACAGCGGCGAGCTTCCTGAGATGAGATTGAAAAAGAAAGCGGAAGATGTCTGGGATAAATTGGCAGAGAAAGGATTCTCAAACGATGAAGCAAGGCAGGTTAAGGAAATCTACAAAGGAAATGTTTTCGAGGACAGAACAAGAGGTATTGTTTTGCTTGGAGAAATCATAGATTCCATCATGGACGGATGGAAGTTAGTTGTTGATGGAGGTCCGTTGGCAAAAGAACCGTTGATGAAGACTAAGTTTATTTTGCACGATGCTAAGATTCACGTAGACCACATGCATAGAGGTCCTGCGCAGATTTATCCTGCTGTCAGAAAAGGAATGCACGAAAGCATGAACAAAGCAGGTCCTTCGATGTTAGAGCCTATTCAGACACATAGAATTGAAGCTCCGGTTAAGTTTATGGGGGCCATGACACAGTTAGTTGGAAGCAAGAGAGGAGTATTGATAGATGTCACGCAAGAAGGAGCTGATACAATTATTCAGGCAAAAATCCCTGTTGCTGAAATGATTGGATGGAGCAATGATTTAAGATCTGCCTCAGAGGGAAGAGGAGTTTCTGCCTTGATGGACCAGACATTCCAGAAACTTCCTGCTGAACTGCAATACGGAGTTGTGAAAAAGATTAGAGGCAGGAAAGGATTGGCTGAGAATCAGTGATTAATCTCGTCCGCACAAAGACATTATTCTTGACATTATCCATGATGCCTTAGTAACGTTCCATCTTTCAAAACCGCTTCCCTCACAAATGCCTTTCTCTACTACAACAACTCCGTCGGAGTTTTCTATTCCTTGTGCTTCTGCTTCGTTTGTCAAATGAACATCTGGTTTAAGACCTACAAGCTCATAGAGACTTCTTAGATTTTCTTCTGTTAAATGACTTATCACTCTCATACCCGCAGGCAAGGGATATCTCATAACGTATCTTCCGCCTTCGACAAAAAACCTTGGAGCAAGAATTGTTGGGTCAAGATGTTCAAGTGTATCAGAACCAATATTAAAGCCAGCCGCCCTCTCTGAGTAGGCATCAAGATTATGGGCACAAACAAAATATCCTGCTGTATCTTTCCAAACCTCTATCCATCTTCCTCCCATTCCTAAATGAAAAGTCAGCCCCCTTTCTCCGTCTTCTATATATGGGGGTATTGTCTTGCGAACATCAAATTCAGCCATATACTTTTCCAAATTCCCTAATAAAAGTTTTCCGAGCTCGCCTTTTCTTTCTTCCAATAATCTGTCCCAGTCCTGTTCTTCGTTTGGCCAATGATAGCTAATTCCTCTCTCGTGGATGTGAGGATATCCAAACTCGAAATGCTTTCCAACTCTCATGTACCATTTCTTGTTGCTGGAACTTATAAGAATTGTTGTGATTGTGTTATGATTGAGTTGTTTTGACAAGGTTTAAATATGGCATCTTGATGTGAGGGACATGGTGTGGAACATATTGGCATATAGAATGCGAGGAGGAAAGAGCGAGTCTGACATAT